>MDTB01072905.1_pt1 | contig 10879 bp, 9 predicted proteins | sample 811161 | NCBI WGS metagenome assembly MDTB01 (sample SAMN05326650, study PRJNA326480) | marine metagenome | isolation source: seawater | place: Mediterranean Sea | collected 2009 | reverse complement strand
GCATCGCCAACAGCGCTGGTGTGCCACCGACATTGCCGGCGGATATCGTGCTGAAGGTAAACCTTGTTGGACTGAAATACTTTACTGAACTGATGATCCCGAAGCTGAACGACAACGCCTCGATCGTTAACCTTGCGTCGCTTGCCGGATTTGGCTGGCCAGAGTCGATAGAGGCGATTAAGGCTTCGGAGCATCTGGCATTCGAGGATGTTGAGCGTTTCATACATAATTACAACATCACCAATGAGGGCGGACGCAGCTATTTCTTCAGCAAGGAGGCGCTCGTTGTCTGGACAATGAAGAATCGTTGGACCTGGCGCGACCGCGGTATACGCATCAACGCGGTCAGCCCGGGACCGGTTGACACGCCCATCATGCCTGACTTCAAGAAAACGCTTGGCAAACGAGCCGAGGAAGATCTGTCGGTTAATGACCGCCCTGGCAGGCCCGAAGATATCGCGCCTGTTGTTTGTTTCATGTTGTCCGATATGACCCACTGGTTCCGTGGAGCCAACCTGATGCTTGATGGTGGAATGTCCTCGCACATCTACCAGAACATGCACCAATTTTAACCTGAGATGGAGAGAATGTGATGTCCGCTACATCGATTATTCTTCTGGTAATTGTCCTCGTCGCCATCGTTGTCGTGGTTGCGGCGTGGCTCTATGAACGCGCCTCGCGTGAGGTCTCGCTGGTACGCACCGGCCTTGGGGGGCGCAAAGTCGTCCTTGATGGTGGGGTGACCGTGCTGCCCTATTTCCATAAGGTCAGCCGCGTCAACATGCAGACCATGCGGCTCGAAGTGAACCGGCATGGCGAGCAGGCCCTGATCACCAAAGACCGACTTCGCGTCGATGTCGGGGTCGAATTCTATGTTTCGGTGGAACCAACCGAAGAGTCGATCGCGCGGGCCTCACAAACACTAGGACAGCGAACATTTGAGGCCGACAAGCTTCGTGACCTGATAGAAGGCAAGCTGGTCGACACGTTGCGGTCGGTTGCTGCACAGCAGACCATGGATGAACTCCATGAGGGCCGCGGCGCATTCGTCAAGGAGGTTAAAGCTTCGCTCACCGAAGAAATCCGGCGTAATGGCTTAGAGCTTGAGTCCGTCTCGCTAACCGCCCTCGACCAGACGCCCTTTTCAGCGCTTGACGAGAACAACGCCTTCAATGCTGTCGGCATGCGCAAGCTTGCAGAGGTAATAGCGACCTCGAAGAAGGAGCGTGCCACAATCGACGCCGATGCCGAAGTGTCGGTGCGACGTTCGGCCATGGAAGCGGCGAAGCGGACGCTGCAAATTGATCTTGAAGAGCAGGAAGCACAAATTGAGCAAGTGAAGACGCTGGAATCGCTCCGCGCCACGCAGCTTGCGCAGATTGCTGCGAGCAAGGCGGAATCCGAAATCGCGGCCAACGCGGCGAAGATCGAGATGGAAAAGTCTATCCGCGCCAGCGACATTCGGCGTGAAGAGGAAATTAGTAAGGCAGAGATCGCGCAGCGGTTGTCTGTTGAAACAGCTGAACAGCAACGCAACATCGCGCTTCGCAAGCAGAGTATGGATGAGGCAAAGGCCGAAGCCGCTGCTAGCGGTGCGCGTGCAGAAGCGGTAAAGGCTGCTGAGGATGTCGAGACAGCCAAGGCCGTTGCCGCCGCCGAGCGTGGCAAGAGCCTCGATCTGATCGGCGCTGAGAAAGAAAGCCAAGTCCATGGCCTTCGCAAGCAGAATGCTGCTGATAGCGAAGCCGCCAGCATGGTGACCCTTGCCGATGCCCGCCTTAAAGCGGCAATGGCCGATGCTGATGCTGAAAAGGTCAGACTGTCCGTGATGGCCCAGGAAATGGCGATGAAGGCGGACAATGCCCGTGCCATGAACGAGGCGGAGAATGCCATGTCGCCCGAGGTCATCGAACTCGCGCGTGACAAGGCGCGCCTAGAGGCGTTGCCGAAGATCGTCGAGCAGATGGTTCGCCCGGCTGAGAAGATCGACTCCATCAAGATCCACCACATCACCGGTGGTGCCCTTGACCGCAGTGGGTCGTCTGGCGTCGGAGAGCGCGGTGGTGAAAAGCCTCCGGTCAACCAGGCGTTGGATTCTATCATGGATATGGCTGTCCAACTCCCCGCCCTTCGCAAAATCGGTGAGGATCTCGGCGTCAGCTTCCAAGATGGGATGAGCGGCGTCGTCGATGGCGATCGCAAGCCATCAAAGGATGAGGCATCCTGAGGTGGTGAAAGACAGGGAGTGAGCCGTGCTGCGCACAACCGGAAGTGACGCACCCGTTACCACGGGCAACTATATCGACGGCGTGGCACGGCCGGCCGAAGGTGGTCGGACATATGCGCTGTATAATCCGGCACGTCCTGACGAGTTGGTCGGTCACGCGGCCCTGTCGTCCGCCGTCGATGTCGATGCAGCGGTGCGTGCCGCGCATGCCGCCTATCCCGCATGGTCACGAACAAGCTATACCGAGCGCGCAACAAAGCTGAACGAGGTAGCGGATTATCTTGAAGCCGGCCAGGACGATGTCGATCAGCGGGCAAGGCTGTTCTGCCGCGAGCACGGAAAGCCGATCAAGGAAACCCATCTCGAGGTGTCGCGGCTTGGCGATAGGTTTCGGACAACAGCGGCCTATGCCGACAGGCTGGCACGCGACGAGATTGAGCACGGCCCGCCCTTCGATACTATCATCACCCGCCAGCCGCGCGGCGTGGCGACATTGATCGTTCCCTGGAACTGGCCTCTGTCGATCCTTGGCGCGAAGCTGCCGCAGGCGCTGATGGCCGGCAATACAGTGGTCGTGAAGCCTTCGGAGCTTTCCGTTCTCGCACCCAGCATGGCGCTTCAGAAAATCGCCGAGATGTTCCCGCCCGGGGTGATCAACATTTTCACCGGTGACGCTACCGAGATTGGCGACAATCTTGTCGGGCATCCGTTGGTGCGATTTGTCAATTTCACGGGGTCGGTGCGTATCGGCAAGCATGTGATGAAGGTGGCGGCCGACCAGCTGACGCCGGTGACGCTGGAACTCGGCGGCAACGATCCGGCAATTGTCTGCGCAGATGCGCGGCTTGACGACAAGGCCTTCATGAACATGTATCTCGGCACTTTCATGTCATCGGGCCAGATATGTATGGCGCTGAAGCGTCTTTATGTTCACAGGTCGCGCTACGACGAGGTGGTTGAAGGCCTGAGCACCGTTTGCAACCGCATGGTCGTTGGTGATGGGTTGTTGCCGGAGACGAATATGGGGCCGATGAACAACGCCAAGCAGTTGAAGATCGTGACCGACATGATCGGTCAGGCACGCGCGAGCGGTGCCGAAGTGCGTGAATGCGGCCGCGTGCTAGACGAGGCGCTCTATCGCACAGGATATTTCCAGAAACCGGCGCTGGTCTTTAATCCTGACCCGAGCCTCGACATTGTAGCTGAAGAGCAGTTTGGCCCGGCGCTGCCCATCATGCCGTTCGATACTGAGGATGAGGCCATCCGTCGTGCCAATGACTCGCGGTACGGGCTGTGTTCGTCAGTGTGGACAGAAGATCGTGACCGGGCGTTGACGATCTCTCGCCAACTCGAGGTCGGCTACACATATCTGAACAACCACGGACCCACGGCGCAGGATTTCCGAGGCCCCTTCGGCGGTTTCAAGGACAGCGGCTTTGGCCGCAACCTCGGCTATGAAGGTGTTGTCCAGTTCCAGGGACATCATTCGATTTCGAGCGTGCCTGCCTGGTTGTTCTGATTGGGCTACCATGCTTGTTCCGTTTGGATGCCCGTTGAGGAGGCATTTATGAGTGAACCGATAAACCTGTATAGCCAGGAGATTGATGCGGATCCCTTTCCCGCTTATCAGCGTCTTCGTGACGAGTTTCCCTGCTACTGGAGCGAAAGCGCAGGCATTTGGTTCCTGTCACGCTATGCGGATGTCGCTGGCGCAGCTGTGGACTGGGAAACCTATTCATCCCTCAGTGGCAATCTGATCGATGAAATACCAGGGCGTTCCGGTGGCACGCTTGGCACGACCGACCCGCCCTTTCATGATCGTCTAAGGCGTCTCGCCAACCATGCCTTTGCCAGAAAGAACCTTTCTGAGGTCATTGACCATGCTGAAGCTGTCGCTCAGCGCGCCGTTCATGAATGCGCCAGTGGGGACAGTTTTGATTTTGTCAGTTCCTTCTCCAGCAAAGTGACGGTGGACACCATTCTGCATATGCTTGGTCTGCCACAACGAGACCCTGCAGAAATCAGATCAAAGGTCGTACTGTCTATTTCGACGGATAAGGTCAACAAGGGTCGTAGTGCAGAAATGAACGAAGCCTTTGCGGAGATTTCCAGTTTTCTTGGAGAAGCGGTAGCGATGCGCCGGCGCGAACCGGCAGATGACCTGATCACGAGGCTTGCAGAGGCAGAGATCGACGGAGACGCGCTTACCGAGCGGGAAATCGTTCTGACAACCGCGATGTTTGTCGTGGCAGGCGTTGAATCGCTCTCCAGTTTCATGAGTATCTTCGCAATGAACCTCGCGCAGATGGCGGATATACAAAATAGCCTGCGAAAGGACCCGGCTCTCATGAAGTTAGCGATCGAGGAGTCTCTGAGATTCAATACCTCGGCACAGCGGTTCAAGAGGGTGCTGACCCAAGATATGGAACTGCATGGCCAGCAAATGCGCAAGGGAGACTTTGTGGTGCTGGCTTACGGGTCAGCAAACCGGGATGAACGCCAGTTTCCAGACGCCAATAAATATGATCTTTATCGCAATCCAAAGGGGCACCTAGGGTTTGGTACAGGCAAGCATTTTTGTATAGGCAATGATTTCGCGCGCATGGTCATGGAGCGAGCAATGAATGTCTTTATTGAAAAAATGCCACAATTCGGTCTTAAGAAGACGAAACTTGATTGGGTGCCATCCTCAAACTTTCGAAGCCCGATTGCTTTGCAGCTTGTGACTTAAAGGTCAGAAACTCGTTGATGGTGAAATGAAAAATCATACCAGTCATTTCTAACAAATTTCTGAAATTGACATTGGATGTGAGAATGGATTTGAGGCTAATCTGCCTGTAACCAGAGAAATGATTATTGGTTAAAAACTTGAAGAATGGTTTGCAATCCCGTCCCTCCACTATGCCCCTCAAATCAGATTATTTTAATGGCTAGCTTTTCCCACATTTATGCCTGTATTTGTGAGATAAGCCTGTCATAGGAAATATTTCCAGCCCATCAATATCGCATTCAACGTGTCAAAGTTGATGGAGTAGATGATGAGACTGTTCATGAACAGCGGTTGATTTTCGAGGCGAAGTGGAACTTCTTAAACAGGATCCGCAACGCGTTGCGTTTCTATGCCACGTCAATGTTACTCGTTGCGATCAACGTAGCCTAACGGAGCCTAACTCGTGAATCCGCGGCACAAATACCACACCTTTCTTCAATGAGTTGAGCGACCGGCTATTGTTCTTTCGCTACATTAATTTGATATATGGGCGTACGAACCGTCTCGTCAAATCGTGATCTGACTGGCGATCAAGAGCTATTCCTAATGACGCGGAGATCAAAATGCCGGAAGGCCATACTATTCACCGCGCTGCGATAGACCACCATAAAGTGCTTGCTGGCTCTAAACTAACAATCCTGTCACCACAAGGCCGGTTTGCAGAGGGAGCTCAGCATCTAACGGGGAAGCTATGCATTGCCGTTGAGGCTTTCGGCAAGCACCTTATTTGCCGCTTTGAAGCTGGTGATTCACTCCATATACATCTCGGTTTGTTCGGAAAGATTCGCAAACATAAACTGCCTCTCAAAGAACCAAGGGGGGCTGTGCGTGTTCGCTTGATAAGTGATTCTCATGCCATTGACATAAACGGCCCATCAATCTGTGAGGTGTTGAATTTAGAAGAGCTTATGAAGTTGACTGCACGGGTCGGCCCGGATGTCTTGCGTTCAGATGCCGATCCAGATTTAGCCTTTAAAAGAATATCAAAAAGTAAGTCCTCAATTGGAAGTTTGATAATGAATCAGTCTGTCATGGCTGGTATTGGCAACATCTATAGGACAGAAATTTTGTGGCGCCAAGCATTGCATCCAGAAACGCTTGGCAAGAATATTGATAGGCAAACCTTTGACCGTATTTGGAATGACGCCAAGGCTCTGCTCACACTTGGCGTGAAACATAACGCCATTATTACAAAGAAAGGTGCGGGTAGATCCAAAAGCAAATATCGCGAGAACTTCAATATTTTTGCGAAGGAATCTTGTCCGAATTGCAAGGGTGAAATAAGGCGCCTTGAAATCAATGGGCGTCGTGCATTTGTATGCGAAAATTGCCAGCCATCGCCGTTTTGAAATTTATGCTGTTTAAGAAACAGCCTGCAGTGATCAACACGAATTTGCTAGTTGCGGCAAACGATGCGAGACATTGATTACAACATCTCGCATCTGCAACTTATCTGGCAGAATGAAATTTGTCCTACTTGAGCAGGCATTCCTTCAAAGACTTTGCCATGTTCCGGATCAGGGTGAAATAGAGCCCAGGATCATCGTCAATCGACGCACCGAGAGGGTCAAGAACACCTGTCCCTGCGTTGGTGTTCTCAGTTATAGTCATCACCAGCTTTGGCTCAAACTGCGGCTCAGAAAACACGCATGTCGCATCAAGATTTCTAACCTTTTCCCGAAGCTCGGCAACCCGTTCTGCTCCAGGCAGAATTTCGGGTGATACGGTTATGGAACCAACAGCCGAAACACCAAAGCGGTTCTCAAAATATTGATACGCATCGTGGAAAACGACATAGCCACGCCCTTTCACGGGCTGTAACTCAGCATCGATCTCAGCCACAAGATTATCGAGTCTAGATATCATAGTCTCGGCATTGACCTCGTAAGCCGCCGCATTCGCCGGATCAGCTTCAATGAGAGCTTCTTCGATCTCGTGAACTAGAGCCTTTGCGTTTACCGGATCCAGCCAAACATGTGGATCGGTCTTGTCATGGCCATGGTCGTCGTGATCATCGTGTCCATGGTCATCCTTTTTGTGGTCGTCATGATCATCGTGCCCGTGGTCATCCTTTTTGTGGTCGTCATGATCATCTTGCCCATGGTCGTCATGATCACCGTGAGCTTCAAAGGCACCACCTTCCCGGAAGTTGAGTGTGGTAAGCCCATGACTTTCCATAAGAGGAACAGACTTCGCATTTGTCGCGATGCCCTCAATCGACCTCTCCAGAAATGCCTCTAGGTCATGACTCATCCAAAACACCAGATTAGCTTCCTGCAGCTTTTTCGCCTGTGAGGGCTTGAGCGAGTAGGTGTGAGGCGAACCGGCGCCCTCAACCAGCAACTCTGGCTTTCCGACACCTTCCATAACTGCCGCAACAAGGGAATGCACAGGTTTGATAGAAGCAATAACCTTCACATCAGCATTGGCTAACGTGGTGCTAGACATGAGTATGGTGGTGGCCAGAAATGCCGTGCTGACAAGGCGCATTAGTCGTTCTCCTGCTCGTAGGAAATTGATTGAAATTTGGTGTTGTTATACTATAACATATACATACATAGGTTTAACGCAATACAAAAAAACCTAAATGAGTTATGTCAAGCTCACGCCGCGCGAATTCGTGGAAATGGATGTATGCTCGTATCACTCAAAAATGCTGGACTTTGTAGATCGAATAGGTGGCTGGTTCGAGGTATCTCGATGACCGTTGAACCTGGCGAGATAGTCACGCTCATCGGGCCTAATGGTTCGGGCAAATCAACGACTGCCAAAATGGCACTTGGCGTGCTTGACCCTGATGAGGGTATGGCAAGTCAAAAGTCAAATCTTCGCGCCAGTTATGTTCCACAAAGGCTTGAAGTAAATTGGACGCTGCCGATTACAGTTACCAGGTTCCTAGAGTTGACCAATCGAGCTACACGGAAACAGATGCAAGACGCACTAGAGGCAACTCAGACATCTCATCTTTCCGGAGCACAAATGAGTAAATTGTCAGGTGGAGAACACCAACGCGTGCTACTTGCCCGCGCCATTTTGCGGAGTCCGGAATTTCTTGTGCTTGATGAGCCTGTTCAAGGCGTGGATTACAACGGTGAGATTGCACTTTACCGATTAATCGAGAACATCCGAAACAAACTTGATTGTGGGGTGTTGCTTATTTCTCATGATCTACACGTCGTTATGTCAACAACAGACAGGGTCCTTTGCCTTAATGGGCACATATGTTGTTCCGGCACCCCGGCAAACGTCGCCTCAAGTGACGAATTCAGATCTCTTTTTGGCGAACGTGCGGCTTCTGGCTTAGCCCTTTATGAGCATCGCCATGACCATCGGCATATGCCAGATGGAAGGGTTGTAGAAAATGGTGTCGGGCCGAAAGATTCGGGCCAGGACACTAATTCCATGCGGAAGGCTGAAAACGGGGTAGAAATCAATGCTTGAGGATTTCTTTTTCCGTGCTTTGCTTGGTGGTATTGGTGTTGCGATAGTCGCCGGACCAGTCGGATGTTTTATAATTTGGCGGCGACTAGCTTATTTTGGCGACACACTCTCTCACTCAGCTTTGCTAGGCGTAGCAATGGCCCTGTTGTTAGAGCTGAATATCACCCTATCTGTATTTGTCATCTCCCTTATCGTTTCACTATTGCTCCTTTTGCTTCAAAAGCGAGCATCGCTTTCATCTGACGCCTTACTGGGGCTGTTAGCCCATGCAACACTCGCAGTTGGGCTTGTTGTTCTAGCATTCATGACCTGGGTGCGAGTAGATCTGATGGGATTTCTCTTTGGAGATATCTTGGCAGTCACAACCAATGACCTTGCCGTCATCTGGTTTGGCGGGCTAGCTGTACTTATCGGTCTGTCGTTAATATGGCGTCGGCTTTTCGCAGCCACGGTTAATTATGAGCTCGCAAAGGCAGAAGGAGCAAAGCCAGATTTCACCAACATCGTTTTCATGGTTCTTGTGGCAGCGGTAATTGCCGTGTCAATGAAGCTGGTTGGTGTGCTTCTTATCACCGCTCTATTAATTATTCCTGCTGCAACAGCCAGACGTTTTTCCACATCCCCGGAACATATGGCGGTTATAGCGGCCGTTATCGGAGCGCTCTCGGTTTTTGTTGGTCTTAATGGCTCGCTGCAGTGGGATACACCTGCTGGTCCGAGCATTGTTGTTGCAGCGCTTGCCGGGTTCATCATTTCAGTCCTTCCAATGCCAAAACTCACGGCAAAAAACGGTGCGCGCACTTCCGACCTGAAGAGGAATTTTGAGGAGGTAGATGAGTGAAACAAACAAACGCTGATGCAAAAACCAAGCTCACGAAAAACCAAGCACTGGTTTTGAAAGTCCTTATCAACGCTTCGCAACCGCTAGGTGCATATGCAATTTTGGACAAACTGCGCGGTAACGGATTTAAAGCGCCGCTTACGGTCTATCGCGCCTTAGAACAACTGGCCGACCAAGGGCTGGTCCACAAGCTTGAAAGTTTGAATTCCTGGACCACTTGCTGTAGCGAACATCAAGCAAATCCGCCTGTTTTTGAGATTTGTAACGATTGTGGGAATGTGACTGAGCAGTTTGATAGAGAGCTGCTCAAAAACCTGAATAGCATGTCTGAACGCAGTGGTTTCATCCCAGATCGCTCAATAATTGAAATCCACGGTCGGTGCGATGATTGCGGTACTGACGCCAAATTGACGAAAGGAATGAACAATGCAAACGACTGAACAGGTGCCGGCGAGTCGCTTCTGGTTGGCGCATCAATCAAAGACGGGCCCGACCTCTACTTCACCTTGTTCCGTAATATGGCGCTTTCACTGAAGTGCTGCCTGCTAAAGTGAGGCTTGCCTTATCACTTCGTTGAGTGCCCCGGGAATCATGCGGCCAGAGGACAGGCTGCCATAGATGGCCTGCCAGCCGGCCTGTTCATATTGCAGCCGCCGTTCCATGCCCTGTTCGCAAAAATGCAGGCACCGCATCAGGCGGGGAGCACCCTCGGCCACAAACCTGCCACCTTGGGCTGCGCCGTCGAGGGCAAAAATCAGTCCGGCCAGTGTGCTGGCGTCGGGATGCACAAAACATGAAGTGAATGGCCAAAGGTGGTCGCGGACGGCTGCCATGCCGCCTTCATGGAGTTCCGCATAGCGGCTGAAGAGTAGCAGCCGTTCGATATCGCCAATGGCTTTTCCGGTGCTGGCATGGGCGATTGATCGGCCGGCGAATACCTGCTTGTCGTGGCGCATGATCAGGCCTTCGGCGTGAAGATGCGACAAATATGAATCCTCCTTCAGCGCAGCTATTGCATAGGCCTGGTCTTCAGCCCGATTGATGAAGCCAGGGGTGAAGGGCTGCCATGTCCGCAGCGCCTCGGCGGTGATACCGGTCGTCCCGCCGGTGACGTGAATGCGCTGATAGCCGCTGTCTCTCTGCAGGATTTCGGCTTCGGTGGAGATGGCTTGCGGCCATTGTGGACAAAACAGGCGGCGCGAGGTGAGGGGGGCTTTGACCAGATTGGTGCGCGGGCGTGACACGTCGGGAATGTAGAGACCGTTTGGTGAATCCGCCTCGTTGACGAGCCCGCCGGCCAGCATGCCAAGATCAACCTTTCGGCCGGCATAGTCTACGGCGCTGCCGCCCCACAGCGGATTAGCAATGAGTTGCAAGGCAGTGCGCCCCGTTTCGGCCAGTAGCGCCGCCTGATCGAAAACTTGGTCGAGGTCGATCTTGAAGGTGAAACGAGCTTGTGGGTTCACCGCCACCTGCCACAGAAGGAGAACAGCTTTTAGGAAGCTATAATGACGGCCGTATGCGCCGTTGACGCCGAACACATCGGCGGCGGCGGCATCGGATGGGCAAAGCTGCTCGACTATCTGGCGGCAGCGTGATT
>MDTB01023268.1_pt1 | contig 10879 bp, 10 predicted proteins | sample 811161 | NCBI WGS metagenome assembly MDTB01 (sample SAMN05326650, study PRJNA326480) | marine metagenome | isolation source: seawater | place: Mediterranean Sea | collected 2009 | reverse complement strand
ATTATTAGTTACACCATCTGCTAATCGCTTTTTTTCTTGCCAACTCAAATGCAGTAGCTTTCCTATTTTTTCTAAATCTACTTCTTTTTTAAAAAAATCTCTTGCTTCTTTAGCAATATCAAGGATTGTATTTAACTCACTGTTAGTTTTATTTTTTTTAATATTTGCAATTTTCTTTCGTGCATGCTTGTCAGCTAATCTTGATAAACCACTGAATCCAAAAAGTATATGGCTTTCAAGGTTTTTCATATAATCCTTAGATAGAGAAAATTCTTCTGTTTTCCATGTGCTATTTTTATTTAAAATAATAGACTGGAACCCTCCAGTAGCTGACATTATTTGGTCTTGAACACCAACAGATTCATTCAAAACATCCTGTTCAATATGAATTGCCTGTTTTGCTAATTCAGAATTAGAAATATTTTGATTTTTAAAATTTGATAATGAGTTCAATAGTCCTACAGTAAAAGATGAACTGGACCCTATACCTGATCTGGCTGGCAAATCACCGTCATAGTGTATTTCAAGTCCATTATTTATATTTTTGAATTTCAAACATGCCTTAACTGAAGGATGATTTATATTATTTATTGATTGCACATGTTCCATTTTTGAATAAACAATTCTATGTTTATGTTCAAAAAAAGGTGGTAAATTTCTGACTGTTATATAACAATAGTGCTTTAGTCCAACTGCTAAAACTAATCCTCCATGATTTTCATACCATTGATTATAATCTGTTCCGCCACCAAAAAAAGATAGTCTATAGGGAGTTCTTGAAATAATCATTATTTAAATATTGGAAAATTGATTACGTCTTACGACCTGATAACATTTTATTAATTCTTTAATACCATCTTTTAGGCTATAGTTTGTTTTAAAACCTGTTTTCTCAATTTTATCGTTAGAAACTATGTAATTTCTTTGGTCAGGATCTTTGCCAATTTCAGAAATTACATATTGAAAGCTTGGTAATTCCTCTTTAATACTTTGACATAGTTCTTTTTTACTTAAATTTGCATCAGATAAACCAACGTTAAATGGTTCTCCAACCATAGAAGAATAATTATCTATAGTGTGAATAAAAGCTTTAGTAGCATCTCTTACGTGTAAATAATTTCTTTTAAATTCTGCTTCAAATAATACGACTGTATTGTCTACTACTGCCCTGTAAGTAAAATCATTGACCAAAAGGTCCAAACGCATTCTTGGACTTGAACCAAAAATTGTTGCAAATCTAAATGTAACACACTCACCATGATTTAGCAAAAAACTATCTATCTCAACTTTTAATTTACCATATAAAGATACTGGCCTCATTGGGGTGTTTTCATCACAATAAACACCCTCTTCTCCAACCCCATATCCAGAATTCGTACATGGAAAAATCAACATTTGATCTTTAGATTTTTCTTCACAAATGAATTTAATTTGATCAAAATTAATTTGCTTTGCACCAATTGGGTCCCTAGAACAAATTGGTGCGCCAGTCAAACAGGCTAAAGGAATTATACAATCAGCCTTTTTAATTTCGTCTAATAATTTTTTCTTATTTCTAACATCCTCTCTAAAAATGTTTAAATTTTTATTGTTACAATAGTCTAATAAAGGACTTTGGTTAAATAAAAAATTATCAATTACAGATACTGAATATCCTCTGGAAAGTAATTCAGGCACTAAAATAGAACCTATGTATCCTGCTCCGCCAGTTACTAAAATTTTCATTATTTAATCTCTTTTTGTTATTATATTGTGAACTAAAATAAAATCTTTGTTATAAGGTGAATTTTTTTTTAATAAAGAAAAGTATGTTAAATTTTTTGATTTTATATCAATAACAGATTTTAAATAATGAACTAAAACAATAAATTTTTTAAGAAATGGAAACATTTTAATCAAAGACTTTTTAAATTTTAAACGGTTACTATCTTTAACACTAACAAAAGCTAATTTCAAATAATTATCAAATGCATTTGCAACTTCTTCTTTCGCTTTTATATTTGAAATTTTATCTATTTTTGAAACAATTTTTGATATTGAATTAAGAAAAATTTTATAAGAAGGGTACCAATTAGGGTTTTTTATCCAAGCAAATTTTGATGGAAGTTTATATGTAGAATCATGAACTTGTCTTATTAAATAGAGACAATCTATAGATTTTGTCCTTCCATTAGCTAATGCTGTGAAGTTTTGAATTAATTCACCAAATGATCTATCTGGTATCTTCTCAAAAAGTTTTAGATCCTCATTAAATTCAATTGTTCTTCTTACAGAAAACACTACAGTCCAATAATTATTTCCAAAATTATTTATGCGCTCTGCACTAGAATTATCAATAAATTGAGTTCTTTTCCAATATGGACCCAAAACATATTTTTTACCATATACATTGCCGTCAGTAAATTTAAAAACAACAGAGTGACCTTGGGCAGTTCTATAATTTGTATTTCTAGACAAAAATTCTGCACATTTTGATAGAGAATTTGGAACTAAAAAGTCATCATCTCCAGAATATGCACAGAAACTTTCTTTACATTTTTTTGCAATATAACTATGTGCTTCTCTATCATTATAATCAGGTAAATGAAAATAATGAATTTCTAAATTATCTTTTATTTCTTCGATTTTTTTTAAAACCTGCTTCTTATGATACTTATTACTACTATCTCCAATATAAATGGGGTGTATTGAATTAGATGATTTATAATATTCTAATTGGCGGATTAGAAACTCAGATCTATTGAGGGTTATTATTAGAATGCCAACCTTATCCATTATGTAACTTATTTTTTGATTATTAATTAAGAGGTATTACTTTTCTCTGAGCATTATATCCAGGATAAAAATATTCATCTTTCACAATATAAGAACAGGACAGCAATGGTCTATCTCTTTTAGAGACATTAGGGTAGGAACCATGAATACAATTACCATGTAAAACTAAAAGTGAACCTTTTTTGAAAGTTAAATCAATTTTATCAAATTGATTTAATATTTTATCATCTATTGTTCTTCCTGGATTATCACCTTTAGTTTCACGATAGCTAACTCTGTCCTCAGCATCAAATATACCATTTAAATGTGATTTTGAATAGACATACATAGATCCATTTTCCTTGTTGGCATCATCAAAAAATAAATTGGTTGTAATATATGCTCCATTTTCATTCCTAATATAAGAATTATCTTGATGAGGAGTCCATCCTTGAGCGGCATAACGTGAATTCGCTTTTTTAAAAAGCATTTGTGACATTAATCCAACAACTTGTTTGTTTTTTAAAGACTCTAAAATTTTAACAACAGATTTTTGTTTTAAGTAACTTCGTATAAATTTCGATGTTGCAATGCATTTATTGATATATTCTACTTTATCAGGTAATTCAGAATTTTTAGTGATTTTTTGGATGGATTGCGAAACTAAAAATTCCAATCGATCAGGATTAAGAATTGCTGCATAATCTTTATCAGCATGTTGTTCAATAGTTGAAATAATTTTATCACATTCCTTATGTGTAATTACATTTTCAACTACTAAATATCCATTATTGTTAAAAAATTCTTTTTGGCTCTGCGTTAAATTTTCTGACATTTTATACCTAATATATTTTAATTTTTACATGTATTATAAATTAGTGTGTGAATTTATAAAACTTTAAAATTTTAACATGAAAAAAAATCTTTTCAAATCAATTATCTTATGAAATAGAACTTAATTAATTAAACACATATTATAATATTTTTTAATCATATGTAATTTTATTGAAAATATTATAAAATTTGTTAAATAAGTAATTGTAATGAAATCTTTTATTTAAATAGTTGGTATTTTTGTTAGATAAGTTAAAAAAAATTTTAATCTGTACTGTTCAAATTAATAATAGTTTTTCAGGTCAAAATTACCTTCCATATTCTGCGGGGGTTTTAGAAACATATGTTAAAAAACATTTCTCTAATCCGGACTTACTTCACTTTAAGAACCCAATATACAAAAGATCTGGAATTAATAATGCTGTGAATGATTTAGTTGATTGTGACATAGTGGGATTTAGTGTTTATGTATGGAATTTTCAAATTTCGCTTGAAATTGCGAGAAGGCTAAAAAAAATTAAACCAAATATTTTAATTATATTTGGTGGCCCCCATGTTCCTGATAATATGACACAAGATTTTTTAGAGAAATATAAGTTTATAGACCTTGCGGTACATGGTGAAGGTGAAAAAACTTTCACAGAAATTATTGAAAAATTTTATACCAAAGACTGGTTCAATATTGATGGATTAAGTTTCATAGATAATAAAAATGAATTTATCAAAACAAAACCTCGTGAAAGGTTTAGAAATTTACAAGATGTTCCTTCACCACTTTTAGAAGATGCTTTTAAAAACCTTATGGTATCGAATCCAAATGAAAAATGGATTGGTTTATGGGAAACTAATAGGGGTTGTCCATTTAAATGTGCCTTTTGTGACTGGGGATCTGCAACAGGCGATAAAGTTGCTTCATTTGAGGAAGAACGGCTTAAACGTGAAGTTCAGTGGTTTTCAAATAACAAAATTGAGTTTGTTTTTTGTTGTGATGCTAATTTTGGAATCAAAAAACGCGACATTGATATAGCAAATTTTATAGCCCAAACAAAAAAAGAAACAGGATATCCCCATGCTCTTTCTGTGCAAAATACAAAAAATGCTACTGAAAGAGCATACCAAACACAAAAGATACTAGCTGACTCTGGATTAAACAAAGGTGTTGCACTATCAATGCAATCTCTTGATCCTCATACCTTAAAAGCAATAAAAAGGGATAATATTTCTCTTGATACTTATCTTGAGCTAGCAAATAGATTTAGCAGAGATAAAATTGAAACTTTTTCAGATATAATACTTGGAAATCCAGAAGAAACATATGAAACTCTTGTTAATGGTGTCGACACACTTATTAATTTCGGACAGCACAATAGAATTCAATTTAATAATTTATCAATTCTACCGAATGCAGCAATGGGAGATATAGCTTATCAAAAAGAACATGGAATGATTACTGTTATATCAGAAATAATAAATATTCATGGAGAAAAAGTACAGCTTGAAGATGATGTACCAGAGTATCAAGAATTAGTTATTGCTACCAAATCAATGCCTAAAAAGATGTGGAGAAAAACTCGTGCTTTTTGTTGGATGGCTGCATTTTTGCATTTTGATAAAATTTTTCAGATTCCACTTATAATTTCTCATACTTATGGAGACTTAAAATATTGTGATGTTATTACAGCTTTTATTGATGCCGATCCTGTTAAATTTCCTACTATTGCTTCAATAAGCAAACTATTTATTGATCAAGCAAAAGTAATTCAAGATGGTGGAGCTGAATTTTTATATTCGAAAAACTGGCTTGGAATTCATTGGCCTCAAGATGAATATGCTTTTATACTATTAACTCATGAAAATAAGTTAGGTGACTTCTATAATGAAGCAACGTCACTTTTATATGAATTGTTAGCAATTAAAGATTCTAAGGTTCCAAATGATTTAATCGATGAATCTATTGAACTCAACAGATTACTTTTGAAAAAACCAGGTAAAAATAAAGATATTATAATCAACCTTAGTTACAATATTTATGAAGTGTATAATTCTATAAAAAACGGTGAACCATATGAGCTTATTAAACATGATAACGCAATAAAAATAAAAAGATCAGATAAAAATTATATAGATTTTTTAAAGTGGTGTAGAGAAGTTGTTTGGTGGGGCAATAAAAAAGGTGCTTACCTATATAATTGTAATGTTTCTATTAAAAAAAGTAACTTAAAGTCTAATGATGTTGGACAATTAGCTGGTCATTTCTAAAATATGTATTTTAAAAAATTTGCTGACAATGACCTTGAAGTAAGTTGCGTAGGCTTTGGAGGTTGGGGAATTGGTGGTGAAACACCAGGAAACTCTTCATATGGAAAAACGAATGAAATTGAGTCCTGTAGTGCAATTGAAAATGCTTTATTAAGAGGTGTTAATTTTTTTGATACTTCACCAGCATATGGGAATGGAGTAAGTGAGGTTTTATTGGGAAAGGTTTTAAAAGGTTCAAGAAAAAACATTTATTTAGCCACTAAAGTTGGATATAATTCATGGGATGAAAAAAGTGATTACTCTGCAAATAAAATTAAACAGTCACTAGAAAAAAGCCTTCTAAGATTGTCTACTGATTACGTTGATGTTTTATGGTTGCATAGTCCTCCATTAGAAGTAATAAAATACAATCAAGATGTTTTCGATGAATTAGATGACTTAATTAAAAATGGATATATTAGTAATTGGGGAATTTCTGCAAAAAATCCTGAAGATGCATTAGAAGCAATTAAAATTAGAAATGTGAAGATTTTACAAGTTAATTTTAATATGATGGACATTAGAGCTAAAGAAATTGGTTTGTTTGATTTGGCTTCTAAACTAAATGTGTCAATTGTGGCAAGAACACCGTTATGCTTTGGCTTTCTTACAGGTAACATTTTAAAGTCTACTATTTTTAATAAAGGCGACCATAGAAATAACTGGTCAAAAGCCCAAAAAGATTTATGGATTGATGGGACTAACAGAATTATGGGCAGTCTTTCCTTAAATCCAGGTGATGAGATGTGTAAAACAGCATTACGATTTTGTTTTTCTTTTAAACCAGTTCTTCTTGCATTGCCTGGAGCTTTATATAAATCAGAAACGAACATACATGCAGATGCTGGTGATGAAGGGGTCCTTGATTATGAGTTGATTGAGAAGATTTTTAATATTCATAAAAATTTTTCTTTTTTTGTAAAATAATTTATAACCATCTTATGAAGAATAAAGTTGTTTTAATCACTGGTGCAAGTCGAGGCATAGGTAGAGCAACAGCTATTTTAGCATCAAAAAAGGGCTTTAAAGTAGGTATTAACTATATAAATAATAAGGTTTTAGCTGAAAAGACCCTTATAGATATTAAAAATATTGGAGGCGATGCTATTCTTCTTAAAGGAGATATAAGTAAAGAAAAAGATGTCGATAGTATATTCTCAAGATTAGAGTTAAAATTTGGTAAAGTAAATTATTTAGTAGCAAATGCAGGACTTATTCCTAAGAGAAAAGAATTTCATGAAACTAGTTTTAACCAAATCAAAAAATCTATTAACATAAACTTTACTGGAGTTATTTATTGTGTACATAGATTTGTTAATAGTTCTCAAAATGCACATAAAGAGAGATCTATTGTTTTACTGTCATCAGAGGCAGCTAGATTTGGAGGAAATAAAATTTCAACTTATGCCGCTTGCAAATCAGCAATTAATACCTTTGCCGTTGGAATGGCTCGAGAACTTGGCCCTATGGGTATTAGAATAAATTGTGTAAGTCCTGGAACAATCTTAACTGATGGATTAAAATCTGAAGGTAAAACTGTGCTTGAAAGTATTAAGCAAACAATCCCTCTAGGACGAATTGGTTCTCCAAACGAAGCAGCAGAAACTATAATCTGGTTGTTATCAAACAAATCAAGTTTTGTAAGTGGTTCTACTATAACCGTTAGTGGTGGAAGATAGTGATAAAAAAAATTAAACATCGACAAAAGGTTTTAGTAACAGGTGCAACAGGATTTTTAGGAAGAAATATAGCTCAATACTTATCACAATTTGACAAATATGATGTTCATGGTGTTTGGCATAAAAGACAGCCTTTTGAATCAAATAAGATTAAATGGGTTAGAGGTGATCTTACTCTTAAAAGTGATGTTGAGAGAGTAGTTGATGAATATGATATTTTAATTCAAATGGCATCAGTTACATCGGGTTCAAAAGATGTTGTCAATTCTCCCTATATACATATTTCAGATAATGCTATTATGAATAGTCTAATTTTAAGATCAGTTTTTGACAGAAAAATAAAAAATTTTGTTTTCCCAAGTTGTTCTATTATGTATGAATCAAAAGAAGAAGCCCATGATGAAAATAGCTTTGATTTAACAGGTGAAATAGAAAAGCATTACTTTGGAGGTGCTTGGAATAAAATTTATTTTGAAAAAATGTGTGAGTTTTATTCAAATTTAGGTGTTACCAAATTTACTGTTATCCGCCATAGCAATGTATATGGTCCATATGATAAGTTTGATTTAGAGAAAAGTCATGTTTTTGGGGCTTCTATAACTAAAGTTTTAAAAAATAAAGATGGTGTTTTTAACTTATGGGGCGATGGAAAAGAGGGGAGAGATTTAATTCATGTTGATGATTTAAATAAATTAATAAAAATATTAATTGAAAAACAAAAAAAACCCTATGAATTAGTTTGTGCAGGTTCTGGTTATACTATCCCAATTATTGATTTAGTAAAAAAAATAATTTCAATCTCAGGTAAAAATTTAAAAATAAAAAAAGATCTTAGTAAGCCTTCGATTAAAACTAATATTTCATTAAATCCTTCAATGGCAAAAAAAGTTTATAATTGGTATCCTGAAATTGACCTAGATAAAGGCATAAAAAATACAATAGAATGGTACTTAAACAATTTTAAAAATCTTATTAGTTAATTTTTTTTCTCCAAAATTCCAGTATATGTTTTACACTTTCTTCAAAGTCATATTTAGTCGACCAACCTGTTTGTTTTTTAAATTTACCTGTATTAGGAATTTGAAGAGTTACATCAGCAGGTCTTAAAAGGTTTTTTGACACTTCTGAAGGTATTTTGCAATGTGCTAAGTCTTTAAGTACTTCAAGAAATTCCCCCACTTTAATGGTTTTTTCACCTCCAATATTATATGCTTCACCAAAATTACATTTTTCTGCTGCAACCCAGTATGCAGACATGGCATCTCTAATATCAATCATGGTTCTAACTGAATCTAGATTTCCATGATACAATTTTTTTTGTATGCCTTTTTCAATCATTACCACCTGTTTAGTGAATGAAGTTGCAAAGAGATCAGTTCTACGTGGATTAAAATATGCAAACATTCGAGTTCTTATAATTTTAAGATTATAGCATCTCCAGTAAGTGTAGCCAAGGTGGTCTTGAGTTGTTTTAGACACAGCATATGGACTTGAAGGTTTAAAAGGACAGTCCTCATTAATAGGAACATTTTTTTCATCAACTTGCCCATAAACTTCTGATGTACTGCAAAGCTGTATAACAGGATCTAATTCAGCTAATCTTATTGCTTCAAAAAGATTAGCAGTGCCAGTAATATTATTATCTAAAACTGATAATGGGTTGATGAAGCCTGCTTTCACATTTGCATGTGATGCTAAATGAAAGATTACATCAGGATTTACTTTTTTCAGTACTCTTGCAACTGAACTGAAGTCCATCAAGTCACATTCATGAACTACAATTTTTGATTCAATAAATTTTAGATTACTCTGGTTTGACGTACTATGCCACCGGGAGATACCATGAACATCGATATGTTTATAATTATTAACTATATGTTCTGCTAAATAACTTCCACCAGAACCTGAAATTCCAGTTATAAGTGCGGTCTTAAAGTTTCTTTTATTATCCATATAATTTACTATTTTAATTTTGAATTAAATTTTCCCAATTATTAATTTTTTTTGCATCAAAAACAGTGAAGTTGTTAAGTTTAGAAACTAACTTAAGAAATTTTTCATTATCATCAAAAAATATTGAATCTTCAGAAATTGTTTCTAGAAACTTATGTTTTTCAAAAGTTTTATATTCTAAAACTTTTGGACCATTAAACATTTTATATAAGTTAAATTTCTTTAAAAGAATAATGGAAGGTTGATTTTCTAGAGCAAGATTTTTGTATGAACCAACTGAACAAAATCCTATTGTATTGTTATTATTATGAAGCCAATTAATATATTTATAAACTCCCTTTTTTAAAATGCATCTTGAACCAACATCATCAGTTATAGTTTCTTTTTGTTTTGAAAAAGGTGGAATAAGTTGCTTTGCCCAAATAGGATTATTATAAATATTAAAACATTCCCAAACTGTAAGATCTAAGTCAAATATATACACTATATATCTCTTTTAATAATCAAAGATGAAGTTCCATTTTCAAGAATAAATCTTGATGAAAGAAGTTTAAGAGATTTTCCATCTATCACATCGGCAGGGCTAACAATTTTTTTATTCTCACCAGCTTCAAGGCCACCATTTGTAAAAACTATAAGATCTTCATCTTCTAAATAATCAAAATCAGATTTATCTTTTAATAACTTATGTTGCAAGCTACAACCATACGCATTAACAATACTAGGTGCGTATTTTGCTTTTCTGAAATTTATAGCTGACTTTGGTTTTGCAATAAAGTTAGTCTTTCCTTCATAACCTTTATTTTCTCTTCCATAATTATCGTAAAGTCTAATTAAATCATTCTTATCTTCCGGTGTCTCAATCTCTAGTAGAAATGCACCATCTTGAGAAATTGCTTTAGATGAATGAAATCTAGATTGAAAAATATTAATTTTTTTTAGTCCGTTAAGTAGTACTTTATTTGTTAAAAATGAAAGTTCAATTGAACCGTTTAAAACAATTAATCCAGTATTTTTATTTGGATGACAATGCATTGAAGTACTCTCATTATAATCAATTCTGAGCAACCAAATAGCAACTGTTTTATTTGCAAAACAAAGATACTCATAACCCCACGGTTTTTTCACTATAACATCATTATATATATCGTTGCTCATTATAATGTTCCATTTAAGGAATTTTTGTTCAACTTAATAATATACCTAACAATTTTATCTGCAGTTGGTGGAAGGTTGTCTACATTTTTATAAAATCCAGCAGTTTTGTCTTCTAATCCCATTGTAAATACAATTTTTCTGGTTTTAATTGAGAGATCGCTACCAATTGACTTTGCAATTCCATCAACATAGTCATCATCTAT
>MDTB01021804.1_pt1 | contig 10879 bp, 11 predicted proteins | sample 811161 | NCBI WGS metagenome assembly MDTB01 (sample SAMN05326650, study PRJNA326480) | marine metagenome | isolation source: seawater | place: Mediterranean Sea | collected 2009 | reverse complement strand
TGTATGAAAGTACCTGGATGTTCTTGGTTTGCACCAATGCCGCCAACTCTAGCGGCTAGATGGATTACAACATCTGGAACATTATGAGTGATTAAAGCCCCGCACGAGCCTTTCTCTCTTAGGTCACAATGATGAACTCCAGTTCTACTGTCAATATAATAAGGGCTTGTTGTATGGCTATTAGCACACTCAACAATATTTAGATAGCCTCTGCCACGAAGCTCTTCGCACACATGCCTTCCTAAAAATCCTACTGCACCTGTAACCAATATTTTAGAGTCTTTATTCATCTTCAAAACTTTCTATTATTTGTTTTGTTCTGTGGTTATATGTGTGGTTCTTCATCACAGTTTCATAGCACTTAGATATATGTTCATCTCTTATCTCTGGATTGTTTATAACATCTTCAACTAGAGAGTGAAAACTTTCGGGGTCTTTGGCCACAAGAGCCTCATCGTTGGAGAATATGTCTTCTGTAAGAGAAGCAATTGGGTCTGATATAAAAAATGCTTTAGATGCAGCTAGCTTAAAAACCCTTTCGTTTACCTCAAAGCCAAAAACGTTAGCGTGTGGCTCGCTTACATTAGGGCATATCAATGCTGAAGAGAACAAATTTCTTACTGTTTCATCATTTGCCAGACCCATATACTGAGGTGCTGGCCAAGGTTGGTTGCCAAATATCTTTATGTTATACTTTCCCACGGGATAGCAGAGAGGTATCATGTATTTGTCCAGGTTTTGTCCTTTGTATGGCCAATAGCCTCCGACGAATCCTATCTCGCACTTCAAACTCTCATCAAACTCGCCTTTCAAGCATTGACTTGTATCTGCCGCTGGAAGAAGACCTATTGTTTTTGCAACGGTTTTTTCCCAACCCCCCATTAAGTATCTTTGTCTGTTTGGGTGAACATAATTAAACAATACTAAGTTTTTTATCATGGACAGCGATGCGGCGACCTCCCCTACATTCTTAAGCTCCTCGTCGGTATGCATTAATATTGGATACTTGTCTGTGTCAACGTCATGACAAACCTCTCCAAAGCATCCGACCTTGAGAAGAACCTTTAACTCTGGCCTGTTTTTTATACACTTTATTGTAGCCCTATCTAGATTATACCCTTGACCTATAAACATGTCAGGTTCAAAAATGTCAAAAATATCAAACGCTGGCGTAGCCTCTGTGTTCCAAAATATGCATTCGTGGCCGCTATTTAAAAAAGAACGAAGAATCCCAGTATATATATAATGAGAAGCGTTATGTTCATGTCTAATTAATATCTTCATCAATCCTCTCCTCGTCTGCATCTTTTTCTATAGCGTCATAATTCCATTCACCACATGGAGAGTAAATTTTTGCGCTTAAAACCGGAGAGGTGATTAAAGTAGACAGCATCTTGTCTTTTGCTCGCGGATTTTTTGTGTAAACAAACTCTATGCATTTATTTTTTTCGATATGGCCTTCTTTGACCACGGGTCTATTTCTTTTCTTGTTTGATTTCTTTTCTATTACCCCGACTATTGTTACCTTGGTTGGTTTTATAAATTTTGTTCCACCATGAACTTTTGCCGAGCATGATTTTGGACCTGTAACTATAATCTCAAATACAGTGTCTTCTGTTTCTAGCAATATCTTTGTGTTCTTTTTTAATTTGGTTACGTCTATGCTCATGATATCATACTCGCTGGTCAAGATAATTTCAACTTATTTTTGGGTATTTTTTCTAAATCTTTGGCTACGTCAATCTCAAATATCTTCATTGACTTAGGGTAATGTGCCTGTATTTGCCCGCCTTTTTCTATGATATAATTTAACCCTTCGTATCCTAGCCATTGAGACGTTTCTTTTTTTAAAGAAATCTCTTTAAATATTTGCATCTCTTTTCCCGCTAAATATGCTATTTGAGCCCATTTTAAATCTATTCCAAAAGAAAAGTTTGTTGTGACGTTTTTGTTTTCTACAACACCAACCTCTTCCTTTTTTAGAGAGCCTGTGTTGTCTATTACAACTTTTGAGGAGCCTCTTAAGCCCCTTATTGCATTTTCATTGAAAATTAAATCTCCGTAAACAACCATAACGTCTTCTGAAATTACAGCCTGCATCGCAAGGCCTATGCTGTATAAAACGTTGGTGTTTTGGTGAATTGGATTAAATATGAACCTGACAGGGTACTTGCTAAGTTTTCTTCTTATCTTTTCTGCTTCAAAACCAACGACAATCAATATTTCGGAATTAGGATATACAGACCAAAGAAGCTCTATTTGCCTCTCTATCAAGGTTACGTCTTGATAAAGCCTTATCAAGGCCTTTGGGCCATAAGACTTCATCCTGTGCCCCATTCCTGCAGCAGGTATAATTATACTAAAATCTCCTGACGGAGGATTTATTTTTCTTTTAGTCGAGGTTATATTTCTAGTTGCTGGTGACATTTCTTCTTTGCATTAACCTGGAGTAAATCTTTGACCAATTTTCTTGCCACACTTCTTTTGGAACTGTATCTGATGAATTTTTCCCAGTAACATGATAAACGTGTAGGGCTTCTGGTATATGAACAGCAACGAAATTTTCAGTTATCCTTAGCCACAAGTCCCAGTCTTCGCAAGTTCTCATTTCCTCGTCATATCCACCAGATTCATATATTGCTACTTTACTTACTAGAGGGGTGTTTGATATAATACACTCTAATTCTAAAGAGCTTCTGTCGTACGGCTGCCTAAACTCATGAACTTCGGTTCCTGTATTTATATTTTTTATTATCGCATCAGTATATACTATGCCTATGCTATTAGGGTCTTCAGAGTATTTTTCAACTGATTTACAAATTTTTTCTTCAAGATAAAGGTCGTCAGCATCCAACATCATAAACAAATCCGTTTCGTTAAAAACTGAGTGCATACCAATATTTCTGGCTCTAGAGGGGCCTCCAGCTTTCTTAACATCTATTAGATTTATTTTTATGCCGTTCTCTTCATTAAGAAAAACAGATTTGTGAAGGCCTTCTGCCGGGTCTCCAAGAACCTCCTTAGAGATTAATTTTGCTCGTTCCAAAATCGGCAGCTCTGGATTGTCCGAAGACCCGTCATTAACGACGACTATTTGAATCGGTCTGTATTGCTGTATAAAAATGCTATCTATGGCATTTCCAAGCATGTCTTCATGATTGTGGCACGGAACAATAACGCTTACGGCATATTCTTCACTATGCTGCTCAAGCTCTTTATCAGGCTCTGACATTTTTGTGATTCAGCCTCCTTTCTTAATTTTTCTAAAAAACCTCCTGGTTCTGGAGATTGAGACATCTGTTTTTCACAGATTCTTTGTATAAAAAGACCGCTTTTTTTATTCTCTTCTGGCGTTAACACCAATATTCTTTCCATGTTATCGTTTATTTCTCTGTCGATATCATGAAGATAATTCTTTGGAACAACGTCTCCCGAAATAAAGAAACAAAAATAATGAGAGCCCGAGGACTTGATGGCTGCGTTAAAACTTGCTCCGCAAGCCTCTTCTTCGTCCATTTCATTAATAGAGCTACTATTTATGTGTTCCATATTCCAGTTTGATTCTACCTCTAACGATTCGCATTCTATTCTAAGGTAATTTATAAAATCATATGGCTTAATGCACCCAGAATTATTTATCGCATAAATATGAAACGGCTTATTGATTCCAGAATCTATGCTTTTCATTGTACTCGCAAGTTCGCTTATTTTTAATTTTGTTTTTCTTCTCTTTTCATCTTCGCATTTTTCTTGTTTTATTTCAGGACAAGCTCCTAAATAAACAATAAAATCACAACGAATATTAACTTCTTCTCTAGCTATATCTAATAATTGTTTTTTTTCATTATCATTAGATTGAATATTATGAGATTCTACCCAATCTTCATTTCTCATCATATTGCAAATTCTTTTGTCTATTGCCGTATAATATTCTGTGTCTGTGTCGTCTTTCTTTACAGCATAGACTTCTCCCCCATTTTTTTCAATCGGTCCAAGCCTATTTGCAGAGCAAAAGTCTTCAATAGAATCTTCGAGTGAGGCGTTTTGTTTTTGAAATGGACAACCCAAGCAAATAGTTTGCAATGTTTTTTGCGACGAGCCTTTCTGGTCAAACTCTGACCTTGTCAAAACTTTCATAGTTTTCTCTCCGATTCTATTATCATGTGATAGTCATTTATTCTTTTTTTAACAACATTAAAACCAAATTTTTGAGATATATACTCTGACAATCCAAAGGCGGTAAAATTTGCCTTCCTAAACAGATAGGGCTTGCTTTGTTCGCCGTGTATAAGCAGATTGGCTTCGCTTAAGTCTATCCTGTACTGAGAGAATGATTTGGACACTTCAAACAAATCAATTCCTCCAATTATTATCTTTCCTCCAATTCTAATTTTTTTAAACCAGTTGGAAAGAGATTGCTCACAAGAATTAAGGGGAAGATAATCAATTACGTCGACCGCAGAAAGCTCGTCAAGCTCTGCGTCGTCAGCATATTTATCTAAGTTTGATATGTCATCCCTTACTAAGCTTGTGTTATTTGGGTTTTCTTCAAAGGGGTTTATGTTTAGGTGGGTGTCTAAGATATCTCCAGAACCGTAAATTAAATTTATTTTTTTCATTTATACTAACTCCAGCGACTTCTGAAACGCCGCGTTCCATTGGTTTATAAAGTTTTTTAGTCCAAAATTGTTTACTATAGTTTTTCTTGCGTTTAGGCCAATTTCTTTAGACATTTCATCATCTTTTAGTAGAATGTCTATATAAGACCTTAATTTTTTAGGGTCATTTGAAATAAATCCGTTTTGGCCATTCGTAATTATTTCTGGAATCATGCATGTTTCAGTGCTTACCACAGCGCACCCACAAGACATCGCCTCCAGAAGGCACGTAGGAACAGGAGATATCAAAGAAGTGTTTAAGAAAATTTTAGATTTTTTATACTCTTCTGCAAGATGTCCTGTAGATTGAGCGGCCTCTGAAAGGCCTGGAGTATCTCCTATGACCTTCAATGGCAAGTTACTCTCAGGATACCCCGTCACCTGCTCCCACAAACTATAGCCACAACACCAGTCCCTATTAATCCAATCGTTCACAACAGATAAAACACTGTTTTCTTTAGCAAGGCTTTCTGTTGGGCAAAAAAAGTCGGTGTCTACTCCGTGGTGAATTACATCAGCTTCGTCTTGAGTCCAACCCCATATCCCCCTGCTGTAATCAGATATAAAGATATTAATATTGCCTTTCATATTATATAAAGACTCTAGCTGGTGTTCATTCCAAGACTCCATTGGTAGCGTATGCTCTATGCTAATTAAAGGCAAATCTAGCATAGAAGCTATCTGCGAGGCTATATTAAATTGTCCAAATTTATTTTGACTCAAAACAACATCTAAGTCGATGTTAATCGGTATTTGGTCTGACTCTTTTGATGGGTTTAGTAAAGTGGTGTTCTCTGGAACCTCTGCATATTCCTTCACCCAGGGTTTTATTACCCCTGGCTCTTGCCAAAGATAAAAATTATGCCCAGTTTTTGCTAGATTGCATTGATACCTTTCGTGCGTTGGAAATGTTAATATATTTAAAGGGCCTTTATCGTCCCTAGTCGCTTTTCTAATCATGCTCTGCAGTTTAGTTCTCATTTAACAATTTGCCTACACAATGTTTTGATTTTATGATATTGTCTTGATTTGCTACATTCATATTTGTGCCCTCCAGAGTGTCTTTCATAAGCTTTCCAACATTTGAATATGAATATTCATAAGAGGTGTTTATTCCCTCTACGGACTTTTTTTGTCTTGTTTTTTTATCTTCGTAAGCAGACCTCATCTTCTTCATTATCTCTATAATTGAAGGAGAACTCCAACTTTCATTTCCAACATAAATTTCATCAAAAGTATCAGAAGCGCCGAAGCACGGCTCATCCCTACCCTGAACCAAATATCCTCCGCCTTGAATAAAGTCTTTTGGTCCGCCGCTGTCAGTGCATATGGGAGTCTTGCCCAAAGCCATAGCATCAAATATTGGTATGCCCCAAGCCTCTCCAAAGCTGGCGGAAACAAAGCAGTCGCATGTTGCATGTAGACGCATTATTTGTTCATCTGTAAGATACTGACCCATAAAAATTTCGCTATGATACATGCTTGAGTGTTGGTATAATTTAAGACCTTCTTTTATCTTATCAGACATTTCTTTAAGGTAATTTTCTGCTACAACTGGAGTCTGTCCAGGAATATGAGCTTTTATGACAATAGACACATCTTCGTTTGGAGCAAATTCTAAATGAAAGGCTTTGAGCATGGCTCCTATATTTTTTCTTCTGGTTGCCTCTCCTATATAATAAAACACAAATTTGTCTTTTATTTCTGGTATTTGTAACGGCTCGTATTCTTCTTGGTATTTGCTCAAATCAAACGCATGAGGAATTACATAGTGAGGAGTATGTATCAGGCTTTGCTTGCAAGCTTCAGTAGCCATAAATAAATTTGGAACCCAAGCTTCATCCATTAAGTTTATTCTTTCTGGCCATGCGGTGTTTATACAATTACTAGTTTCTGTAACGTATAGGCCTATGTTTTTATCAAAATTTCCATTATAATCAAAATAATGTGGCAAAACATGCTGTATGACAACGTCACAGTTTTTTGAACTTTTTTCCTCTAATTCAACTATTCTTTTGTCCACTTCTCCCTGCGTTTCATTCAGCTTTAGAAATCTTGGAACGACATCAACGTTGGCTTTGTCAAGAGACAATATGTACCCCTGTGCAGCATTTGCCCATCCAGTTCCGTCTCTATAGCAACCTATATATAAAACTTTCATTTAAGAATGTCTCTGTTGTCGGGTTTTGTTTTTGAAAGAAATTCGCACCTAGCATCCTCTATTGAATTTATATCAATATAACCATATTTGTTTAAAGACTCTTTGTCAACGTCTACACAAAATTTGGATATAATATCTCTGGTTGATTCTATGTCATTGCTTGCTTCGCAAAGCATTAATAATTGATTAGCGGCCTCTTGAATTGTATATGGAGACTGCTGGGCCTGATTCGCTATATATGAAAGCTCATTGTAATAAACTCCCTCTGATGAAGATATTGCTTTGCCGTTATTGAGGTCTCTGAGCATCCTCATCGCCGTATAGCTATTTTTGTTTTCTGGCTTACCCCATACGTTATCAACAGCCCACTCTATAAAGTCTCTGTTTGTTGGAATATTTTCCGGTATTTCTAAAAGAGGAGAGTGAAGTCTTGCGTCTGAATCCCAAGAAAGAGCGTGGTCAACTAGTTCAACAGAGTCTAAGTATTCTTCCCATTTTTTTGAGCATTTCTCCCAAGTGTAATTTTTTTTAGCACCCATATAAGCGTCCATGCCTTTCTTGCTTTTCATGCTTTTCGGCAGTTTTGCAAATCTAGCCATCTTCTCTACCAACTGCTTGTCGTTTGGTATAGCTCTTTTAGAGTGGGTGGGAGAATCCCAGAAAAAACTTGAGGGCTCTACAAAATCGGCCTTTAACTTTTTGCCAACGCTTTCCATAGCCGAGTATTTCACAGTAATCACTGGCACACCACACGCCGCAGCCTCTACTTGAGGCATTCCAAACCCTTCACAAACTGAGTATTGAATGTATAGGTCAAAAAAGTTTATAATGTGTGAAAGTTCTTCGGTTGTCACCCCAAATGAAGTGCTTGGTAATTGGCACGACTTTTTATTACATCTTGGGCATACGCAAACAGAGTCTTGATAGAACGAAGGGAAACAGTATCCGCAATCACGGCACTTGTATGTTAAAAGTATGTGGTTGCCCATATTATTTAATCTAATAAAATAAGGAAGCTCCCATCCAAGGTCTGGGTAAGAAGTGTGAAGATAAAGAAACGTGTTTTTTGATAGCTCTGGATTCAAGTCAATCATATTCCTGAAAGACTCTATAAGGTTTGGGTAAAGCTTTCTTCTTTGGTTTCTCATAACCGTTCCAAAAACATTTATGTTTTCTGAAAAACCAAAAGACATTCTATGTTGACTTTTATTCGAGACGGGCTTCAGCTTATTAAAGTCTGCTCCAGGAGAAGCTATGGCTTTTATTTTTATGTGGTTGTTTGACTCTGACTCTAAAACATCCTTTCCAAATTCTGAATATGTAAAAACAGCGTCTGCATCTAAATAACTATTTATGAACTGCTCTTGCTGCGGCTTTGAGTCTACTGTTGGCATTATAGCCCATTTATAAAACTTCCTTAGAGTGGACCTGCTTTGATACTCCATCATCCACCAGTCCCTGATGTCTATGACTACATCAGGCCTAAAGTCCAAGCAAACATAATCAAATTTGTTTTCTCCAAATTGATAGCTTTGGTTTAATGCATACTCTGATTTTTCTCTGTCATTTATCGGCAAGTTTGGATATACGCGCCAAGGAACTTCTTGAAGCCTTGGGTCATCATGAGAAGCATAGCAAGCCAGTTCAGCTATTTCATATTTCTCGGTTTGATATAACCTTGTTAAAACTTCTTTTGCGTATATTGAGTAGCCGGTTTTAAGAAAACTAGCTTCTCCGCACCATAATATTCTAAGCTTTCTATTTTTTTTTGTCATTTTATATATCGTTTGTTAGATGTTGAAAATAAACATCTTGTATTTGGGTTAAAGACTCTACTATACCCTCGTCTTCTTCGTTTTCCTGATACTCGTAAATACTTTCAAAGTCATCAATCCTTGACAATGCCGCAAAAATTGTTAGCATGTCCATCTTATCTTCTTCTTCTATGGTCATGCCTTCGCAAAAACATTTCCTAGAAAAATCCTCTACTTGAATAGGGTTCTCGTCTACATAAAACCCTATCAATGACTCCTGATAGTTTATTTTTTTGCAACAGCCAATTATTGATGAGAAGATAATTTCTTTTACAGCGTATTTATGACATGCTGTTGAATAGTATTCTTGATTGTTTTTTTTAAAATTAATAACTGTATTTGGACTTATTTTGTCGTCTACTGACCATGAATACTCATACAAAGACTCCTCTGCAAAGGGCCTTCTTTTTCTACCTGGAAGTTTTGAGTATAGCTTGTTTGCATTGTCTCCAAAGCAAGAAACTGAAACGAAATAATTGTTTTTTATTAACAATTTTTTTATTTCTTTTGTATTCTCAAGCATGTATATTAGCTTCTTCCGTCATTCTTTGTCTGTATATCTCCAATTTAGCGTTTCGCCAATGGCTGGAGTAGTTTCAGGATAGAGTCGCAAGCGACCGAATCTCTGGTTGGGCATTGGCACGATTTTAAAAAGCCACATGGCTTCTAAATCAACAGCTACAAGCTTGTTTTCAAAATACCCTGTATTATCCATACAGCTATTATCATTCTTGTCAAGATGAAATCCAATCCCATCCAATTTTTTATAAAGACTTAATATATCTTCTAAGCTTTTTTTCTTTTCAACATCTGCCAACATAGTCAAATAACCGTACCCAACATCAGAGTCTATCCAATCCCCTACTGGCGGAGCGAGAGACGCTCTTTTTTCGGCTATATTTTGAAGGTTCCATGAATACTCTCTGATTTCTGGTTTTTCATAAAATTTGACACCCCAAAGAGAATCAATTTGCAAGAACTTTGCGTTGCGAACACTCTTCCAGCGAATACTATCAGGCGGTTCCCGTTCAGCTATATTTTTGGCTTGTTCTAGCATTCTTTATCTTTTTTATAAAATGGGTAGTTATGGATATACACTTGTATTTTACCATTGAAAAAGGACAAATGTCAAGCTAGATTTGCCAAATTTGGCCAATAACCAAAGAGTCGTTTCGTCCCCTCTCTCCCTGAATAAGTATTGTATTTCCTTCGTATACGGCGTCTCTGCACTCCTGAAAGGTGTCTGGAAAGCAAACTACGTCATCTAGTGAGCAGCTATTGTCTTCGACTGTGAGAAACGCCATTTCTTGACCTGGGTTTTTTCCATTTTTTGTTTTAACTATTTTTACTTTCGTAACTTCAACGGCAAACTTCATATAGTCTTTTCTTTTTGTGGTGATAAACTCCTTGCACGTACAGTTAGCCTCTATGCCCCTTTCAATGGCGTCAACCCTACTACAAGTTATTGGGGCTCCTAGAGTTTTTTGTTCGTTCCAGGCAATCCAATCCATAGTGTCTTCTAGTTTATGAGGAGGATTTTTTAGAGATGTAATCAAGTCTCCCACGAATTCAGAACGCTTATCGTTTACGCATCCACCGCCAGAGACCTGAACCTTATTCTTCATGACTCTTTTTGGCTGACATTTTACTAATGCCTCAAGTAGTTTTTTCCCACTATACTCATTTACAATCCACTTCTTTTCTGTTGGACTTAGTTGTGACCATATAGAATATTCATATAGCATTGTGTTTCTTGACCGGTCAAAGAAATCTAAAGCTCCGGCCTTTATCATTCCTTCGGTTACGTTGGATGATACACACTCAGTTCCGTATTTTAGATACTCAATCCACATCCACGCTCCAACTCCCCTAGATAGAGCTTCCTCAACTTTGGTCATCTTTTCTATCATCTTTTCAATTACAGCAGTACCTATACCCCTGATGCTAGAAAGACCGAAGTAAACCTTTTTATCTCTAATGTAGAAGGCGCTTCTTTTATCTGCAAGTGTTGGCGGGAGAACGTCTATGTTATTTACCTTGGCGTCATTCACAAGGTCGTATATTTCTTCGTATTGTTTCGCTCCCTTCCAGGCTGCACCCCTAAGCCAAGAACAGTAAAACTCAAGAGGCATGTGTGTTTTACAGAACGCGCTCCAGTATCCGTTAAGAGCGTATGCGTCTGCATGACTCTTGTTAAAAGAATATCTTTGTGACTCTTGAATCCATCCAAAGATTTCCTCAGCAAG
>MDTB01240611.1_pt1 | contig 10880 bp, 10 predicted proteins | sample 811161 | NCBI WGS metagenome assembly MDTB01 (sample SAMN05326650, study PRJNA326480) | marine metagenome | isolation source: seawater | place: Mediterranean Sea | collected 2009 | reverse complement strand
TAAAGATAGAAAACATCTTTGGGATAATAAATATAGAAACAATTTTACTACTTTAAATAATAATGAAAAAAATAAGGCTTTAGAATTTTCCAAAAAAAAACTTGATATAAAATTTAATCCAAATGAAATTTCTGAAAATGATAGTCAAAATTCTATAATTCAAAGAGATATTTATTGGGGTAGACTAAATACATTTAGCCCAATTAGAAAAAGAGATATTTTTAAAAAGAATGGAAAACCAAACGTTGTTGTATTGGCACATTGTTTTTATGATGCTCCTCATAACGAGGGCGAGTGGTTGTTTCCCGATTTTTATGAGTGGATTGATTACTTGTTTAAAACTTCAACTCAAACAGATTACAATTGGTATATAAAAAAACATCCTGCATCTGTTCAGCAAAAGTTGAATGATCAAACTATATATGAATTTGTTGAAAAGTATCCAAATATAGAAGTTTTAGATGATGTCAATAATTCAGAATTGTTGGCTGATAAAGTAGACTTAATATTAACCGCGTGGGGTTCGGCAGGTTATGAATTTTCATATCACAATGTTCCTGTAATTTTAGCATCAAACAAATGCTCTTATTCAGGGTATAATTTTACATTTAAGCCTAAGAATATTGATGAATTTAATTATGCAATTAAAAATTTTCAATCAATAAATTTTAACTTTGATAAGGAAGATATTTATAAATTCTATTACAATCAAGTGCTAACGTACTGGGATTTTTATCCCAATTATCAAAAATATGTAAATGGCATTAGCAGTAATTTGAGTAAAGACGATAGAATATATAAAAATTGGTGTAAAGATTTTATAGAAGAAAACCATATAAAAAATCTAAAAGATGTAAATGAGTTTTTAATAAATGAGAGAAGTCAACTTATAACTAGTAATATTAATAGTTAATCTAAATATTTTTAACAAACTTTTTTATATTTATTTTTATTCCAAGAAACTTAGAAAAATAAAATAAATTTAAAAACTTCCATTCATTTGCTTTAAATTCTGTTAATTCAGATTTCTTATGTATTAATTTTAAAATATTACTAAATTCTCTTTGGTATATTTTTGATGCGTATTTAATACTCTCGTTTGGAAATCCCGAAAAACCTTGTTTCTTAAAAACTAATTTTCTAGCGAATTTTCGAATAAATAATTTTTTTAATATAGGTTTACATACCATTAGTTCATTTTTTTCTCTCAAATTAATTTTATACTTTATAGGCAAATTCAAACAAAATTTGATTATGTTTTTGTTTAAAAAGATATTTCTCACCTCAACCCCATGAGACATTGAAATAATATCTGTTACAATATTATCTCTTTTAATTCCCTGAATAAAATAATCCGTAAAAAGTGATGCTTGCATTTTTGCTTCTGTATTATTTAAAAATTTTGAATATTTCTTAAATGCTTTTTTCCATAAAAGATTAGATGCTTGAGAGATTTTTGAATATTTATTAGACTCTTTTGTTTTGAAATTAGAGTAAGGAGACAGGTTTTGAATTTTTCCAGAACACCAATTGATAGTTTTATACGCTTCATATCCTCCAAATAACTCATCTGCACCAGAAGCCCCAAAACTAACTTTAATTTTTTGAGATTTTAAAAAACTATACACAAGGTGGTGTCCTATAACATCATGGGAGGGGAATGGTATGTATAATTTTTTGTAAACTTCTTGTAATTTCGAATAATATATTTTTTCATTACATAATATTTTTGTTATATTTTTTTTTGTATATTTATTAAATTTTTCAATTTCTTTTGTAATCATGTCTTTTTTAATATGATCTATACATATCAATTTTTTAAGTTTTTTTTCTTTAAAAAAATAACTAGCCTGTAAACTACTATCAACTCCACCAGTAAAAATACTTGCAAATTTTATAGTCGGTTTTAGTAACTTTGAATATTTTTTAAACAACTTGTCTAGTAAATTAATATTTTGAATTTCTTTATTGGAGTTAAGTTTTCTGTAATATTTTTCATCTATCCAATTTAGTGGATCATCAAATTTTTTTTTTTTAGATTTATAAGTTTCAAGATCTTTTGTGTATAAGAAGGCACCATCTAAAAGCTTTATTTTTTTGTAAAAAGTATCACCATCAGTTAATAAATGCCTTGAATTTAAATAATCGTAAATCTGTTGCTCATTTACTTTGAACTTTTTGCTGAAAAATTTCAATATTGCATTAATATTTGATGACAAAATAAAATAATTACTATCCTCATAACTAAATAGCTTCTTTTCTCCTTGGGAGTCAGTTGCATAATAAAGTGTTTTATTATGATTATTATAGACAGCATAGGCGAACATGCCTTCAATAGATTTTAATATGTTAATAGGTGAATTATATTTGTGTAATTTAATTATCTTAGATGTATCATTTGAGGCAGATATTGAAAATCTATTTAATTTTGTCAAATTTTTATAATTATATATTTCACCATTAAATGAAATATAAAATCTTTTATCTTCACATGCAGATAAAGTTTTATTATCAACCTTTCCTGTAATCTGAAGTATCGTATTTCCAATAAAAAGTTTATTATTTAAAAAATATTTTGAGACAGAAAAATCCGGACCTCTATTTTTAATAGCATTAAAACTTAAACTACATTTTTTTTTATTCAAAGAACTTTTTTTTGAAAAGATGACTAATACTCCACACATAAAATTAATTATTTAAATTAAAAACCACTTATTAAGTTTCAAAGTACTTATTAGATTTTTGCATAATTTTAAAGATATTATTTAAAATATAGATATAATATTGTTATAATTTTGAACATTAATTGAATACTAATTTTAGATAAATTTCACATGAATTTATTAACTAAAACTTCCAGATATTTGATATTTTTAAAAAATTCTTTTTTTTTATCAAAAATAGAAAAAAGGTTTATTTTACATAACCAAAAAAAATGGAAACTAACAAATTTAAGTAATGAAACAGAAAATATAATTCTTATAGATTTATTTAACTGGAAACCCTGGATATATATTTGGTCTTACTTAACAAATATTTTGTCTGGTAGATTGAATGCAAAAATAAAATATTTTTATTTTGATTTGTACCAATTTAAACCAAAAATAATTTATAAATTTTTATTAATTAAAATAATAAAAATTTTTAAATCATTTAATGTTACTAAAGGTATTGACGAAAATGATTTTATTTTAACAAAAAAAGAAATTAAAATTTCAACCAGAAATTTTAACAAAATAAAATTTAATAAGAAAAAATTGTTAAATTATGAAAAAAAAAAAATAAAAATAGGACATCTAATTTATGATACTTACTTAAGACAAAAGTACGTCGCTACAATTGATTTTAAAGATGTTGAATTAAAGAATATTTTTATAAGAGCTGAGAAAATTTTCAATGAAACATATAAATATTTAAGTAGAAATAAGGTAAAGGTTATTATACCAAGTCACTTATGTTATATTACTTACGGTATAATTGTTTCTATAGCAGCTAAAAAAAAAATTGATATTATAAAGATTAATAGTTTCGATAGGGGGACTGCACTTTTTAGATTACACAAGATTGATCAAAAAATACTTGTTGATGAACCTCCTTATTATAATTATTCAAAAATATTTGATAAACTTAATAATATTCAAAAAAGAAAGTCGCTTAAAATAGGAAAAAATATTATTGAAAAACGGGTAAGTGGAAAAAACGATAAAACATTACCTTATATGGTGATAAATCAATTTAGTAAAAAGTTATTAACTTATAAACAAAATAAAAAAAAAAATAATAAAGAAAAAATTTTTATTTTTCCTCATTGTTATCTTGATAATCCACATAGATATAGAAGCATGATATTTCCAGATTTTTATGATCAAGTCTGTTTTATTTTAAATAAATCTTTAAAATTGGACCAATATGAGTGGTATTATAAACCCCATCCAAACGAACTAAAAAGCACAGAGGATATTCATAAAAAATTATTGAAGGATTATCCTAAGGTGACATACTTGGACTCTAAGGTAAGTCATCATCATATAATTAAACAAAAACCGAAATGTATAATCACAAATCATGGAACAATAGCACATGAATATTCTTATTTTAATATACCTGTAATAAATACAGGAGATAATCCTCATATTAACTATGATTTCTGTTTGCATGTACAAAACAAAAAAAACCTTACAGCTGTACTTTTTAATTTAAACAAACATCTAAAAAAAATTAAATTCAATAAAAAAAAAAATATATGAGTTTATGTATATGCATTATTATCATTTTCATGAAATGTATAATAAAGAAAAGTATATGCCAGATCAGTATTTTGTAAACAAAATGTCTAAAGAATTTAAGAACCCAAAAGTTAAATATGATTACTTAAATTCAGATAGAGTTTTATTAAAATATATGAAAGAAACTAAGGAAATAAATAACAATATAAAGAGCTATATAAATCTTTTTTTAGATCAAAATATAAAATAATTTACATGAAAAAGAATAAATTATTTTTAATATTTTTATTTATTTTAAATCCTCCTTTAATATTTTTATTAAATAACATTAATTATTATAGTTTTTCACACTTTAAATTAGTTTTTTTATTGATACTGATTTTTCTCTTTCTATTAATTTTTTCTATTTACTTTTTAAGTAAATTTTTAAATAAAATATACATTGAAAATTTTTTTTTATTTTTATCAATTATATGGTTTTTACAATTTTATTTTATTGACATTGTAGATACATTTTACATCAAGCATAATTTTTTTAAATATATCATAATAATTATAATTATATTAATAAGTTTAATACTTAGTTTGATTAGAAATAATAAATTATATAATTTTTTAGTTTATTTTAATTTAGTGATTTTATTATTTTCTTTTATAAATAATTATAGTTTTTATAAAAATGTAGATAATGATCAACAAGTAAGTCAAAAATTTTATCATGAATTAGAGAATTACGATAAAAGGTTGGTTGAAAAAAATAATATTTACTTTTTTATAATGGATGAAATGTCTTCAAGTAATTTTCTTCTTTCTCAAGGACTTGATATAAAAGAATATATCAATTTTTTTAACACAAATGACTTCCAATACTTAGATGACAGTTTCTCAAGTTATAATGGTTCTCAATATACACTTGGTTCAATATTTAATATGGAATACTATAAAGAAAATATTCCTATTAAAGAGATAAAATTTTTTCCATACAATTTATATTCAAAATTTGGTAAACCCAATTTGCTTAAGACCTTAGAGTTTTTAGATTATAATTTTTGGTTTCTAGACAATCAGTATATGAAGTGCAGGGAAAATCCATATATAAAATGTATTGGAAAAAATAATATTGCAATGAGGATTTTAAAAGATGAAGGTATTCAGGTTTTTTTTCAAAAAAGTTTATTACGATCGATAATAAATAAAGTTTTGTATTTAATTAACGCACAGAACTACGATGATACTGAAATTGATAAAATGATAAGATTTATTAAGCTAAATGAAAATATTATCTCTAAAAAAAACAACTTTTTCTTCATTCATCAAATTGGTCCACATCATCCTCATAGAGATCCTAATTGTAAATTATTAAATATAGATAAAAGATATAAGATAAATTTAGGGTATTATTTAAATTCAACATTGTGTGCTCTTAATAATATTTCAAATATTATAAAAATAATTGAGTTGTATGATAAAGACTCAACAGTTGTATTTCAGGGTGATCATGGTTATTCAATTTATAGTGATGATAACAAAATAGAGAGCTTTCAAATTTTCAATATGGTAAAATTTTCTACTAACTGTTCAAAAAAACTTAACCCATCGATTGGAAATGTGGAGACAATTAATGAAATATTACATTGCTTTAGAAAAGAAAAGAGTTTACCAAATAACATCAGAAACTATATTGTTAAAAATAAGAATTCAAATGGTACTGTTTTTAAGAAGGTTAAGCTTAAATGAAAAAAAAAATATTACTAATAATATATTTAATCAACATTCCCAATATTAGTTATGCTTATTTAGATCCGGGAATGGGATCATATATTCTAGCTATGTTGGCAGCTTTTTTTGCAGCAGTAATGGCTTTTTTTAATGTAATTTTAGAAAAAATAAAAAATTTTTTTAAAAAGATAAAAGAAATTTTTAAAAAGAAAGAAGAATAATTTACAAATAAAAATTAATAATTATTTAGATGCATTTTATAGAGACAATTTTCATCAAATTTAATATATGTTAAATTAATCAAATAAATATGAAGTCAATTTTAGCACAAGAAAAAGACAGGACCTTATATCATAAATATCCTAATAAGTTTTCAGTCCATCGATCAAGTCTTTTAGTTTCTAAAATTAGAGGTTTAAAATCAAAGATAACATTTTTAAATCATTTCGTGATTAAGAGAAATAATGATCAAGTTTCACTTAAAATAAGTGCGTATAATAAAGTTGGCAGGTGTATAGATACTTATTATGAAGAATTAAAAGAGAGAAAAGTTTATAATTTTGATTTAGATCTTTATTTTTTTAAGCAAAAAAAATACGTCATTTCTTATCAAGTTGAATTTTTTAGCTCGAAAAATTTATTTATACCTTACCCGGCAGTTATAGTGGAGCATGTTTCAGAGAGTTCTCATAACGTTGTACATTCTTTTAATAGAGTTTTAAATGATTCAGAGGAAGATATGAAAATAAATTCTACAAAAGTAAAAGAGGCAGCAATTGAATATTTTGCAAATGATAAATATTCTTCAAGTTTCATATTTCATAATGGTCAAAAAGAATGTAATGATAATTTAAAAATTATATTTCGTTCAAAAAATAAACTGAGTAAAAAAAATGTTCCAATAAAGCTAAAACCTTTTGGTACTAAATTATTTTCACTAAAAGACTATATTCCAAAAGATGAAAGGAATATAAAAAAAATTATTACAGTAGATGTTCCAAAACAGGATTTTTTTTATGGAAGATTATTAACAGGTGTAATTTCAAATAAAAAAAAATATGTTGATTTTGGTGGGAATCATAGTTTTTATGACTCTTCAAATATAAAAGAGTATTTTCAAAACAACGATGCATTTATGCTATATCCATTTTTTGAAAATTATCAAAATAAGTTAACTTTTTACCCAATTAATTCTAAGTCAAACCTAGAGGTTTCTATTTTGTTGCCTAACAAAAGAAAAATTATTTGTGGAAATATCAAAAGTCCATCTTATGAAAGTTTAGAAATAGACATAAATGAGATTTTTAAAATAAATAAAATTAAATCATCTTTATATGAAATTAGAGTGAAAAATTTAATAGGCAAGATTCCTAGTAGAATAAATCATCAATATATTGTTGCTAATAAAAATAAATCAATAAAAGCATCAATTAGCAATAGCTTAATTAATCCATTCATATATAAAAAAATAGTTAATAAAAGTGGATTTTCTTGGGGTCCAATTTTAATTAATAAAAATTACTCAAGTTATTTATCAGTTCAAAATTATTCATTAGAATGTGAAAAAAATATGTTTGATTTAAACATATATTCTGATTCAGGAAAAATTTACTCAAAACGTTTTAATTTAAACAAAAATTTTCAATTGATATTAGATAATTCTGATTTGCTAAAATTAAAAAATGAAACAGAAGAAATGTGTTGGTACACAATTACAAGTAAAAAAAATAATATTCACGCATTTTCATTCCATGAGAATAAAAAATCTGGAAATATAAGTGGTGAACATTCTTTTTAGTATATTAATTTGAAATAAAATATATATTTAAATTTATCTCTTTAATGAATAAAAATATATTTATAACAGGTGCTGAAGGTTTTATAGGATCTCATCTATTAGAACAATTAGCAAAAAATGGAAATTATAACATCAAAGCACTTGTATTATATAACTTTAGATCTGAAGCAGGATGGTTAAATGTTATAGATAAGAGAATTGTTAATAATACTCAAATAATAATGGGAGATATAAGAGACTACGATTACATTTTAAAACATACTAAAAATTCAGACATAGTAGTAAATTTGGCCGCTTTAATAGGAATTCCCTACTCTTATGATGCTCCCAAAAGTTACATTGATACCAATGTTGTTGGTACCTATAATATTCTTCAAGCATCATTAAAAAACAATGTTCAAAAAGTAATTCAAACATCTACTAGCGAGGTATATGGAAATATGAATTTTTCTGATAAATTTAGTGAAAATTCATTTCAATACGCTCAATCACCTTATGCAGCTACTAAAATCTCTTCTGATCAATTATCAAATTCTTATTTTTCAAGTTATGATCTACCAGTTACGATTTTAAGACCATTTAATACCTACGGTCCAAGACAATCTGAAAGAGCAATAATACCTACAGTTATAAATCAAATATTAAATAATCAGAAAAAACTTAAATTAGGAAATTTATATGCATCGAGGGATTTGAATTATATAAAAGATACAATCCAGGGATTTATGAAAGTTATTAATTCTAATAAAAAAATAGCAGGTGAAAGCTTTAATATAGGGTCTGGTTTTAAAGTTACTATTAATGATTTAGTTGCAAGGATTAAAAAATTAATGAATTCAAATATTGAAGTATCATTTGACAAAAGCAGAGCGAGACCAAAAAAATCTGAGGTGGAAGGATTGCTTTGCAACAGTAACAAAGCAAAGAAAATATTAAATTGGAAGCCTAAGTATGCAGGTTCAAAAGGTTTGAATGATGGTTTAAAAGAGACGATAAATTGGTTCATCAAAAATAAAAAAAATTACAATTTTAACAAATCTTACATTAAGTAATTTTTTCATGGACTTTAAATTTTAAATGTTGAAAAAAAAATTTAGAAATTCATATTATTTGAGTATTTTTAAAAGATATTTAAATAAACAAAACGTAAAAATTGATCATCATTTACATACTAATTGGACTGATGGTGAAAATACAGTTAACCAAATGTATAATTTTTATAATACAAAGAAATTTGAATCAATTTTATTTAGTGAACATTCTAGAAAAGAAAGTGGAACTTGGTTTAATAAGTTTTGTATGGAAATTCATAATCTAAAAATTGGAGAATGTATCCCATTTATAGGAACTGAGGTAAAAATCCTTAGTCTGAAAGGAGATTTGGATATTTCAAAAAGAGTTGAGAGAGAATGTGATTTAATAATGGCAAGTGTTCATAGATTTCCAGGTGAAAATTTTGAGGGTAAAAGAAATATTTATAATTCATCGGTAAAACTAAAAGAAAAAGATATTATTGATTTAGAGTTTGAACTTTCACTAAATTCACTAAAGAATTCAAATTTTGATATTTTAGGTCACCCTTTTGGAATGAGTATTAAAAGGTTTAACTTAAAGCCAAAAAAAAAATTATTTATAGAGTTAATAAAAACTGCAAAAAAAAACAATAAAATATTTGAAATTAATTATAATTATCATAAAGGTATTAAAGATTTTTTAATAGATAGTTGTTTAGAAAAAAAGTGCTTATTTTCTATTGGCTCGAATTCTCATAGTGTAAATAATAGTAAAATCTTTTATAATATTATCGAAAAGTGAAAAAAATTAACGTTCTTGTGTCAGGTGCTGGAAATGGAGTGGGTCAAAGTATAATAAGGTCATTGAGACTTTCAAAACTTAAACTAAATATCTTAACTTGTGATATAAACTCATCTTATGCAAAAATATATAATCCAAAGAAATATATAGTTTTCCCAAAAGTCGAAACTTTAAATTCACATAAAAAAATTTTAAAAATCTTTAAAAAATATAAAATTGACGTGTTTTTTTGTGGATCTGAATTTGAAATATATTTTTTTTTCTATTAAAAAAAATTTTCTTGAAAAAAATTCAAATACAAAAATATGTATCACTAAAAAAAAAACAATAAAGATTTCGAATGACAAATATTTAACTTACAAATTTTTAAAACAAAATGGCTTACCATTTCCCAAGACTTCAAAAATTAATAAAAAAACAGTGTCTAAAGAAATATCTAAGTATAGATTTCCTGTAATTTTGAAGGACAGATTTGGGACATCTTCAAGAGATGTCTATCTTGTAAATAATATAAATGAGTTAAAAGTTTTTTTGCCATTAGTAAAGAAACCAATAATTCAAGAGTACTTGAAATTCTATAGTAAAAATATTAACAGTCTTAATGAATATACCTGTAGTTTTTTTTCTAATTTGAGAGGAGAAAGATTAGGTATATTTGTTCTTAGCAGACAATTAAAAAATGGAACATCATGGATAACAGAACATAAATTAAATTACCCAAAAAAACTTGTCAAAATTATAGAGAGAATTTCAGAAAAAATTGACAATATTGGTTCTTTTAACATTCAATTAATTAAAACAAAAAATAACTATATTCCTTTTGAATTTAATTCAAGATTTTCAGGCACAACTTCTGTGAGAGCCCATTTTGGTTTTAATGAACCAGAGATGTTTATTAAAGATTTATTTAAAGAAAAGCTGAAAGTAAATAATATAAAAATTACAGAAGGAAAAGTAGTTAGATATATTGAGGAAATTAAAATTTAATTTATGAAGCAAATTAATTTATTTGAGCCAAATTTATCAAATTTAGAGAAAAAATTTGTATTGGACTCATTAAATAAAAATCAAATATCATCCTATGGATACTTTAATGATTTACTTGAAAGAGAAATTAAAAAAATTACAGGATCAAAATATAATTTAACAATATCATCAGGAAGTGCCGGTCTCTACATTGCACTTAAATCAACAGGTATAAAAAAAGATGAAATAGTAATTACTCAGTCATATACTTTTTCAGCAACCACAAATGCTATTATGCTTAACAACTCAATACCTTTATTAGTAGATATATCTTATACTGATTTAAATATTGATTT
>MDTB01238945.1_pt1 | contig 10880 bp, 9 predicted proteins | sample 811161 | NCBI WGS metagenome assembly MDTB01 (sample SAMN05326650, study PRJNA326480) | marine metagenome | isolation source: seawater | place: Mediterranean Sea | collected 2009 | reverse complement strand
TTTTGAAGCGGGCTGGATCCGGCCCCGGGGAAGACGCCGGACGCCGGGCAAACCGGTCACCTGGGGCACCAGTGATAAATTTTTGGATCAGTTTGGGCTTGAAAATCTCGATGACCTGCCAGGTATGGAAGACCTCAAGGCCGCTGGGTTGCTGGATAAAAGGCCCGCTATTCAGACACTTGGCACGCGGGGCGACCTCGCGCCGGCGACACCAAACGATGGGGCGGAGGATGAAGATGGTGACGGAGACGACGTTCTGCCAGAACCACTGGATCCAGATGACGGTGAAATCTCCGTTCCTGCGGACATGCATTAAACCGTCTTGGGTGGCGTGCGGGAGATGCACGCGTGCGCTATGAAATCTTCGTAACGGTATGGGGTGAGAGGTTCGTCCAAAAATTTCTTGATTTCGCCCTCGCCAGTCAGCTCACGCCGGGCAATATTCCTGGGCTCTCCAAAGAAGCTGACATCCTTTACAGGATTTATACGGATCGGGCCTCAGAGCCATTTTTTTGGCCCGGTCTGGACCGACTGAGCCCCCATTGTGATACCGAGCTCATTTTTTACGAGGACATTCCCTACAAGCATGGCACGCTCGCAGAGGCCATGGTGCATTCGGGTCCCAAATCAGTGAAGCATCATGTGCAGCAGGTCACGTCTCAGCATCATATGGCGCTGGCGGCCGATCAGGCGGAAACCGCCGTGATGCTGATGGACTCGGATTTCATCTTTTCTGATGGCTCTTTTCTGCATATGCACGAGCAGCGCTGTGCCGGCAAAAAAGCCTATGCCGGCATGTTTCTCCGCCTGCTAGAGGAAGAGGCTGCTCCGAAGCTCCTGCAACGCTTGCCGAAGCCTCTTGCAGGACGGGACTTGGTGACACTGGCCCTAGATCACATGCATCCCCGGTTCAGATCCATGTTCGCCGACGCCGGAGAGCCATCTTCCTATCCGACGCAGATCAATTGGTCTGTGGGCAGTAAAGGGTTTGTCACTCATTGCTTTTTTCCACACCCTCTGATGGTCAATACGACGGCTGAAACCCTGCGGTACTTCAGCACCATGGACTATGAGGTCCTGTTGCGGGCGGCGCCGAGAGATGATGATGTCTACTTTTGCAGAAATTCCGATGACATGCTGGTTTGCAAGATGAGCCCGGGAAGCTATCTCTCGGATATGGCGGTCGGACCGGCACCTGGCTTGGATGTCATGGCGCGTTTTGCCATCGCCAACACGAACATCCGTCACCAAATGTTCATGACTTCCCCCGTGAGATACGTCGCTGAAGAAGATGATGCAGCCTTTTCAGAGGCAGAGCAACGCACGCAGTTGTTTGCGGAGGCCATTTACAAGGCCGCGGAAGTGATATTGTCTCGCCAAGCCGCCTCTGATCCCAGGATCATGGTCTATATGAAGTCCTTTTTGGGCCCCATAGAAAACTTCATGTCCCCGCAACTCCACCATCGGATGGAGGATTGGCTGCCAAAATAAGAACGGGACGACGGGACCGTTACTTGCTCGATTTCTTTGCGAGATCGTCGGCCATGCTGGCAATCCCGTCTTCGACACTGATACCTAGTTCTTCTCCGATTTTCTTAAGGGCGGGCACCTGAACAGCCATGTCGAGGACAGAGTCCACCGCTTCGTTGATTGCGGATTTTTCGCTGACGACGTGGCCCTCATTCGCGGTTCCTGTACCGGATATCCGGCCAAGTCCAGTGACGTGGTGAATTTTGATCGAGTCGATTTTCTCGGCTGGGCGCACCATTTCACTGACAACCTTGGGGAGCGCTTCGATGCGTGCCATATCGATCTTCAGGGCGATGGCGCTTTCGGTATAACTGTTGGAGGCTTTGGCCAGCGCTTCTTGACCATCAGCTTCAGCGATCATTTCCTGCCGTTTGGCCGCGGCCAGAACCTCCGAGGCATCGGCCTGCGCCTGCGCCTGCGCCCGGCGCGCGTCTGCCCGGTCAACGGCGGCATCCTTCTCCGCTTCTGCTGACATCCGGAGCTGTTGGCCCCGAACCTGTCCTTCCTGCTGGGCCGCGATGACGGCGACGCTGCGCCGCCGCTCCGCGTCTGCCACGGCCCGTGCTGTGGAAATGGCCTCGGCGGCTTTTACGCCCTCGGCTTTGGCCAAATCAGCAGCGGCTTTGGCTTTGCTCTGTTCCTGGGACTTTTTCGATAGGGAAATATCCCGCGCCTGGTTCGCGAGGGCCACATCTCTTTCATGTGTTATTTCAGCTTCTCGGACCTTTTGCTCCCGGGCGATGTCGGCCGCACGAATGTCTTGTTCCATCTCGATGCGGGCCTGGGCGGCTTCTCCTTCACTCGCCGCTTTTTCTTTCGCAACTTCAGCTAATTGACGGGCCTTCAAACTTTCAATTTGTTGGACCTGGGCAATCTCAGCCTGCTGTTCCTCCAGTTCAATCTCGAGCTTGCGTTTCGACGCTTCCATGGCCGCCCGACGCACCGAGACATCGGCATCGGAGTCGATTTCCGCTCGCTCTTTTTTGGATTTCGCAATTACCTCAGCCAATTTGCGCATGCCCACAGCATTAAAAGCATTGTTCTCATCAAGAGACGTGAACGGCGTTTGGTCGAGTGCGGTCAGGGAGACTGTGTCCAGCGCCAGTCCATTGCGCGCCAATGATTCGACAAGGCCCTGCTGGACTTTCGCGACAAAGTCCCCGCGATTTTCATGTAACTCATCCATGGTGACACGCGCAGCGACGGCGCGTAGGGCGTCCACAAGCTTGCCTTCAATGAGTTCCCGTAAAGCATCGGGGTTAAAAGTCCGGTTGCCCAAGGTTTGGGCGGCAAGCGCGATACTCTCCGCTGTCGGGTGAACAGAAACGTAAAATTCGGCGCCCACATCGACGCGCAGTTTATCATTCGTGATCAGCGCGGACTCGCCGGCTCGTTGTACTTCCAGCCTGAGAGTTTGCATATTGACCTTGGAAACTTCGTGGAACCACGGAATGGCGATGGCGCCGCCGTCCACCACGACCTTTCGTCCCCCAACACCTGTTTTGACGAGGCTGATCTCTTGCGTGGCCCGTTGATAAAATTTTGCGAAGATGGCCAGCGCTACGACGATCACCACCAGTGCAATGATGATCCAAATAATTACAGTCGCCATATCTTTTTCCTCAGCTGTATTTCTGTGTCGGCAATGCCAGATAGGTCGTTCTCAAAGCCCGTGAATGTTGCACAGCAAGTGGGACGACATGCCCCCGTCCGCTGGGATGTTTAATCCGCGCATCCAGGCGCTCATGTCCGAGAGCATGAAACAGACAATCGGTGCGATGTCAGGCGGCAGGCCTGGCCGGTCCATGACTTTCATGTCTTCCTCAGCGCGCTCGCCCAAGGTTTCGATGAAGTCTTTCAGGATGGGAGTGTCCACGGGGCCTGGGCTGATGGCGTTCATACGAATGCCTCGGTCACGCCATGCCCAGCGCTGTTTCATGGTCCAGACCACGAGCGCTTCTTTGGTAAAAAAATAGGAACGTCCCTTTTCCTGATCGACGCCGTGGCGCCGGACAAAGTTCGCGACGCTGTCGAAATCTAGTTCATAACTGTCGGCAATCTGGTTGACGTGATTGGCCCATCCAAAACCTGCGAGAGACGCCAGATTTACGATAGACGCGCCGTCAGAAAGTTTCGGCACCATCAATTTCGTAAAATATTTAAGCCCCACGAGATTGACTTTGAGCACGAGCTCCGCCGGCGCCGTGGGCGGCAGTCCGGCAATATTGGCGAGCCCGTCGACACCTTTCGGTAAGATGTCTACCAAAGCTTCAATTGTTGCCTTGTCAGAGAGGTCAGCCTTGTAAAACTCATCGACATGATCGGTTGTCATGTTGATATCGACCCCCAGTACGTCGCCGCCAAACCATTTGATGGCTTTGGCGGTTTCCCAGCCAATACCCGAGGAACAACCGGTGACGATAATGGTTTTGCCCTTGAGCAGTTTTTTCGGCCGCGCCGAATATAGGTCAAACTCGTTTGCCATGAGATCTACTCCGAACCTGTGTGCCGCTTAAAATACCGGCGGATAGGGTTTGCCGCCGCGCTCCATCGTGATCCAGCGGGTTTCCGTATAGGACTCTGCGGACCACCGGCCGCCGTAACGTCCAACCCCAGAGGACTTGGACCCCCCAAATGGCGCATTAGCCTCGTCATTGACGGGCGAACAGTTTATGTGGCTCATGCCGGATTCCAGTTTGTGGGCTATATTCAGCCCGCGTTTTTCATTTTCCGTAAACACCCCAGATGACAGGCCATAGGGGCTGTCATTGGCAATCGCGATGGCTTCTTCATCGGTGTGAAAGGGAATAACGGGGGCGACCGGCCCGAAAGTTTCTTCGCGATAAACTTTCATGTCCGGTGTAACGCCGACCAGGATCGTGGGATCTACAAACCGCCCATTGATCTTTCCGCCGAGCACCGCCTTCGCACCTTTGGCAAAAGCGTCATCAAGCTGGCTTTGCACATTCGCAACCTGCTTATCGTTGATCAAAGGGCCAATGACATTGGCTTTGTCCGCCAAGGGCGGGCCAACCTTGAGCTTGGACGCACGTTCCACAAACCGGTCAAGAAAAGTGTCGAAGATGGAGTCGTGTACCAGGAGTTTTTCAACAGACATGCAGATCTGCCCCTGGTGCATGAAGCTCCCGAAGTTTGCCGCCTGAACGGCGCGGTCCAGATCCGCATCTTCACACACGATCATCGGGTCCTTACCGCCGAGTTCGATACAGCATTTCTTCAAATGCGCCCCGGCCTTTGCAGCAATAGACCTGCCAACGGCGGTCGACCCTGTGAATGCGATTGCCTTGACGGCGGGGTTCTCAATCATCTCGTCGCCAACTTCCTGGACATTGTCGCGGGAACAAGTCACCACATTGAGAACGCCCGGTGGGATGCCGGCTTCCTCAAAAATTTCGGCGAACAGCAAGCCGCCTACATAGGGAGTTTCTTCTGATGGTTTGAGAACAACGGTGTTCCCAAGAGCAACAATAAAGGCGAGACTTCTCGCGGTCAGGATGGCGGGGAAGTTCCATGGGCTGACAATGGAAACAACACCCAAGGGATACCGCACCGCCATTGAGAATTTGCCATGTTCCGACGGCAGCACCTCGCCGATGGCACCATAGTTTGCGCCAGCGGCGGCACGAAAGATGATCGGCACTTGAGTGGCTTCGTACATGCCCTTACCAAACCAGCCGCCGCCTTCCGCCTGGATCGCTTCCACCAGCTCCATTTTACGTCGCTCAAAAACTTCGGCGACCTTGTTCATAAAATTTGCGCGGGCTGAGTGGGTAAGACCGGCCCATTCCGGAAACGCCGCCTGCGCCGCCTCAATTGCTTTACGGACAACCTGTCGGTCACCGTCGGGGACGTAGGCCCAGATCGAGTCGTCCGCCGGATTGAAGTCGGGAAATTGGTCGGCTGTTGAAGACCAGGTGCCGCCAACATAAACGTCATTAAACATTTTATTCATGCCACTTCTCCCTTTTACTTATCCATGATCCGCACCAACTCGGACGCCGCGGCGGAGCCCTGGCGTTTATATACTTCGATTTTGGGTTTCCGGTACACTTCGATTATCGGTTTTCGTGTTGGGCCTTCACCATCTTCTTGCGATGACGCTGAGTTCCCCTGCGATGCTGCTGGGGTGAAGCGGGCGTCCCTGGCCGATTGTTCCATCTCCGACAGCACACGCTTCACGGCATCACTCGCATCAGGAGTGGCACCCCCGATATTATGACGGCGTTGAACGAGACTGGCGTCCTGCACGGTCGTTTCAATTTCAATAGCCCGGCTGACGATATCCGAGATGTTCCCGGGAATGACTTGATCTGACCTTGCGGCGCGGGACGGCGTCACACTCGGCGTGATGGCATACTCGGCGGCGCGTTGGGTGTTTTCCTCCGGCTGAGCCGGTTTTGCGTCCGTCGATTTTAACGTCACAGATCGGAGCGTGGGCGAACGTCCGCCGGTTGCACCCACGCCCGCGCCACCCAAATAAGCCTGCTGGACTGCCGGATTATTCATGAGCCGTTCCGCCGTGTCCTCGCCGGTGATCCGGCCCACCTCCAGCAGATAGCCCCGGTCCGCGATGGCAAGGCTCTGTTTGGCATTTTGTTCAACGAGTAAGATGCCGACACCAGTTTTGCGGACCTCTTCCAGGGTTCTAAACAATTCGGTAGAGAGAATAGGAGACAGGCCCAAAGACGGCTCATCAAGCATGAGGATAGACGGCGCGGACATAATGGCGCGGCCGATGGCTACCATTTGTTGTTCTCCACCACTCATGGTACGGGCAATCTGGTTTTTCCGTTCGTTGAGGACCGGAAAAAGAGAGAGAACTCGGCGCAGGTTGGCCGCCTCGGATGCATCTGCCCGGTCTGGAAAAGCACCCAGTGTGAGATTTTCCAGCACGGTGAGCTCGCCGAAGATACCCCGGCCTTCGGGCACCAGCGCCAATCCGGTTTCGACCACTTTATACGCCGGCATACCGGCCAAGCCGACGCCGTCCATGCGGATTTCACTGCCTGCTTCCGCGTGGACAATGCCAGCGATGGCTTTCAGAAGGGAGCTCTTGCCTGCCCCATTTGCGCCCAGAATGACAACGATTTCGCCCGGCGCGGTTGAGACGGAGACTTGGTCGAGCGCGTGGTGCTGGCCGTAGAAGACGGAGAGATTTTTACACTCAAGCATGATCTTCCCCCAAATAGGCCCGAATCACTTCATCATCCGCCAGCACCTCCGCGGGTGTTCCCTCGGCAATCTTAGCTCCGCTGTTCATGACCACGCAACGGTCACACAGACTGCGGATGGCATCCATCACATGCTCCACAACAATAATGGTGCGGCCTTCCTCCCGGAGACTGTTGATCAGATCAATGCCAATGCGAAGCTCAGACGGGTTGAGCCCGGCCAGCCATTCGTCCAGCAGCAGGAGCTGTGGATCCGACATCAACGCGCGCGCAAGTTCGACACGCTTTTGATCGATATAGGTAAGGGCGGACATGGGGCTGTAAATGGCGTCACCCATGCCAACTTTATTCAACAGCTCGACGGCCTGTATTTGGAGCGGACTTCCCCATAATTTACGATGCCCAAACACGCCACCAGCCTCCACATTCTCAAGAACGGTCATGGAGTTTAGCATTCGCACCAGCTGAAATGTTCGCGCAACACCAAGCCTGGAAATCTGACTGGGTGACTGGCCCGAGATGATATGCCCAAACAACTGAATATGTCCGGAGCTGATCCTTAAAGCGCCCGAGATTAAATTCATCATGGTGGTCTTGCCCGATCCGTTGGGACCAATAAGGCCCAGCACCTCACGCTCTTCAATATCAAAGGAAATCTGGTTGACGGCAATGAGTCCCCCAAAATTTTTGGTCACATTTTTAACGGAGAGGGCGGACAGTCCGGCCATTTATGACCTACCCCTAAACCGGTGGGCATGCTTCTCGATGAGGCCGGCAAACCCATGCGGGATGGCATAGACGATCAAGAGGAAGCAAATGCCAAGCATCAACGTCGTTTGGTTTGGGAATGTCGCGGTCAGAAAGTCCCAGGCAAGCATAAACGGAATGACCCCGACGATCGGACCCCATAGCCGGTGGGCGCCACCCAAAAGGGCGGTTATGACGACGATGAAAGAGAGCATTGGACTAAAGGCAATGCTCGATTCAATATAACTCAGGCGAGGCGCAAGGAGAGCGCCCACGATGGTGGCCACGGTGCCGGAAACAACGAACAAGATAATCTTTGCGGCAGCGGTGTTGATCCCGCTGTGCACGGCGACAACTTCGTCATTGCCGATGATCCTGAGCGCAAATCCGAGACGGGACCGGTTGATCCACCAGCCTACCAGATAGACGAGGGCACCGAGGATTAAAAGTTCCCAATAAATGAGAGATTCGTTGATATCGGTCAGGACATATAAACCGCTGCTGCTGCCCAGGGTGGTTTGGATCCAGGTTACGATCTGGCGGATGAATTCGGCCAATCCGAGGGTAAAAATCACGAAATAGACACCGGAGAGACGCAGTGTCGCGAGCCCAATTAACGCCGCCAAGACCGCGCCTATAATCGCGGCGATGACGACCAGCGTCCAGTAGGGGAGAATATTAATCCCGCCACCGACCACAAACATGCCGATCCCGTAAAAGGCACCCGTTGCAAGGGAGATATAGTGTGTGGGGCCTGAGAACAGAGCCCAGCTCGTGGAGAGTACCATGAAGGTCGCAATAGTGACTCCCATGGAGAGCCAAAAACCGCTCTCCGAGAACGGCAAAAGTGCCGCGACGGCGAACAAAACAATCGTAAGAGAGACGTTTCGGATTTCTGCTTTCGTCATGAGGACGGCCTCCCAAATAGGCCTTGGGGGCGGAATAGGAGGATCAGAATGAAGAGCAAGAAGGCCGCTGCCAGGGTCAGTCCAGGATCAATCAGGGTTGCCACCGCGGTCTCGGCAAGACCCAGTATGAAGGCAGCGACGATGGTGCCTTTAATTTCCTTCACACCTCCCATGATGACGATGATTAGGGCTTTCATGGTATAGACCACGCCCAGGGATGCATCGAAGGTATCGAACATGCTGATCAGAGATCCGCCCGCTGCAGTGACGGCGCCTCCGAGGGAAAACGCCAAGGCAGATGCCCGTGCGACATCAATGCCGACAAGCTTGGCCGACTCCGGATTGACGGAAACCGCCCGTAATTTCAAGCCTGACCGAGTTCTGCTGAGCCAGATGTATAGAAGGAGCGCAAGGATGGCCGCCCCGACGAAAGCGATGATCCGGTTGATACCATAGGCCTGGTTGAAGATCTCAAAGGGGATTTCAAGATATTCGTAGTTAAAGTATTCGCCGCCGAAGATGGCGTGAAGAAGGCCGACAAAGATAAAACTGATGCCGAAGGTGGACAGGATGCTATCGACTTCAAGTTGTCCTTCTGACTTGGCGCGCGTGACCAGAGGACGGAGAAGTAGCTGATAAATGGCATAATTGAGAATATACGCGGCCGGCGCTAGAACAACGATGGCGAGGATGGGATTAACGTGAGCGCCGGTAAAAAGCCACAGAGCACCAAATGAGCCTGCGACGAGAATTTCGCCGTTTGCGAGGTTCATGATCTTGGCAACACCGTATTGCAGCTGCAACCCCATCGCAATGAGCGCGTAGGTGCCACCCAGCAAAATGCCGCCAATTAGGATTTCCACGAACTATATGCCGAAATTAGGACTCCCGGCGGTACCTGCCCCACCGGGAGTGAAAATTCAAACTTACCAGTTCGGCTTCTCTTTGATTGGCTTCGCGCCAGGACGACCTTCGGCACTGACGCCGTAGAATTTATCGCCTTGCCACTGACCAACTGTCCAGAACCGGGCGCTGTTCTGATTGTCATAGTCGACCGGGCCGATGACCGTTTTGAACTCGTTGTTTTTGATGTAATCCGTCACCGCTTTGCGGTCCAGGGACCCGACAGCTTCAATTGCCTGTTCCAGGATTTGATAACTGGCATAGGTCACGGAGCTCGCCCAGTAATCCGCGTCTTTTCCGGTTACTTTTTTGTGGCGTTTAAAATAGGCCTGCATTTCTGGTGTGTCCGGGTTCACACCGCCGGCACCCAGGACGCCCTCAGCTGCGCCTTTGAATTTGGCTTTGTAGACCGGGAATGCTGTGGCAACCGCGGTGTAAAAGGCTTTGACATTCAACTGATTGATCTTTGCCTGAGCCGTTAGACCAAAGGTATCCGGCGGATAGGACCAAGCGACAAAGGCATCAGGCTTTGAAGCTTTGGCTCCTTTGATGACTGGGGAGAGGTCCTTCGCGCCCAGCGGGTAAGATTTGTCATAGACTATTTCAAATCCTGCGCTTTTGAAAACGGGGCGGGCGGCGGCGGCAAGTTCAATACCGAATGCGTCGGCGACGTTTACCATGGCGACACGGTTTCCGATTTTCCCGTCGCTGCGCATTTTTTTAAGGATGTTGATGACAGAACCGGTAAAGGTCGAGGTCGAGCCCAGCATGAAAAAGATATTGTCATAGCGTTTCGTGAGCGCCGGAATTTTATCGGTGATTGCTGAGACCGCCAGTTGCGGGTAGCCGAGCTTATTGAAGATCGGCGCCGTTGCAAGATTGAAGCCGGTGCCGTAGGGCGCCAGGATAAAGTCCACTTTATCCTGTGTTGCCAGCCGGTTGATGTTTTTAATGGCCTCACCGGGATTGGTTCGGTCATCATATTCGACGACTTCGATTTTGGCCTGACCGTTTTTTAGCTTCAAACCACCACGAGCGTTCACGTCGTGGACCCACAGCTTCACATTCGGCCAATGGGTTACGGCAGCCCCGCCAGCCAGTGGACCGGTTTTCGGTGCGGATGTTCCGATTTTGATGGTTTTTTGAGCAACAGCATCAGCACCGAGCACGCTGACGGCGGCAAATGCAGCGGCTGCTGCGGGTATTAGAAGTCGTTTTGAGGTTAGAAAATTTCTCATTCCCTGTCTCCTTGGAGTGTGTTAAAAAAATTGTTGGGGTTTCAGTTTTCTGAATACCGGTTCTAAATCTTGAGCTAACTAGACAGACCCTTAATAGTAGGGCGCACGAACATTAAGCGCCACCATATTTTTTTGGGGGTCGATGGTATCGAAATTTGGCTTACTAGTTGGCGGCGTTGCTCTAGAACGACGATTCTGACATTATACTATATTATATCACCACTTTAGCAGAAGAGTAATTGAAAAATGGGAATTGGTGGGATTTGGCAATGGGTCGTTGTTCTGGTCATTGTCCTGGTTTTGTTTGGCGGGCGCGGTAAGATCTCGCAGCTCATGGGTGACTTTGGCAAAGGCCTTAAATC
>MDTB01212925.1_pt1 | contig 10881 bp, 10 predicted proteins | sample 811161 | NCBI WGS metagenome assembly MDTB01 (sample SAMN05326650, study PRJNA326480) | marine metagenome | isolation source: seawater | place: Mediterranean Sea | collected 2009 | reverse complement strand
GTAAGAGTTTCTTAAATGTTTTTAAGCCAATTGTGGCTAACAAATTTCAGAAATTATGAAAACGCCCACCTTCGTTTTAATGAAGGAATAACACTTATAACTGGCAATAATGGAAACGGCAAAACAAACCTTCTTGAAGCCATTGCCTGGTTTTCTAAAGGTAAATCTTTTCGTGGTTCTCCAAACGAAGCGTTAATTTTACAAAATGAAGAAAAAGCAATATTAAGAGCTGAAATTTCGAAAGAAACTAGAAAAACAATGCTAGAAGCAGAAATTAAAGCGGTTGGAAAAAACCAAATCCAAATTAATGGGAAAAAAATAAATAATAAAAAAGAACTACAAGAAAAAATTAAAACAACAATTTTTGGACCAGAGGACCTCTCTTTAATTAAAGGAACCCCAAGCGAGAGACGAAATTATTTAGACGAGCTTCTTATTGATTTACATGTAAAAAACCAATTAGTTAAAACAAATTTTGAAAAATGTTTAAAACAAAGAAACACATTATTAAAGCAAGCTAGAGGAAAATTAACAAGTGAAATTAAAACAACCCTTGATGTTTGGGATGAAAAATTTGCTGAAAATGGACAAAAGCTTGCTGAAAAAAGAATAAATCTTTTAGAACAACTCAAGCCTGAAATCGAAAACATATTCAATAAATTCACAAAAAACCGAGACGCTGTTCTGTTTGAATATCAACAACTTTGGGAAAAAGAAAAATTAATAGAAGAGCTCCAGGCTGAAAGAGAAACAGATATACGTAGAGGAATAACCACAATCGGTCCACATAGAGATGAAATTGGGATAAAAGTAAATAATTTATTGTCAAAAAATCATTCATCTCAGGGAGAACAACGCTCTTTAGCTTTAGGTTTACGTCTTGCTGGCCATGAAATTGTCAAAAAAACAACAGGAATTGAACCCATTATTCTTTTGGATGATGTTTTTTCAGAACTCGACGAAACAAGGTGTCAAATTCTTATTGAGTTGCTTCCTAAAAAACAAGCTGTTCTAACTACAACCGGTGAATTGCCAAGTGGTGTAAAACCAGATTATAAATACCACGTGACAGATGGAAGCATTAAAAGCAGTGAGTAGTGAGCCTATTCATTTACGTTCTGTCTTAGAACAACTACTTAAAGATTTTGGGACACCCGATATTAAAATCGTTACTTCTATTGTTGATCAATGGGAGGAAATCGTCGGAGTTGACTTGGCGGCAAAAATTTCTGCCGTTGCAGTTAGTGGTTCTGATCTTATTGTTCGAGTAGATGACCCAGTTTGGGCAAGCCAAATAAGCTGGCTGGAAAACCAACTTTTAGAGAAAATTACAAAACTTGTTGGAGAGAAAAAAATTACTTCAATTCGAGTTAGAACAACTCCTAAATAATTAATTTTAAAACCAAAATTTAAGATTTTTGCTGTCTGTTTGCCACCTCGAAACACCTCATAAATGCTATGCTGGTCAAGTTGTGCTATCACCCTCTGACCTGCGGTTTTATCTTAAAAAACGCATTATTTTTGAAGTAAAAACTATTGTTGCAAACGGTATTAAATGAGTATTTCTGAAAATTCTTATAACGCATCTCAAATAACTGTTTTAGAGGGTTTAGAAGCAGTTCGTAAGCGCCCTGGAATGTACATAGGGTCTACAGGTCCTTCGGGTCTACACCATTTAGTTTGGGAAGTAGTCGACAACTCGGTAGATGAAGCGATGGCGGGTCATTGCTCAGAAATTATTGTAACTATATTGTCTGATGGGGGTTGTCAGGTTACTGATAATGGAAGAGGTATTCCTGTAGGAAAACACCATCAAGAGGAAGATATGTCAGCTGCTGAAGTTGTTTTTACGAAACTTCACGCCGGTGGAAAATTTGGAGGTGACGGATATAAAGTTTCTGGAGGCCTTCATGGTGTGGGAATTTCTGTAGTAAATGCCCTTTCTGCAAAAGTAGAAGTTGAAATTGATCGCGATAAAAAACGGTATTACATGGATTTTTCCTCAGGCGGAAATTTATCTACAAAACTTTATGAAGCAGGTGAAGCCCCAAACAACAGAACCGGAACAACTGTGAGGTTTTGGCCTGATTCTAAAATATTTGAAGAGATAAACTTTCGTGCACAAACTCTTTTAGAGAGATTCCAAATGATGGCTTTCTTAAACAAGAGTTTACAAATAACTTTTTCTGACTTGCGAGAAGGCGCTGTAAATAAAGATGAAGTTGTTTACAAGTACGACGGGGGAATTAAAGATTTCGTTGAACATGTTAATGCGAGTAAAGAGTCACTTTTTGCCAAAGTTGGTTTTTTCGAAGCTCAAGAAGAAGAGCAAGAAGTTGAAATAGCTTTTCAATGGAATACGGGTTTCAACACCGATGGGCTTCATTCTTTCGCTAATGGAATCAACACAATTGAAGGCGGGATGCATGAAGAGGGCTTCAGAACGGCACTAACCGGTGTTATGAACAGGTATGCAAAAAAGAGAGGCTTACTAAAAGATAAAGACGACAATTTACAAGGTGAAGATATACGAGAAGGGCTTACCGCAATTATCAGTGTTCGGTTAGGAGAACCTCAGTTTGAAGGTCAAACAAAATCTAAATTAGGAAATGTTGATATTCGTTCATTAGTTCAAAAAACTACAAATGAAAAAATGTCAGATTGGCTTGAGGAACATCCAGCAGAAGCAAAAATTATTTTACAAAAATCTATCAATGCACAACGTGCCCGTTTAGCAGCTCAGGACGCGAGACGTTCTGCAAGGCGTAAATCTGCGCTAGATGGTGCTGGGATGCCTGAAAAATTAAAAGACTGCTCTTCTCGAGACCCCAGAGAGTCAGAACTTTTTATTGTCGAAGGTGACTCTGCAGGTGGTTCAGCCATTCAGGCTAGAGATCCAAGAACAATGGCAATTTTGCCACTTAGAGGAAAAATTTTAAACGTTGAAAGAGCACGTGCCGACCGAATGCTACAAAATTCAGAAATTCAAACCATGATTCAAGCATTGGGTGCAGGTTTTGGCGATGATGAGTTCGATTTGGAAAAAATCCGTTATCACAAAGTTATTCTTCTTTGCGATGCAGATGTTGACGGAAGTCATATAAGAACACTTCTTTTAACCTTCTTTTACCGAAAAATGACAGCTCTAGTAGATGCTGGACACATTTTTATTGCTCAACCACCTTTATTTTCAACAGTTGTAGGCAAGGAAAAAATTTATTTAAAAGATGAAAACGCGAAAACAAATTTTTTGAATAAGAAACCAGAACATAAAAAAGAATTTCAGCGTTTAAAAGGTTTAGGAGAAATGGACTTTGATGAGCTTTGGGATACAACTATGGATCCTACGAGAAGAAGTCTTTTAAAAGTAACAGTTGACATGACTTCAGCTGCAGATGAAGTATTTTCAACATTAATGGGAGAAGACGTTGATAGCCGAAAAAGGTTTATACAAACAAATGCTCGCGATGTTCGTTTTCTTGATATCTAATGTCTGAAGAAACTAACGACCCAAAAGAAAGTGATGTCGTAGACGAAGAGACTTCATTCGGCTCAATCCAACCAATTGCTATTCAAGAAGAAATGGAGCAATCCTTTCTTGATTATGCAATGTCCGTTATTGTTTCTCGCGCACTACCAGACGCTAGGGATGGATTAAAACCAGTCCATAGAAGAATTCTTTGGGGTATGTACGATCTCGGTGCAAGGCCTGATCGGCCAACAATAAAGTGTGCGCGTGTTGTTGGTGAAGTAATGGGTAAATATCATCCGCACGGAGATGCAGCTATCTATGCCTCTTTGGTAAGAATGGGACAATCGTTCAGTCTTAGAGACCCTTTAATTGAAGCAAAGGGAAATTTTGGTTATTCCCCAGATGATTCTCCTGCTGCTCCTCGTTACACAGAATGCAGACTTGATCAAAGAGCAATAGCGCTACTTGATGGAATTGATGAAAACACCGTTGATTTTATTGATAACTATTCAGGTGAGTTTAGAGAACCAGAAGTTTTACCTGCAAGAATTCCTAATCTTTTAGTTAATGGTTGTCAAGGAATTGCAGTTGGTCTAGCAACCAATATTCCCACACACAACTTAGGCGAGTGCATAGACGCAACGGTTCACCTTCTTGATAATCCTGAAGCAACTATTAACGAATTAATTGAAATTATTCCTGGACCAGATTTTCCGACAGGAGCTTTGATACTCGGCAAAAGTGGAATTAAAGACGCATATTCAACCGGACGTGGATCAATCCGTATGAGAGCTAGAACTGATATTGAAGAAAACGGGAAAACAAATCAGATTATTGTGAGTGAACTCCCATATCAAGCCAGTCCTAATTTAATAATGTCAAAGATCAGAGATCTTGTTGACGCACGAGAGATAGAAGGAATTGCTGATGTCAATGATGAATCTGCAAAAGGTGTAGTTCGGATTGTTATTACTCTTAAAAGAGACGCACCAGCTTTAGTGATACTTAATAATTTGTACAAGAGAACCCCTTTACAAACAACATTTTCTGTAAATGCTGTAGCTCTTGTTGACGGAGTTCCTCGAACATTAAATCTTTTCGAACTTTTACATGCGTATATAGACCATCAGGTTGTTGTTATAAGAAGAAGGACCGAACATCGCCTTTCTAAAGCAAAAGATGAAGCTCATATCACTGAAGGTTTAATTAAAGCTTTAGAACGAATCGACGATGTGATTGCTTTGATTCGGGGATCAGCAGATCGTTCGGAAGCTAGAGCAGGTTTAATGGCTGATGATTATGGTTTTACTGAAATTCAAGCAAATCATATTTTAGATATGCAACTAGTGAGACTTACTCGCCTTGGTAAAAGCACACTAGAAGAAAGAATGCAGGAATTAGCTTTGATAATTGCTGACTTGGAAGCGATTCTTTCAGACGAAACAAAAATTAAAGGCGTGATAAAAGAAGAATTACTCGAATTGAAAGAGAAGTTTTTAACACCTCGTAGAACTCAATTTATACCCGATCCAGGTGAACTTGATATTGAAGATCTTATCGACGACGAAGAGTTGATTTTTGCTATGACATCAGCTGGATATGTGAAAACAATGGCTTTATCGGATTTTAACGCTCAAGGTCGTGGAGGCAAAGGAGTGACCGGAGCGAAACTAAAAGACGAAGATGCTTTGTCTCATATGATCCACACAACAGCTCATGCTTACTTATTGTTTTTTTCTAACAAAGGAAAGGTTTACAGATTAAAAGCACACGAAATACCATCTGCTAGTCGCACTGCACGAGGAACACCAATTGTAAATTTGTTGCCCCTTCATCCTGATGAAAGAATTCAGGCAGTTGTTGATACAAGAGATTATGAAACCAACAGATTTTTATTTTTTGCTACAAAAAACGGCAGAGTAAAGAAAACTTTATTTACCGCCTACGACTCTTCTTTAAAAGCAGGCCTTATTGCAATAAAGCTAAACGAAGGTGATGAATTGGTAAGTGTTGTGCCTACAAACGGTTCAGATCACATCTTTTTAGTCTCATCTATGGGTCAAACATTAAGAGTCGACGAAGAAAAAATTAGATCTATGGGTAGAACTGCAGCAGGTGTGAACGGAATGAAATTTAGAGTCGATGACTATCTTGTTTCTTGCGCTGTGTCTGAAGAGGAAGCAATGTTGTTGCATTTAACAACAGAAGGCTTTGGAAAACGAACCGAAGTTGAAGAATTCTCTGTAAAAGGCAGAGGAGGTCTAGGTGTTAGAGGAATTAAAACTACTGAAAACAGAGGAACAGTAGCTGGAGCTTTAATTGTAAAAGGTGATGATGATATTCTTGCTGTCACATCAAGTGGTAAAATTATACGCTTAGCGGTTTCTGAAATTTCTATTCAGGGCAGAGATGCGACAGGTGTAAGAGTAATGTCACCTGGAGAAGGTGAGATAATAACGGCGGTTTCACCTGCTCCAACAGATTCAGAAGCTTAAAAAATGAACAAAAACTTGTTTATGTTTAAAGCGACAAGTTTGATCGCCACTGGACTTCTAAACTGTAATTGTGAGTGAAACAGAAGACGATTTTTTCGACAAAAAGGAAAGTCAAAATTTTCCTGTTGTAACGATGACCACCCGACTAAAAAAATTAGTTGGAAAACCTGATGAATCTAAAAAAATTAGGGAATCTTCGGTAGTAAAACAACCAGAAGAAATAATGTGGGATTCTGGAAAAGCTTCTTCGGGCCGCAAAATTAAATTTTGGGATTCAATTAATGAACGAGACAAGAAATCTGGTTACAGGGTTAGAAAAGTAAGAAGAGTTTTACGCCACATTGAACCTTGGTCTGCCTTAAAAGTTGGACTAATTTTTTATACATGCGTCTGGGGTCTATCTACGATAGCTGTGAGAATTTTATGGAATACCGCTGAAGATGCCGGAACAATAGAAAAAGTTGAGTCATTTATTGAAGACCTTTTTGCACTTGAGATTTTTGAATTTGACTCCGAACAAATATTAAGGATTTTCTTTTTAGGTGGACTTATTTTGGTAGTTGGTGGGACAGCTATAACGGTTATTCTGGTTGTTTTATTTAATTTAATTAGCGATCTTACTGGTGGGGTTAGATTCACAATGATTGAAGAAGAAACCGCAGTTCGTAGACGAAAAATTAAATTAGATGACAATATTTATGAAGAAGAAAAAAATCTACCAACATAATACGTAACATAGTTTTTAACTCTTAAAGTTAAATACTTAAGATTTGCATTTACTTCTAGGGCCCATAGCTCAGTCCGGTTAGAGCGCACCCCTGATAAGGGTGAGGTCGCTGGTTCAATTCCAGCTGGGCCCACATTATGAATAAATTAAGACGAGCTTTAGCAGCAATAATGACTGCAGCTGCAGTTGCTGGTGCTCTTAGTTTTCAAAAAGAACCTGGTGTCGAAAAAAGAACAGGTGGATGGAAAAAAATTTCCAATTTTGGTATTAAATAGTGCGCGCACTTGTTGTAGGGGCTGGAGCGGTAGGAACAAAGGTTTCTCAACAACTCTTATCATCCAATACTGTTGACAAAATACTTCTTAGAGATGTCTCAACAGAGAAATTGGGACTAGCTTCAAAGGTTCTCGGTAATCGTGTTGAAGTTGAACATTTTCCATTTTCTAAAAACATGGACGCGGATATCGTGATAATTGCATCTCCCAGAGGAACACAACTAGAAGTAGTTAGACAAGCAATTAGTTTAAGGCGTCCAACAGTTGTTGTTTCAGATGGTTTGTCTGAAACAGTTTCTATATTAAATCTAGAAAAAGAAGCTTTTGAGCTTGGGGTTCCTGTAGTAGTAGGAACAGGTTTTGCTCCTGGTTTGAGTTGTGTTTTAGCTTCTTATGGTAAAACGTTATTAGAAGAAATTGAAGAAATCCATGTTTCTAAAATGGGAACTGGAGGACCTTCTTGTGCTTTGGTTCATCATCGTGCGTTAAGCAGAGTGTCTTTTGGCTGGAGGGACGACAAATGGTATAAGAGATTCGGGGGATCCGGTCGAGAGCTTTTGTGGTTTCCAGAACCTGTAGGACCTCAAGATTGTTATCATGCTGCACTTTCTGACCCAATACTTTTACATAACGCTTTTCCAGAAGTATCGAGAATTTCAGCAAAAATGGCGGCGACACGAAGAGATAGGTTCACAGCTTTTTTCCCAATGCTTACCCCTCCTCATACTGAAGGGGGAATCGGAGCAATAAGAGTTGAATTACGTGGAATAAAAAATGGTATTCAAGAAAATATTATTTTAGGGGTTTCTGAATATCCAGCTTTAGCTGCCGCATCCGTTACGGCTTTAACCGCAGAATATATTTTAAAACAAAAAATTAATCTGAGTCACATGTCTACACTTGGATTAATAGTCGAAGCACCGGAATTTCTTTCTGAACTATCTAAAAGAAGCATTGTTGTGGAAATTTTTGAAGGCGATAAAAAAACTGCTTAAAAGAAAATTATGAACATATTGAATAAACAATTTATAACTACGGCCTTATTAGGAATAATTTTCATGATTGTATTTATTTCTTGTGGTAACGAAAAAAATGAAATTGTAGAAATTTCAACAGAGGAAATGTTGGAAGAAGTTGAATATTTAGTAATAACCTCGCGTGAACACACAGATGAAAATGTTGATTACCCAACAATTCCTCCCGCTGGAGGAGATCATTTAGGTATATGGCATACGTGCGGAATTTACAAAGTTGAATTATTAGACGAAGCGGCAGTTCACTCATTGGAGCATGGAGCTGTATGGGTTACGTATAAACCAGAAATCGAAAAAGAAGAAATTATAAAATTGACAACAATGTTTTCCAGCAAAGCAAAAATTTTAATGTCACCACATTCGGGGCAGATTTCTCCAATAGTAGCAACCGCATGGGGTAGACGAATAGAGATAGAAAGTGCAAATGATGCCCGACTTAATAAATTTGTTGATTTTTTTGTAGACGGGGAAGCTGCACCTGAAGCGGGAATAACTTGCGACAGGGGAATAGGTAGACCCCCTAACGATCCTTACGTGCTCAATCGTTAACCAAATCAATTAAAAGGGGATGGAGTGCGGGATTTGAAGCCAACGCATTCCCGCCGTTAGCAGTTTCAGTGTTTTTAAAATCTGTAAAAATACCTCCAGCTTCAGGAATAATTGTCAGCATTGGAGCGACATCCCACGGGTTAACAATTGGATCAACCATGGCATCAACACGACCAGTCGCGACTAAGGCATAACCATAAGCATCACCCCATGTCCTAATAGTGGTTTTAGATCTTGATAAAGATTCAAAAAAAGATAAAGAATTCCAATAATCAAAACCACTTGTAACGACACAACAACCATCAAGGGTTTCAGTATTTGAAACATGCGCTTTTTTACCATCAGCGAAACACCCCAAACCTCTTCCCGCCCAAACGCATTCGTCAATAGCGGGAAGATTTATAACTCCTACCGCAGAACCATTCCCATCTTCAAAAGCAACAAGATTAGCGAATAAAGGAACTCCGTTAATAAAAGACTGAGTTCCATCTATTGGATCCAAAATCCACGTTCGACCCGAAGAGCCAAGCACATTTTCTTCTTCCTCTCCGATTATTGAATCTTCAGGAAAAGAATCCGAAATTCTTTTCCTGAGTAAACGCTCAGCGCCTCTATCGGCTTCAGTAACGGGTGAACCGTCTGATTTTTTAATGATTTCTAGATTCAAGTCGTTGAAAAGAGAAAGTGTTAACTCGCCTGCTTCTTTAGCTATTGATACAGCGAAATCAACTAATTTTTGTTCTACATTCACACTTTCATCTGAAAGATTTTCCATAAACACAGTTTACGAAGTGTTCCAAGTCAGATTTGTTTATTAAAAAAACAAACTCGCTAGTACCGTGTTTGGGATGGAACATTCACAGTTAGGAAGAACAGGATTAAAAGTCTCAAAGATTTGCTTGGGGACTATGACATTTGGGAATCAATGCGACGAGAAAACATCTCATGCAATTCTTGATAAAGCTCAAAATGAAGGAATTACTTTCATTGATACAGCTGATATGTATCCAGCTTCAGGAAAAGAAACTATAGGTGACACAGAGAGAATTATTGGCAGGTGGCTTAAAGGAAAAAGAGAAGAAATTATTTTAGCGACAAAATTTTGGGCCCCGATGGGTTCTTTACCCTGGCAAAGAGGCTCAAGTAGAAGGCATATTTTTGATGCAGTTGACGCTTCGCTGGAAAGACTTCAAACAGATTTTATTGATTTGTATCAAGTTCATTTTCCTGACTATGAAACCCCCATTGATGAAACAATTGGAGCTTTAGATGATTTAGTCAAAATGGGCAAGGTGCGTTACTTGGGTTGCTCGAATTACCCTTCTTGGTTGCTCGCACGATCAATAGGTAGAAGCGAAACACTTAATTTAGAAAGATTTGAATCCGTGCAGCCCCGCTACAACCTTTTGTTCCGTCAGATGGAAAGAGAATTGTTTCCTTTATGTGAACACGATCGGATAGGAGTCATACCTTATAATCCGTTAGCTGGAGGTCTTTTAACAGGACAGCATGAAAGAAGCGCCCCACGAGAAGGTTCAAGGTTTGCTTTGGAAAGCGATCAGGGAGAACGTTACAGGGAAAGGTATTGGCGGGAAGAGTTTCATGACACAGTTGAGCAAATAAGGCCAATCGCTGAAAACGAAGGTATTTCTATGGCTCAATTAGCAGTTGCATGGGTTCTATCGAAACCATTTGTTACCTCTCCTATTGTTGGAGCTACCAATCCAGCGCAACTTGACGATGCGATAGCTGCTGCTGCTAACCCGATTTCAGAAGAAACTGTGACGCAATTAGATGAAATCACAAGGAAATATCGAGCTGGAGATGATGAACGCTAATAACTTATCGATTTGTCATTAGGAGCAATTAATGGAACAAGAAAAACGTTTGCTGGAACAAGAAGTTGAGTATGCGGGTGTGATTGGTGAGAGCGTAGAGATATTAACCCGGAATCCAAAAAATTATTATCAAGTAATCTCAGATATCGAAAATTGTGAAACTGTGACAATTGATGGGAAACTATTTATTCCTGAAACAAACAAACCGCTTCCTTTGGTAATAATCGTTCCAGGTAGTTTAGGGGTCGGACCGAATCATAAAGCACACGCTGAAACGTTAGTTAGCGAAGGTTACGCAGTTTTTCTTTTAGATCCGTTTGGGGCTAGATCTGTCCAGTCGACTGTTGAAAACCAGACACAATATAGTTTCGCCGCGTCCGCATACGATCTTTTAGTTACATATCAAACATTGTCTCAACACCCTTTAATAGACGCGCAAAGAATTGCGGCTCAAGGACACAGCCGGGGTGGTTCAGCAGTCTTAATCGCTT
>MDTB01169766.1_pt1 | contig 10881 bp, 12 predicted proteins | sample 811161 | NCBI WGS metagenome assembly MDTB01 (sample SAMN05326650, study PRJNA326480) | marine metagenome | isolation source: seawater | place: Mediterranean Sea | collected 2009 | reverse complement strand
ATTTTCTGCAGGCATACCAAAAGAATCCCATCCCATAGGATGTAATACATTAAAGCCTAATAATGATTTATATCGAGCCAGAACATCACCGATAGTATAATTCCTAACATGCCCCATATGAATTTTTCCCGAAGGATAAGGAAACATTTCTAAACAGTAAAATTTTTTTTTTTTTAAATCTACTTCAGCTTTAAATGATTTATTTTTATTCCAGAATTTTTGCCAGTTTTCTTCTACGATCTTAAAATTATATCTACTCAATTTCTATTTTTTATTTTTATCTTTTGGGTTAGGAACAATTATATAGTCACTATCCTCAGCTTTTTTTTTCCCGTCAAATGTTTTGATCTGAGCTGCTTTTTTTAAAACAGCTAATTTAATTTCATTTTCTAAAGTCGTTGACATTAATTGAGTATTACAATTTTGATTATTATCGCAAATTTTTTTATATATTTTTACTTTTAAACCATCTGCTCTAATTTCATCTGATAAAAAATTTACCATAATTTTTAATGATTCTTTTGAGTTAAGATCATCTTTATACCAATCAGTTATGATCACTCCACCACCATAGTCTGCTGTAGCTAGTGGAACAAAGTCTAAAATTTCAATTGTAGCTCTCCACATTTCATTTGAAGTAGCAAAACTAAAAGATCCAGATCCACCTTTCTTGCCGCCAATTGATATCCCCTTACCTTCTTTGACATTTTTTTCTCTTTTATCAGCGTCATTAATCGGGTTGTCTTTTACGTCTGATCTTTTAAATTTTAATGCCTCACAAGATTGCAAAAATGATAAAAAAATAAAGATTAAACTAAATTTTATAAAAATTTGGCTATAATTTTTTGAATTCATTTAGGATATATAGGTTGGTTGTAATTTTATTTAAATAAAAACTTTGATATAATTAAATTTAGACAAAAAAGAGTCGATTGTTGAAAAGTACTATAAAATAAGGGTAAAAGTGTTGTATTAATGCAACAAATTAGTAAAAAAATTAGTTTTTTTGCTGTAAAACCTCATTTTTATCACGAATTCCCCTATAAGTGCACCATTCATATTATTAATTAATAATAAAGGAGTAAATATGAACAACTTAAAAAAAATAGGTCTTTCAGCTTTAGCTGGATCACTTGTAGCTGTTTCAGCAAACGCTGTTGAGCTAGGTGTTACAGGTACTGCGGAAGTAACTTACACAACTGTAGGCGGTTCAACTGCTAACACTGGTAACCCGTTCGGAGCTAATAACTCTGTTAAATTTTCTGGTTCTGGTGACGTAGGTGTTGGTACAGCTACAATAGTAAGAACAATCAATGACAGTAACAACGGTGAGTGGTTATCTGCGTATATGACATTAGACATGGGTGCTATGGGTACATTATCTTTAGACTCTGTTGGTGGTGACTTAGAAGGTTTAGGTCCAAACGACGATAAACTTCCAACTGCATACGAAGAAGTATGGACTGGTGTATCTTCATCAGGTATTGCTGGAGCAGCTAGTAACGATACAATTGGTTACAGCAACTCATTTGCAGGAGTTACTTTATCACTAGCTAGACAAGGTGGTGGAAGTGCTAACACAAGTGATGGTGGAAATGATGGTGCTGGAACAACTCAAACTGTTTCTGACTATCACTTAACTGCTGCTGTTCCTTACGTTGAAGGTTTAACTTTGATGTATGGTAGATCAACTATTGATTTTGCTGCAGCTGGTGAAAACGATGACGTTTACCACAATGGTCACATCTTATATAGCACAGGTCCAGTATCTGTAGGTTACAGAATGGGAACTTTCGAAGATGGTTCTAATGGTGCAAATGCTCACGAGATGGAAGCTTATTCTATCGCATTTAACGTGAACGATGAAATGTCAGTATCTTTCGCTACACAAGATAAAACATACGATGTTGCTTCAGGAACTGACGTAAAAGAAACTGCTGATGCGATTAACGCTTCTTACACAATGGGCGCTATGACTTTCAGAGGTACTATCGGTGAAGCTGATAATGCTGGTGGAGTTACATCTACTACAGATGAGCACATGGAACTAAGTATGGTTCTTTCGTTCTAATCTGTTAAAGATTAAATTTATAAAAGGGCCCCATTTTATGGGGCCTTTTTTTTTATCTCAAATTATCTATTTTAGAAAAAATATCTTTCATAAATACTTCATAATTTCTAAATGAAGATATTGATGAATCATACAAAGGTTGTCTTGCCTGATTAGAACTAACTGTTTTTATTGGCCTTTTTGTTTCATAAAATTTTAAGCATTTATCTTCAAAGCCTAAATCACAAAAATTTAATAGTTTTTCGATTTGATCTTTTGGGTTTTTTATAATTTCTTCGTAGTTGGCATCAAACATTTCATCAGAAAATTTATCATTCCAAAATTTCATTAACCTGAAATATTCATTATAAAATTCTAGTAAATCATCAAAATTATAAGTGAAATTTAGTTTGCCATCAAAATCGTTTTTATAAAGAGATAAGACGTTGTCTTTTGGATTTCTGATACAATGTATGATCTTTGAGTTTGGAAATAAAATTTTAATTATACCTAGCCAAATAAAGTTTAGTGGAGCTTTATCAGTATATATTTCGCTATTTTTATTAAATGTTTCTACAAATTCTGAATATTTTCTTGATAATTGTTTAATCTTTAATTCGTCTAAATTTTTTAATTTGGGTATATCTAATATTTTTTGGTCATAAAAATTTTCTACAATTAAATCGTTCATATAGCTTAATTCTCCACAACCGTAAACTTTTGAATGTGAAGAGAGGATTTGTTCAATTAAACTAGTTCCAGATCGAGGTAATCCTACTATGAAAATAATTTTTTTATTTCTAGATTTAATTTGTTTTTTAAAATCAAAGTTTTTAAAATAATTTTTAAGGTTTTCAAATGTTTTGATCTCATTTTTTAGATTATAATTAAGAAGACTTTTTTTATTATCATTTGCAAGTTTTAAAAATTTGAAAGATTTTTCGTAGTTTTTCATGTCCTCATAAGCTTTACCCAAGGAAAAATATAACTGAATTTTTTGAAAATCAGATAATTCTAAGTTTTGAAGTTTATACTCCATATTTTTAACATGATTGTCATTCTCCCTATATTTTGTCATTCGACTAATTAATTTGTCTGCATTTGTATTAGTTGGGTTTAAATCTAGTACTTTATTTAACTCTTCTATTGCTTTTTCATGTTCCCCTATACTTTGGTAAACTAATCCTAGATTGTAATGTGTTAAAGCGTTTTTACTATTTATAACAAGTGCTTTTTTAAAATAATTAATTGCATTACTGTAATCATTTAGCTCAAAATATAAATTTCCTAAATTTGTAAGTGCATCTATAAAATTAGGATCAATTTGAAGAGAATTTTCAAAATTTTTTTTAGAATCCTCATAATTTTTAGTTAGTTTAAAAACTATACCCAAATTATTATAGGCTTCTTTGTTTTGGCTATCTAAATTGATAATTTGTACATAACCATTAGATGCCATTTTGAAGTTGCCAATATTTTGAAAACTTAATGAAATTAAATTAATTAAAAAAATATTATTCGGTATTTTTTTTAATAATAATTGTCCTTCATTAATAACATATTGAAAATTTCTATTATGATAATGATTTACTAATTGTTGAATCTTGTTTTTAATAATCTCTTTTTCCATTTATATAATGTTTTTCTATATAGGATATTGATGCAAATCCAAAACAATTTATTTTATCAATCGTTTTAATATTTTCTTTATTAATACCACCTAAAGCAATTGTTTTTTTTTTAAACTGATTAGCTAAAATATTATATTTAGTTGCTCCTAAAAAATAATTTCTCTTTTTTATCTTAAATATCGGTGATAAAAATAAATATTCCACATTCTGTTTTTGCTTTACTAATATTTCTTTTAAATTATGTGCAGATCCAAGAATCTGAAAAGATTTTTTGAATAGAGCTTTTGGTAAAAGTTTTTTATTAAATGATGGGATATAAACTCCGTCCAAATCAAGATTAACTGCTAGTTTATAATTGTTTGATAAATAAAATTTTCTTCCTGATTGTTTGCAAATTTTTTTTATTTTAAGTAATTCGTCTATATTATAACTTTTGTCATAATTTCTATAAATAATATGAATATTTTTTTCTAAATTATTTAATAGTGATTTATGAAATTTATTAATAAAATAAAAACTTAATTTATGGATCATACAATATCAAATTTATTAAGAATTAAAGAAGAAATAAACTTAAAAGAATCACAAAATGCAAAAATTATTGCAGTTACTAAAACTTTTTCAGAAGAAAAGATATTGCCTTTAGTCAAATATGGACATATTGATTTTGGAGAGAACAAAGTTCAAGAAGCACTTTTAAAGTGGAGCCCAATAAAAAATAATTACAAAGATATAAAACTTCATATGATTGGTAAACTTCAAACAAATAAAGTCAAACATGCAGTCAAAATTTTTGATTATATTCATTCAATAGACAACTTGAAACTTGCTGAAAAAATATCACAAGAACAAAAAAAAATTAATAAAAATTTAAAATTATTTATTCAAATAAACGTTGGAAATGAGAAACAAAAGAGTGGAATTAATTTTGATGAAGCTAAAAATTTTTTAAAAATTTGTAGAGAAAATTTTGATCTTAATATTATCGGATTAATGTGTCTTCCTCCCAATGATGAAGAACCAGATAAATATTTTTCTGAAATGGTACATCTTAAGAATCAATTAAATATAAATAATTTAAGTATGGGCATGTCTAGTGATTATTTGATAGCTGTAAAACATGGTTCAACATTCGTTAGAATAGGTTCAAGAATTTTTGGTTCGCGAAACTAACATATTCTAATTTTATTTTTTTTTTCTAGTAATTTTATCATTATCAAAAAATCTTTTTTCTTTAATGCAATGCATCCAGCCGTAGATTTATATCCATTTGTTAAATGTATGAAAATACAACTTCCTAATCCCAGAATTCGTTTTTTTGAATTATACTCTATTGGAATTAATAAATCGTATTTGTGATCTTTTCTAAAAAGTTTTTCATGTTTTAATTTTTTATTTACCTTAATTAATTTATTGTAATATTTCTTATTATTAGAATCATCACACCATCCCATTGATTTTTTAATTTCTAGTAATTTAAGTTTAGTATAGATTTTCTTTATTCTATCTTTTCTGTAATATAATTGACCCAATTCAAAGAAACCTTTAGGTGTTTTTTTATCACCCTCAATTTTATTTTTTGTAATTCCGTTTTTTCCAATACTACATTTAAAATAGAAATCATCTACTTTAAGTGTATGTTTATTTTTTAGGTAAATTATCATATTCTAATTTTAAATGAATAATCAAAATTTAATTATTTTTAATTTTCAAATATTGTACGATACATTATTGGAAGTTGAAAATGATTTAAATTTTAAAATTATTAAATTAAATATAGAAAACCTCAAAAACTTTGAGGAAAAAAATTACAATAATTTTATTTTTGTAACTAAAAAAAAAGTTTTAGGCGTAAATAACCAATTTATTTTTAATGAATTTCCATTAAGGCTTAATAAATTAGTAGAAAAATTGAATATACAATTTTTAAAGCTAAATTATAAAGATCAATCTGATTATAAAATCGGAAATTATTCATTAAATTTAAATTCTAAAATTTTTTTTAATAACAGCATAAGTTTGAAATTAACTGAAAGAGAAATTGCCACAATTCTTTATCTTTCAAAAGCTAAAAAACCAATTAGCATAAAAGAACTTCAACTAAAAGTTTGGGATCATAAATCAATACTTGAGACTCATACAGTAGAGACACATATTCATAGATTAAGAAAAAAAATTAAAGAAAAATTTAATGATCAAAACTTTATATTAAGTTTAAAAGAGGGATATTTAATCAATTGAGAAAAAAAAATTTAATTGCAAAAGATTTGTTTACTAAGAAATATAAACCGCGGGTAATTAAGCCAAAGAAAGGAAAGGGAAGTTTTAAAAGAAAAATTAAGATTAAAGCCTAGCACCAATTTTTTGGATTATCTTTGATGACATATCAGTTCCTTTTTTAAGATTTTCTACCTCACTAAAATTGTTTAAATATCCATGCAGATAACCAGCAGCAAATAAATCACCAGCACCTGTTAAATCAATTATATCTAAATTTTTATTAATGCCTACTTCAGTAACATTGTCTCCTTTAATTGAAATAGCTCCATTTTCTCCTCTAGTTACAACAAGAGTTTTTTTAATTTCTTTTCCAAAAGCAATTACATCATTAAAACTTTTTGTATCTAATAATGAAAATATTTCATCTTCATTAGAAAATATAATATCTAATTTATTTTTTACCAACTCTAAGAAATGAGGTTTGTGTCTATCAACACAAAATTTATCAGACAATGACATTGCTACTTTTTTGGCGTTATTTATAGATTTATCAAATGCCTTTTTTGGATCACCTTCATCCCATAAATAGCCCTCTAAAAAAATTATTTCACTTTTTTTTATTGCCTCTAAGTCTATATCACTTTCATTTATTTTGCCTGCAGTACCCAAATATGTGCACATTGTTCTTTCAGAGTCAGGTGTAATTAATATTAAGCAGGTGCCTGTTGGCAGAACTTCTTTTTTTTTATTATAAAAATATCTTACATTTTCTTTTTTTAATCCATTCTCGTATTCTATTCCAAGCTTATCTTCTGAAACTTTACCAATAAAACCTACTTGATTACCTAGTTGAGATAGTCCCACAATAGTATTTGCAACAGAGCCTCCAGAAATAGTTTTTTCAACTTTCAGGTTTGAAAATAGTTTTTTAAATTCTATTTCTTCAAAAATTAATTTCATGTTACTTTTTGTTAGATTATTTTGAGAAATAAAGTTTTCGTTAACTTTGCATATGACATCAATTATTGCATTGCCAATCCCTAATATTTTCATACTAAGCTTTAATTGTTTTTAGAGGTTTTTTTCTATAAGGATAGCAAGTAGTGCATATTTTACAAGTTAATCCGTAACAGTCTCTTGCTTTGCAGTATTCGCGACCATAATAAATAATTTGTAAATGAAGTTTATTCCAATTTTTTTTTGGAAATAATCGTTTTAAATCTTTTTCAGTTTGGACGACATTTTTTCCATTGGTTAGTCCCCATCTTTGGGCCAATCTATGAATATGTGTATCAACTGGGAATGCGGGGTAACCAAACCCTTGAGACATGACAACACTTGCTGTTTTATGACCTACACCAGGAAGTTTTTCTAACTCTTCAAATGTCTTAGGAACTTTCCCCTCATGATTTTCGATGAGTAATTTTGAGAGATTGTAGATACTTTTAGCTTTAATTCTAAAAATACCAATTTTTTTAATTAATTTTTCAATCTTTTTTCTACCTAATTTTTTAAAATGTTGAGGCTTAAAATATTTAGGATAAATATTTTTAGTAACATTGTTTACATTTATATCAGTGCATTGCGCCGAAAGAAGTACTGAGATTAACAAAGTAAAAACATTTCTACTTTTTAGGGGTACAGTAATTTTTGGATAAGTATTATTTAAAATTTTTAAAACTGCTCTTGCTCTTTGAATTTCATTCATTATTTGAAATTCATAAGATCGCGCATGGAGTATAAACCAGGTTTTTTATTTATTAACCATTTTGCAGCTGATAAAGCTCCTTCTGAATACAAAGCTCTATCAAATGCTTCATGATTTAGAGTAATTATCTCTTTGCCACTTGAGAATTTAACTTCATGTTCGCCGATGATCTCTCCTTTTCTCAAGGAATTAAAATTAATTTTTTTTCCGTAAGGAAATGATTTTTTATTGAGATATTTTTTTCCTATTAGTGAATAAAAATCTTTATTCTGTCCTATTGCTATACCCCTACCTAACATAAGAGCAGTACCTGAAGGATAATCTTTTTTACCTTTATGATGAATTTCAAAAACTTTACTTAAAAAATTTTTTCCTAAAGAATTAGAAGCTATTTCGGTTAAATACATTAAAAGGTTAATTCCTAAGCTCATGTTCCCAGCTTTTAGAATTGGTATTTTTTTTGAAAATTTTTTTATTAAAATTTCCTCTTTTTTTGAAAAGCCAGTTGTTCCTATAACGACTCTTTTTTTTAATTTAGATGCGATTTTAAGTATTTGGAACGTACACTTAGGTATAGAGAAATCTATAATTATATGGGAGTTTTTAAATGTTGCTTCATTATTTTGTTCAATTTCAACCCCTGAAATTTTTTTAATCATTTTTTTTCCTTCTGTAAGGGCTACAAGCTTGAAACTTTTGTTTTTTTTTGCAGATTTTATTATTTGTTGCCCCATACGCCCCAAACATCCCGTAACTGCTAAGTTTATTTTTTTCATTTAAAGATAAGTATTGAAACTATCACAACAAATCCAACAATTATAGACCAAATGAATAAATTTTTAAAAAATTGTTTTGATTTTGAATTAGATCTTAAAAAGCTTGGAACTATTAGAATCAAGACAGCTATTAAAAAAATTGCTGGGACTATTTGCTCTAATCCCATTTTTAGCTATTCCAAAAATTTTTGGCCCTTTGAAAAAATTTTTTTATACCTGGATTAGATTTTTCATTTTCAATTTTTCTAAATCTTTCTAATAAGTCTTTTTGTTCTTTATTTAGATAAACTGGAACCTCTGTTTTAATTTGTACATAAAGATCTCCGAAATCTCCCCTTCGCATAAACGGCATACCTTTACCCTTTAATCTAAATTGTTTACCATCTTGAGTGCCATCTGGTATCTTGATTTTTGCTTTTTTGCCATCTATTGTTGGTATTTCGATTGTAGTTCCAAGAGCAGCGTCAGCAATAGATATTGGAAATTCAAAGAATAAATTAACATCAGATCTTTTAAAAAGATCATGAGATTTTACATTAATGAATAAATATAAGTCTCCACTAGCTCCTCCTCTCGTTCCTGCCTCTCCCTTTCCGGCAAGTCTAATTCGTGTTCCATCATCTACACCTTTTGGAATTGTAACAGATATCTTTTTTGAGGTTTGTTTGTTTCCTTGCCCATTACAATCGTTACAAGGATTGGTAATTTCCTCACCACTCCCTGCACATTGAGGGCACGTCTGTTGAACCGTAAAAAAACCCTGATTTGAGCGAACTCTTCCATTTCCACCACAATATGTGCACCTGTCAGGACTTGAGCCTGGTTTAGATCCATTTCCCTTACAAGTGTTACATTTTTCAGATGTTGAGAATTGTATATTTTGTTTTTTTCCTAAAAAAGCTTCTTCTAAAGTTATAGAAAGATCATATCTTAAATCAGAACCCCTGTTATTTGAATTTCTTCCTCTAGAACTTCTTCTTTCTCCTCCACCAAAGTCACCAAAAAAATCTTCAAATATGTCGGAAAAGTCAGCGCCACCAAATCCACCAAATCCTCCAAATCCGCCTTGTCCACCACCATTCTCAAAAGCAGCGTGGCCAAAGTTGTCATAATTTTCCTTTTTAGATTTATCTGAAAGAACACCATACGCTTCGCTAGCTTCTTTAAATTTATCTTCTGCATCTTTATCACCAGGATTTTTATCAGGATGATATTTAACTGCTAGTTTTCTGTAGGCTGATTTTAGTTCATCGGGAGACGAACTTTTATTAACGCCCAGGACATCATAATAATCTCTTTTAGCCATTTATATACCCTGGACAAATAGATGTCTGTTAAGCGCTTTTTTCTTTGTTTTCGTCTTTTACTTCTTCAAAATCCGCATCAACAACATTATCGTCTTTTTTTCCTTTTTCATCTTTTCCATTATCTTTTTCAGATTCTGGTTTGGTATTTTGTTGTGATTTATAAATTGCCTCTCCAAGTTTCATTGAAGCTTGTACTAGTGTTTCTGTTTTTTTCTTTATATCCTCAATATCTTCACCTTTTAGTGAATCTTTAAGAGCGTTAGAACCATCTTCAATCGCCTTTTTTTCAGCATCAGAAATTTTAGAACCATGTTCTTTAAGATTTTTTTCTGTTGAATGAATTAAGGTATCTGCTTGATTTCTAACATCTACTGACTCTCTCTTCTTTTTATCAGCTTCTTTATTGGCTTCAGCATCTTTGACCATTTTTTCAATTTCATCATCACTTAATCCTCCAGAAGCCTGAATTTGAATTTTTTGTTCTTTGCCAGTGCCTTTATCTTTTGCAGAAACATTTACAATTCCGTTTGCATCAATATCAAAAGTCACTTCAATCTGGGGAACTCCTCTTGGTGCTGGAGCAATTCCAACAAGTTCAAAATTTCCTAACAGCTTATTATCGTTTGCCATTTCTCTCTCACCCTGAAGAACTCTGATAGAAACAGCAGGCTGATTATCTTCAGCAGTTGAAAATACTTGACTTTTTTTAGTTGGAATAGTTGTGTTTTTTTCAATAAGTTTTGTTGAGACACCTCCTAATGTTTCAATACCTAAAGAAAGAGGGGTAACATCTAATAAAAGAACATCTTTAACATCACCTTGAAGTACACCTGCTTGGATGGCTGCACCCATAGCAACGACTTCGTCTGGGTTAACACTTTTATTTGGTTCTTTGCCAAAGAAATTTTTAACTTCATTAATGACTTTAGGCATTCTTGTCATACCACCAACCATAACTATTTCATCAATATCACTTGCTGAAATTCCTGCATCTTTCAAAGCAGTTTTACAAGGGGGCAATGTTCTTGCAATTAGATCTTCTACTAAAGCCTCGAGTTTTGCTCTAGTCATTTTTAGATTAATATGTTTTGGGCCAGTTTTATCTGCAGTTATAAATGGTAAATTAATATCTGTTTGCTCTGCAGCAGAAAGTTCTATTTTTGCCTTTTCTGCAGCTTCCTTTAATCTT
>MDTB01169664.1_pt1 | contig 10881 bp, 9 predicted proteins | sample 811161 | NCBI WGS metagenome assembly MDTB01 (sample SAMN05326650, study PRJNA326480) | marine metagenome | isolation source: seawater | place: Mediterranean Sea | collected 2009 | reverse complement strand
CACAGCCATGGGAGATGGGAACTTTAGAAGTCGAACTCGAGGAACAAATGTATGACGAAGATTTCGGATTGGATGAAGATTTCTCAGAAGATGATTTTATACCTGAAAATGTAGAAAATGTACCATTCGAAGAACCCGTAAATATTGATTCTTCAACTCCAACCCAATTAGATGATGAAGTTATGGATGAATTACTTGTAGATGAGGAAGAAATTGATTTAGATGACTTAAGTGACTTAGCAGATGATTTTGATTTGGATGATCTCGACGATATGGCTGAAGAATTAGCAGATATAGAAGATGATATCGACACCTCTTTTATTGATGATATTTTGTGATATCTCTTAGAAGAATTTGAAGAGTTGTAAGTTCACGGACACACATGACCGAAAACCCCAACCCCAGGTTTGAGGTATGGTCTACTGTCGCTTGGGATGGTAAAGACAGTCTTTTAGCTGCAAATTTACATTTCGATAGAATGGAGAGACACGCCAGCCGCCTTAATTTTTCTTTACCTGATAATTTTAGAAAAAGTATCTTCACACAACTGAGCAATCTAAATTTTTCCGAGGTTTCTATTGTTCAAGAAGATCAACCTCCTTATCTAGTGAAAATAGGTATAACAAATGAAGGGATTTTTTCTCTAATTCCACGTTTAAATCAACCTTGGCCAAGTATTTTGAAAGCGATAACGGTTTCTGCTCCAATCTGGGATGGAGAAATCAGAGGGACAAAACACGGTGATTGGAAGCCGTATTTCGATGCTAGAAAATTAGCTTTAGAAAATAATGTCGATATTTCATTGTTAATTGAGAATGATAATCTCATTGATGGCGACAGATGTATGCCAATTATTCTTGATGCAGATGGTGCCGCTTATTACCCAAGGGTAGAAGAAGGTGCTTTAGATTCAATAACTTTAGAACAGATTAAGAATTGTTTAGAAAAATCAGGTATACCAGTTAGACCTGCAATCATAACAATGAATTTAATATTGAGAGCTAATGAAATGATTGTAATTGGTAGCGGAATGGGAATCCAATCTTTGGGTAAAATCGATGGTAGAAAAATAGGGAAACCGCGTGGGCGATTATACGAATCTGCTATGTCTTGCTGGAAAGATAGACTATCTAATGCATGGGAATCAATTGAACAAATGAGTTGATAAGATGATACCTGATTTTGTTACCTTTTCAAATTCTGTTGAAAACCCTATTGTTTCATTATTAGAATATTATAGAGATTCAGAACTCCCCAATTTCGATGAGCTTATCTTAAATTCTGGTGGTCCAGTTACGGATTTATCCGGTCACTCTTTTCTACCCTGCTTACAAAGCGTACGTATATTATTTTTCGAACCTTTAACTGAAGCCGAATTTGAAAAATCATCTGCACTTCAAGGAGATATAAAATTAGGTAATAATAATCTATTAACAGTGTTAGTTCAGAAGTATAATTTGTCTGGTTGGGATACAGTTAATGAGTATCAAGTTGAGACACTTGAAAAGGCAATAAAAATTGCAGAAAATTTAGAATTACCATATCAAAATATTGGTGATTACCCAATTATTCCAGGGGGATTTACTGGCATTCTAGGGTATGACTTAAACAGATGGTCGGTCGGAATTAACTTATCTCATAATCCACAAGATGGAACTTTATTAGGAGTTCTTTGGAGATCCGATGCATGGTGGATACATGATAGGAATTCAGACCAATTAAGTTTAATTTCAGCCCCTAATCATCCTTGGTTAGAAGATGTAAAAAGTAATGGATTATCTATTGTTGAGAATAATATTTTCTCTCCACTAGAATCTTTCTCAGTACCAGAATCTGAGAGCGATGCTTCCCATGCAAGAAAAGTTGATACAATTAAAGAAAGTATCCGACAAGGTCATTTTTATCAATTAAATTATGGAAGGAAATGGTCAGGTAATATGCCAAGTCATCCATGGTATGCATTTCAAAGAATGATGGAAGGTAATCCTTCTCCATTCGCATCATGGCTATATGTTCATGATCATGGATGGAGTATCGCTTCAGCAAGTCCAGAGCGCCTTCTAAAAACGAATAAAGGAATGGTTTCTACAAGACCGATCAAAGGAACTTATCCCAGAGGTAAGTCCCTCGATGAAGATAGAAATCTACAAATTGAGATGGTTTCATCAGAGAAAGAGATAGCCGAACATCTAATGTTAGTAGATCTCAAGAAACATGATTTATCTAAGATTTGTGAGCCAGGTAGCGTTCATTGGTCAGATTTCCGTATAGAGGCATTGTCAACAGTCCAGCATCTAGTTAGTGGTGTTTCTGGCAAACTAATTTCTAATATTGATTTTGGTAAAATAATCTCTGCTTTATTCCCTGGCGGTTCAATTACCGGATGTCCGAAAATTGCTTCAATTGCCGCAATAAATGAGATAGAGGAATCACCAAGAGGGGCATGGACTGGTTCTATAGGGCATTTCCATTCAAGTTCAGGAATATCAGATTTTAATATCTTAATTCGTACATTAGAATCACATTCGGGTCCAAACCAGTGGTATGGAAGAGTTCAAGCCGGTGGAGGAATAGTAATTGGATCTAGTTCTTCTTCTGAAGTAGAGGAAGCACGATGGAAGGCCGCAGCGATTACTGATTCAACTTGGGGCTTTAGAACAGGTTTTTCAACTGAAGAACTTCCTAGAAGAGATGTAGAGATATTATCTATTCCTGAAATCGCTGGACCTATGAATGACGTTAAACCAAAGGTTCCTAATTCGGAATCAAATATAGGAGATATTATCAGAGGAGATTCCGATATTTCATTTCCAACTGATGTCTTACTAATTGACAATTTAGATTCTTTTACAGAAAATATTGCAAACTCAATAGTTAAGTTGGGATTCTCAGTTAGAATAGTTGACGGCCGCCCTAATCCTTCCAATTCTACTACCAAAATTAAATATTGGTTAGAAAATTTCACCCCTAATAGTATTATAATCGGGCCAGGTCCTTCACGTCCTGAACAATCTCAAATAACTATGGAAATAGCCAAGTTAGCAGTTGAAGGTAAAATTGTAGTAAATGGAAAACACATCCCTGTACTTGGCTTATGTTTGGGTCACCAAGCATTGGGCTTAGCAGTTGGTTGGGATTTGATAGAATCTCCAAAGGGGGCGGTTCATGGAGTACCTTCAATAATTAAACACGATAATTTTGGATTATACACTAAATTAGATTCTCGATTAATTTTTATGAGGTACAATAGTCTTATCCTAGTTCCTAAAAACGATTTGATGATTTGTGATGCTTGGGATAATGATGAGAATTTAGTTATGGGGCTCAGGCATCCTAGATTCCCAGTTTTTGGAATTCAATTCCATCCAGAGTCTGTCGGCAGCCTTCAAGGGTATGAACTAATTTCCTCTTTTCTCCAGCAAGAACCAGTATTAATACGCTCAATTTCTAATAATCGTCAGGTTAGAAGACCGTAGCCTTGAATTAGCAATCCATAGTGGGCAAGTTGAAGGAACATGGCATATTGCAGGTTATGTAAACAAAATTATCCTCAAGATCAATTTGTGAGAGGTAATGGCCCTCGTTATCTAGTATGTGTGAGATGTGCAATTGAGCACGATCTCGCTGACGAAGATGAAGTCCCTCAGTTGTATTCTGATGATTTAGTTAGAGCTAGATTCGCTCTTTTTAGTAGAAGACATAGGCTATGGATAGCTCTTCTTACAGGATGGACTCTATACTTTACATTGGGTAATAATATTGAACTCTGGTCAGGTTTATTCTTTATCGCCTTGGTAATTGGAACTATATTTACTCCAGTCTTGTATTTCCTAGGTTCAGCACGTTTTAACGCTGAATTATCAAAACTATCTCCTTGATACCAATTCGGGAATCCTTGAAATAGTGTATACCTATCTCTAGACTTAGAGGGAACAGAGGGTTCCCTATGAAAGCCCGCGAGATTGGATAAGAAATTAGGAGGAGTTGAATAAATTAAAATAATATGTTAAGAAACTAAAAAAAGGCGCAGTATAGCGTTTTTATAATAGTTCTTAATCAAGATTCGACTCTTTTTCTAATAAAACCAGTTCTCCCGAATAATAGTTTATCACAACACATGCGTGAGCGTTATCGGAAAGAGAGAACAGCGGGTACTCTATAACTAAATTTTAAGGAAGTAAAAAAAATGAAGAAAACGAAGAATATGAGTATGTTGATTGCACTACTCCTAGTGCTAATGGCTGGTTCAGTTGGTGTACAAGCTGACGGTTCCGACCCACTCGACCCATCAGATGGTGGCGCCGATTGGGACGGAGATGGACTAACCAATGCCGAGGAGCAGGCTGCAGGAACAGACATGAACAATGCAGATACTGACAACGATGGATTACCAGATGGTTGGGAAGTAGCTTACGGGCTAAATCCTAATTCAGCTAGTGATGCGAACGCAGATCCGGATGGCGATGGCCTATCCAACTCCCAAGAGTACGCTGCGGGTACAAACCCGAATTCAAGCGATACTGACGGAGATGGTGTAGCAGACGGCTCCGATCCGTTCCCAAATGATCCTAATGATGGTTCATCATCTGACTCTGATGGCGACGGAATACCTGATGCGTACGATCCTGATTTCCCTGGAAATGACGAAGGTGACGGCAATTCAGATAATGATGGCGAAAATGGCCAATCAGAGAACCCAGGTGAAGGCCAACAACCAGGTCAAGGTCAAGGACAAGGACAAGGACAAGGACAAGGTCAAGGTCAAGGTCAAGGACAAGGACAAGGTCAAGGACAAGGACAAGGACAAGGTCAAGGACAAGGTCAAGGTCAAGGACAAGGACAAGGTCAAGGACAAGGTCAAGGTCAAGGACAAGGACAAGGACAAGGTCAAGGTCAAGGTCAAGGTCAAGGTCAAGGTAACCAAGGTCAAGGTCAAGGTCAAGGACAAGGCCAAGATGGTCAACAAGGCCAGGGCCAAGATCAAGGATCACAATCTGGACAAGATGGTCAACAAGGCCAAGACAGTCAAGATGGGTCGCAAGGTCAGCAGCAAGATAATGGACAAGGCCAGCAATCAGGTGGAGAACAATCTGGGCAACAAGGTGACCAAACTGGCGATAGTCAGAATGGAAACAACCAGAATGGACAAAACCAACAGCAACAAGGTCAGACCCAAGACTCCAATCAAGGACAACAGGGTCAACAATCCGATCAGCAGCAAAACCAACAGCTCGAGAACCAAGACCAGAACGGTGAAAACGACAACGATGGAGATGGCATCCCTGATGACTTAGACTTCGATGACGACAACGATGGTATTCCTGATAATCAGGATGCCAACCCTGAGGATCACGATAACGATGGTATCGACGATGCAGATGATGATGACGATGACGGTGACGGAATAGACGACCAAGAGGAAGTCAATGACGGAAACCCAAATACAGACATCTATGATCATGACAACGACGGTGTTAGAGATAACGTAGACTTTGATATCGATAATGATGGCATTGACAACTGGAACGACATTGGACCGAACGGTGAGGATTACTCACGCGATCATGATAATGACGGACTAAATGACGGTGTTGACACTGACGATGATAATGATGATATCCTTGACGTTGACGAAAACGATGGCGTTGTAGGCGTTTGGAGATACGATCATGACAACGACGGATACCAAGATTATTTGGATCTAGACGATGATAATGATGGTCTTTCCGACTGGTTTGAGCAGAATGATGGCTGGAGTAATACTGGCCAATTCGATCACGACAATGATGGCGTGCCTGATCATCTAGATGATGACGATGATGGAGACGGTATCTTAGATGCCGACGAAAACAGCGGAATCCTTTGATTAGAAAATTGGATGACTAGATTGTTTTGCTAGCCTGCAACATCCTAGATGTCATGCAGCGACAGACTCCCCTAGGGCGATTAAGTCCTAGGGAGAGTCGCAACTTTTCAAAAATCAAATAATGTAGGTTGACTATCAGACTTCAGTCTATTAGAATTAGCTAATCTGGTGATTGCTCTTGAAATTCTCTTATCACTAAATCCTCTAGATTTAGCGAATTGCGTGAGTTTCTCTTCATTTGATTTAGATGACTCCGGCAATGGGTGAGAATATACTGGATGATTTCTAAATAATTCTCTTATTTCTGCTAGATTTTCAGGTAAATCAAACCCTTTTTCAATCGAAACATTTTCCATTGTTCCATGCTTTTTAATTAACTTAAGTCCGGTTTTTGGGCCAATACCTCTAATTCCTTCATGGAAATCAGTCCCAATCATTATTCCTAGATCGACCAATTGCTCATAATTTATTTCATTCATTTCTAGCAAATCTTGTAAGACTATTTTTTCAGCTTGTAATACTCTTCCAAATTTTCTTGTCCCGTGAGATGTCAGATTCCTAATCATCACAGGCGCTCCATAAAGCAGCGTATCCCAATCTTGACTTGCTACAGCAAAAACTTCCCTATTTCTACATCTTACAGCAGCAGCTCCTTCTGCTTCCATTGGTGCTTCTAACCAGGTGACTCCTAAACAATCAAACAACTCCTTTGTTTCTGCTACCATTTCTCTGGTATATTCTGCAGTTTGTGGACCTAATTTCTTAGCTGCTGCTAGGTCTCCGGATTCAATTGCAGCCTCCCACTTAGAAACTGCATTTATTTTTCTCTCTTTTCTAGTACCCAATGTTTCCATTTTTAGTTGGTGAGGTTTACCATCAAAAACAAATACAGGATCAATTCCTTCCTCAATCATTATTGTGGCTCTATCTAAGAACCCCATTAGATGTGCTACAGGCTTTCCATTATACGATAATGGCTTACCATCCTGTCCGGTAAGACTCGTGATGAACTGGTAAGCATTAAGAAAAACATCTACAGCAACTTTCTCTCCTTTCAGTTCACTTAAATCGATGGGCTGAGAAGGTGCTAGGTCTCTTAGATTACAGCCCATGGTTGTTCCGCTCCCCGATTGATATGCTATGGCCGACGTCGAGGCATTTAGGGTTGAAGTCGTACACGCGTGAAACATAGGTGCTGTAATGTCGCAAAGTCTCCTTCTTGGTAGTGGCTGGCATCCTCCTTTATTTCGTTCAGAAATTAATGCATTATTTGGGGATTTGAAAATCTTACATCCAAGAATAGTTTTGCTTGACCAGTCAATAGATGATATTTTTCTTACAAGAATTTCTAGAGCCGCTTTAGTAGATGATTTACTACATTTTGGTGGATATACTCATGATTCAGACTTTAACCTAGTAGTTAATGAGATTTCTAATTGGTGTAAAGAACATTTACATCCCGGAAGCTTTGCTGTTAGGAGTAAGAAATTAGGCTCGGGTGTAGAAAACATTTCTCGAAGAGACTTAGAAAAAGAAGTCGGAGCGAAACTATTTTCAGACAGAAATCCAGTTAATCTTCATAATCCTAATTATGAAATTGTCATTATCGTTGCAGGTGATGTCGAAGGAGAAGTGCATAGAGATTCTCTTTTTACAGAACCTTGTATCGTTTGGGGTATTAGAGAGAATAATTGGAATAAAACGAATTATCTTGGTCGTCAACCAATGGAAAGACCATTCTTTAAGCCAATTTCTTTAGAACCAAGATTGGCCAAATTATTAATTTCACTTGCTCACAGTAAAGGAAATACTCCGCAGAATTTCATTGACCCATTCTGTGGAACAGGAGGTATAGCAATAGAAGCTCTACTCCAAGGAATGAATATATTTGTCAGCGATTTAGACCCTACTATGGTCTACGGGGTTAAGAAGAATTTATCTTGGGCTAATGATAATCATGAAAATATAATAGAAGTTGAGAAATGTAGTGTAAAGGATATTGCAGATTTGTGGGGCTCAAAAGAAAATAGTATCTTTGTCTTTGATCCACCCTACGGAAGAAATGCCTGGAAGTCAGATGATGGTTTGGAATTATTTCTTTCTTCACTTGAACAGGCACTAAAGATAGATCCTAATTCAGTAATATCTACTATGTTACCTGCAGGCTCAGAGTCACTCGAGAATAACCCTGATAGTGATTATATTGTGATGGGACGTCCTTGGAGCGAGATTCAAAAAGAGGTTAACAAAAGAGGTTGGAAAGTTATCGTACGTTCTCCAGTAAAAGTTCACAAGAGTTTAGCCCGTATGGTTGTTGTTTGTCATCCGTTGCATTGAAATCAGATTACCCTTGCACATACAATTACTGGGCTGTTAGTTTAGTGGATAAAATGGGGCGCTTCGGACGCCTTGCCCCGGGTTCGAATCCTGGACGGCCCACCATTAAATCGATACTATTATGCTACGAAGTATTATCCATTTCCTTTCCTTTTTTTGATTTTTTTGAACAATACTCTTGAAAAAATCATTGAGAATCCTAGGAATATCCACCATGGTATAATTGTTTCTTTGTCAATGAAATATGTTACAATTAGTATTCCAAAGCCATAAAACGCTCTAAATATTGAATAGGCAATAAATGATTTAATAATCTTATTTTCGAGAAAATTATGAATTTTTGAATCACTCATTAGTTCCTCTCCCATTTAGTAATAATATCATTACCTGATGGTATTTCTTCTTTCAAAACCAATCCGGCTTCTTCAAGATGACTTTTGTAGAAATAATCTTCATTTTGTGCATCTAATTTTACATTCGAAACACAAAGATGGGCTGAATCTACTAGTTTTTCTTCTAAGAAACGTTTCCAAGTCTCCAGTCCTCCTTCAACTAACAAAGTTTGAACTTCTAAATCACCTAAGCAATGTAGAATCTTTTTGACATCTATTTCTCCATTTTCTGTTGGTAAAACTATTCTATTAACATGAGCATTATCATTGATAGATTCATATTTCTTTGAATTAATTAGGTATGTTTCTGCGTCGGAAACAGACATTAAATGGCTATCGGCAGGAATTCGATTATTCGGATCAATCACTACTCTCTTTGGGACGATATCATTAGAACTATTTATTCCTCTAACAGTTAATTTAGGATTATCTCTAATTACAGTATTCACTCCTACAATTATTGCCATAGAGTCTCTTCTAATTTCATGAACCATTTCTAATGATTTCTTTGTAGAAAACCTAACAGCAGGTTTCCCTGGATCTCCATCTATTCTACCATTACTATCTGTAGCTGCCTTTAGCAATACATGTGGTCTCCTGTGTTCACACCAATGCATGAATGCCGACATTTGATCATAGCATTCTTTCTCAAGTAAGCCGATCTCAACTTCAATACCTTCTTTTGATAGAGCTTCAACACCGCCTCCTCTGACTGTAGGATTAGGATCTGCTATTCCAATAATGACTTTTTTTACACCTGCCCACATCAAAGCCTCGCTACAAGGAGGAGTTCTCCCAAAGTGGTTACAAGGTTCTAGTGTGACATAAGCAACAGAACCCTGAGTTTCAACACCTCTGGATTCAGCATCTGCAATTGCCATTTGCTCTGCATGGAGTCCTCCCAGATGATCGTGCCAACCTTCTGCAATTATTTTTCCATCTCTAACTAATACACATCCAACTAGGGGATTTGGACGAACTGAAAAGCGTCCTTTTTCAGCTAATTCAATAGCTCGATGCATGAAATCTTCGTCTTGCATATGTCTCCCCTAAGAAGGTCGAACAATTCTTCATACAAGATTCCTCGCTTTGCGAGCATTCAAGTCTCAAATCCTTTCTCAGACAATCGTGACACGCATTGCATGTATCATTAATCCAAATGCCAGAGACGGTAAGGTAGGAAGAAATTTTCATAAGGTGGAGGAATCTTTGAAATCTTCTGAAATAGATTATGAGATTTTCATGACCACAGGAAAGGGGCATGCGATTGAGATTTCTAGCGATTTAAGAGAGAGTGATTATGACTTAGTCGTAGCAGTTGGAGGAGATGGGACTGTTCATGAGGTAGCTAATGGTATTCGTGGTTCTGATATGAGGCTCGGAGTTATACCAATGGGTAATGGTGATGATTTTGCTAGATCAATTGGAATACCTCTCAATGATATTGAAGGAGCGATATCAATACTAAAACAGGGAGTAGACTATTCAGTTGGAGGAATAAGAGTCGAGGGACTCAGAGCTCCGGATTATCCCGGTATCCCCTCTCCAAAACACTATCCAGTAACTGGAACTCCTTCCAGTGAGGAGAATCTTGTACGTTGGAGTTTTCTAGAGTGTGACGGAGGAGTTACCTCCTCGATTAATAGAATGAAGGATGAGGGCCAATTTTCCTGGATAAGTGGCCAGAAGAAATATACATTCCTAGCAATCAAAGCTATACTTGGTTGGAAGAGTCAATTGGCATGGATTAAGGTTGATGATAACCCTGGTAGAAAAGTAGACCTTACCGGACTTTTCGCGATGATGCAGGCAGAAACATTCGGAGGAGGTTACCAGGTGGCCCCAGGGATGCATCCCTTTGGGGACAGTTCCAAAATCGTCCTAGGTTTTGGGCTTACAAAGAGTCAGATGCTCAGAGTAATGGGGCCTTTGGAGAAAGGTAAGCATGTGGGTAAATGGGGTAAGATAACCATGGAATCTTGTAAGAACTTTGAGATTAATGCCTTGGACAAAAATGGTAATCCGACTAAAGAGCATGGACATGACCCTCCTTTGTTTATCAGCTTAGATGGTGAGATTTCAATGACTACGCCAGTTAAATTTGATTTCCACGCTAATGTGTTGAATGTTAGAGGCGGAACAAATCCTCCTAACGTAGTTAAGAATTGAGAATTAAGTGGCGCCGAGAGAGGGATTTGAACCCCCGCGTCCAATGGACAGTGGATTTCAAATCCACCGCAATACCAGGCTATGCGATCTCGGCCGCGCTCTATCGAATCACTCATT
>MDTB01148534.1_pt1 | contig 10881 bp, 21 predicted proteins | sample 811161 | NCBI WGS metagenome assembly MDTB01 (sample SAMN05326650, study PRJNA326480) | marine metagenome | isolation source: seawater | place: Mediterranean Sea | collected 2009 | reverse complement strand
TCTCATATCTCTTTGATAATGTTTTTTTAACTTTATTTGTAGACTTAAGATCTTGTAATTTTGATATTAACGTTTTTGTGTTGCTCAATGTGTCATTCTTGCCTAAAGTAATGATTTTATCAGCTTGCGGTTTTAAAACTTTTGCTTTTGGTAATGTTGTAGTAATTTGTTCATACTTCACAAGAGAATTGAGCATATTCTTTATCATTGCTTTTCTGTGCTCAGAAGTTCTATTAAGCTTTTTATAGCCCATTTTATGTCTCATTAGATAGCTTCCTCAAGTTTTTTAGATAATTCTGCTATATTGTCAGGAGGCCAATTTGGTATTTCCATTCCTAAATAAAGAGACATTCCTGTTAAAACCTCTTTAATTTCATTGAGAGATTTTCTTCCAAAATTAGGTGTTCTTAACATTTCTCCTTCTGATTTTTGAACCAAGTCTCCAATGTAAATTATGTTATCATTTTTTAGACAATTCATAGATCTAACAGAAAGCTCTAATTCATCAACTTTTCTCAATAAATTTTTATTAAATTCGGGTTCTGTAGGTTGCTCTCTAATAATTACCTCTTGAGGTTCATCAAAGTTAACAAACATACCTAGTTGATCTTGAAATATTCTTGCAGAATAGGCAACTGCATCTTCCGCAGATATGGATCCATTTGTTTCAACTTCCATTGTTAATTTGTCATAATCAAGAGCTTTTCCTTCTCTTGCGGTGCTAATGGAATACGAAACTTTTTTAACTGGACTGAAAAGTGAGTCAATAGGAATAAGCCCTAAAGGTGGTTCTTCTGGCTTATTCAGGTCGGCTGAAACGTAACCTTTTCCATTACTAACTGTCATTTCCATGTGAAAATTAGTATTTTCGTCTAAATTACAAATAACTAAATCTGGATTTAAAATTTCAATATCTCCTGAAGTTGTTATATTTGATGCTTTTATTTCACCCGGGCCTTTAGCATCTAATATTAATTTAGTTGTGGTTTCAGAATTACTTTTTAGGGCAAGTGATTTAACATTTAAAACTATGTCTGTTACATCTTCTCTTACACCTTTGATAGATGTAAATTCATGTAAAACACCATCAATTTGAATAGCTGTTACAGCAGTGCCTCTGATAGATGATAATAAAATTCTTCTTAAAGAATTTCCTAAGGTTAATCCATATCCTTTTTCAAGTGGTTCAGCAACAATCTTTGCATAGGTTTTATCATCACTTAAATTTATATCCAATTTTGGTGGTTTGATTAATGATTTCCAATTTTTAATATTAACTTCAGTTGTTTCCATTTAAACTCTCCTTTTTTTTGGCGGTCTTGAGCCATTATGTGGCATTGGTGTTGTATCTTTAATAGAAATAATTTTAAAACCTCTAGCTTGCAACGCACGTAGAGCTGTCTCTCTTCCAGAGCCAGGTCCTTTAACTTCAACTGAAAGAATTTTCATTCCGATCTCTAGAGCTTTAACAGCGGCAGCATCTGCTGCTACTTGAGCAGCGTATGGAGTTGATTTTCTAGATCCCTTAAATCCTTTTTGACCTGCAGAAGCCCATGATATAACATTTCCATTAGTATCAGCGATTGAAACAATTGTGTTATTAAATGTGGATTGAACATAAGCAATACCATTTAAAATATTTTTTTTATTTTTTTTTTTTTTAGAATAAGTGCTCTTCTTTGATTTGGTGATATTATCTTTATTTTGCTCTTTATTTTCAGTTTTATCTTGTGCCATATTATTTTTTTAAAGGTGTTAGTTTTTTACCAGCTATAGCAATAGCTTTACCCTTACGTGTACGTGCATTACATCTAGTTCTCTGTCCACGCACTGGTAGTTTTTTTCTATGTCTAGATCCACGATATGAAGCAAGGTCAATTAATCTTTTAATATTTAATGAAGTGTCTCTCCTTAAATCACCTTCAACAGTAAATTTTTGATCTATAAATTCTCTTATTTTTAAAATTTCATCGTCAGTCAATTCATTAACTCTCTTTGTACTTGGAATTTCTAAAGATTTACAAATGTCTTTTGAGTTTCTTTCACCAATACCATAAATATATGTAAGTCCAATACGAACTAACTTATTTTGTGGGATATTTACACCTGCGATACGAGCCATATTATTGAGATAAAATTTAGCCTTTTATATAATAAGTTCTTTCAAAGTCAACGTTTTAAACATCAAGAATTTGTTCAATTTTACTTGAAATTTCCTCAATTTTTAAATCTCCATCTATTTCATGAAAATTTGATTTTTTTGAATAGAAATCTAAGACTGGTTTAGTTGTTTCCATGTAGGTATCATATCTTTTGAGAATTGTTGATAAATTATCATCTGATCTATTCTCTACAACCTTTCTCTTTTCTATTCTTTTAATTATTGTCTCCTTTTTTACGTTAAGATAAAAAATAAAATCAATATTTTGTTTTGAGTCATTTAACAAGTTATCTAAATTTTCTGCCTGGTTTAAAGATCGAGGATATCCATCAAATATTAACCTATTTTTTTTTTTGAGGGTCATATATGATTTTTTTAATCAACTCATTTACGATTTCATCAGTTGCAAAATCACCTTTAGATATTATTTTTTCAATATCTCTTCCAATATCAGTTTGATTTTTGACTTCATCTCTTAAAAGATCCCCAGTTGAAACCTGGAAAAGATCAAACTTTTTTACAATATTGAAAGCTTGGGTTCCTTTTCCCGCTCCCGGAGGTCCAAATATTATAACATTCACTTAAATTATCTTCCAAATTTAGTTTTCTTTATTAATTGTTCATATTGTGAACTCATTAATCTTGTCTGAACTTGAGTAACTGTATCAATTGCTACAACAACCACAATCAAGACAGAAGCTCCACCTAAATAAAATGGAATTGGATAATTAGCTATTAAAAATTCTGGCATTAAACAAACTAGTGTTAAGTACAATGCACCAATTGTAGTTAGTCTTGTTAAAATTACATCAATATATATAGCTGTGCTTTCACCGGGTCTAATACCGGGTATAAAGCCACCATATTTTCTTAAATTTTCTGCTGTTTCACTTGGGTTAAAAGTAATTGAAGTATAAAAAAAAGTAAAAAAAATTATACCAGAGGCATATAAGATCATATAAAGAGGTTGACCTTGAGAAAAATAGGATGAAATATTTAAAAATAGTTCATTTTGTGAAACATTAAAATTTGAGAATGTAACAGGCAGTAACAGCAAAGCTGAAGCAAAAATTGCTGGAATTACACCAGCTGAATTAATTTTTAGTGGTAGGTGTGAAGACTCTCCGCCATACATCTTATTTCCCATTTGTCTTTTTGGATAATTTATTAATATTTTTCTAAGCGCTCTTTCCATGAACACAATAAATAAGATCGTTATAATCAGCAAAATAAAAATAAAAATTATCATTACTGTTGAAATTGCTCCGGTTCTTCCCAGCTCAAATGTTGTCACAAGTGCTCGTGGTATTTCAGCTACAATTCCTGAAAAAATTATTAAAGAGATACCGTTTCCTATACCTCTCTGAGTAATTTGTTCACCTAACCACATTAAAAAAATTGTACCAGCAACAATCGTTGTAACCGTTGAGATTTTAAAAAATACACCTGGATTTATAACTAAGTCTGCAGATGATTCTAGTCCTACTGCAAGTCCGTAGCCTTGTACAGTTGCAAGCAAAACTGTTCCATATCTTGTAATCTGTGTAATTTTTTGTCTACCTATCTCACCTTGTGCTTTAAGGTTTTTAAAATATTCAGTAACACCAGTTAACAATTGGATAATTATAGATGACGATATATATGGCATTATACCAAGTGCAAATATTGCCATTCTACTGACTGCTCCACCAGCAAAAACATTAAACATGCCTAGCAATCCTTTTTGGTTACTGTCCATCATCACTTGTAGTTGCTCTGGATCAATGCCTGGTAATGGAACAAAGGTCCCTAGTCTATAGATTGCAAGAATCAATACTGTAAAAATTATTCGATTCCTTAAATCGTTAGTTTGTGATGATTCACTCATTCTATTTAAGGTTTTTTATTTTTATGACACCACCTAATTTTTCAATCTTTTCTTTTGCAGAAATCGAAAAAAAATCAGCTTCTATATTCATTTTTGATGTTAAATTTCCATTCGCAAGAATTTTAAATTTTAAATATGAATTCTTGATAATATTATTTTTTTTTAAATTTTCTAGATTTATTACAAGCGACGGATCAATTCTTTTTTTATCTATAAAATTTTGTATTTGATCTAAATTAATTTTTGCAATTTTTTCTTTTGATATTGGATTGAAACCTCTTTTGGGAAGTCTTCGATAGAGTGGCATTTGACCACCTTCAAAACTTTTTATTGCAACTCCTGATCTTGATTTTTGACCCTTTATGCCTCTTCCTGAGGTTTTGCCTTTACCTGAACCAATGCCTCTTCCCAGTTTTTTTTTTGATTTTTTAAATTTTACAGTTCTATTTAACATACTAATTAACCCCTCTTCTCAACTATTTCAGAAATTTTTTTATTTCTTAATAATGAAATATTTTTAGGAGAGTTTTGTTGAGAAAGAGCTTTCATGCAGGCTCTAATAACATTATGCGGATTGGCTGTCCCAAGTGATTTTGCAACAATATCTTTTATACCAAGAACTTCACATACAGCTCTTACAGCTCCTCCTGCTATTATACCCGTACCTTTAGGAGCAGATCTTAATTTAATTTTTCCAGCACCATCTTTTCCAAATATATCATGGTGAATTGTTCTACCTTCTCTTAAGGGTATTTGAATAAGATTTCTTCTTGCTAATTCATTTGCTTTTTTTATTGCATCTGGAACTTGTTTTGCTTTCGCGTGAGCAACACCAATTTTACCATTCTGGTTTCCAACTACTACAAGTGCAGAAAAACCAAATCTTCTTCCACCCTTAACAACTTTAGTTATTCTATTTATGTGGACTAGTTTTTCAACAAATTCTGTATTTTTCTCCATATTTTAAAATTCCATCCCATTTTTTCTTAGTTCATCAGCTAATAATTTAACTCTTCCATGGTACTTATAAATACCTCTATCAAAATATACTTTTGTTATTTTCTTGTCTTTTGCTTTTTTTGCAAGCGTTTCTGCTACTATAGTTGATAAATCTTTTTTATTTTTTTTTTTGTGATTTTATATCTTTCGTATTTGATGATGCAGAGACTAATGTTATATTTTTTATATCATCAATAATTTGTGCACTTATATTTTTTGATGATCTGTTTACACTTAATCTATATCTTGAGACTGAAGAAACTTTTTTAATTTTATTTCTTACTCTGTATTTTTTTCTTTCTAATGTTGATTTTTTCATTATTTTTTCTTTCCTTCTTTTCTTAAAATATATTGACCTTGCTCTTTAATTCCTTTTCCTTTGTAAGGTTCTGGTGGTCTTAATGATTTAATTTCTGCAGCTATCATACCCACTTGTTGTTTATCTGTGCCTGTAATCTTTAATATGTTTTGCTTATCTACCACAATTTTTACTCCTTCTGGTATTTGAAAATTTATATCATGACTAAAGCCTAATTGTAGATTCAATATATTTCCTTTTAAGGCAGCTCTATATCCAACTCCTGTTAGTTCTAGAATTTTTTCATATCCTTTGCTAGCACCAATCATTGCATTATTTATTAGACTTCTACTCATTCCCCATAATCTTTTATTATTTTGATTATTTTCTTTAGGTTTAATTGATACTTCTTTTCCTTCAGAGATATTTAAATCAAAAGTTTCTAGATCTATATTTAAGGATTTTTTGCCGAGCGGACCTTCTATGTTTATCATGCTTCCAGTTAACCCTACTTTAACTTTATCAGGAATTGCTATGCTAATTTTACCTATTTTTGACATTAAAATACCTTACAAATTATTTCACCACCAACTTTTTGCTTTCTTGCATCAATGTCAGTCATAACACCTTTTGGTGTAGATATTATAGCTATTCCCAATCCATTGTTTACTTTTGGGAGACTTTCAGCGCTTGAAAAAATTCTTCTTCCTGGTTTTGATATTCTTTCTATTGAACTTATAACAGGACTACCCGAGTTATATTTTAAACTTATATAGAGATTTGACTTATTTTGTTTTGATTTTACCTCATAATCAATGATGTAACCTTCTGATTTTAAAATTTCAGCAATCTTAGTTTTGAATTTAGATGATGGTAATTCAATCTTTTTATGATTTCTCATTTGAGAGTTTTTTAATCTAGCTAACATATCTCCTATCGGGTCACTTAAGCTCATAATATCCTTTCTACCAACTTGATTTTACCATACCTGGAATTTTACCTTCAAGACCTAACTGTCTTAGTGCAATTCTTGATATTTTTAATTTTCGATAGACACCATGTGGTCTACCTGTTATTTGACACCTATTTCGAACTCTTATTTTAGCTGAATTTCTTGGCAAATTTGAAAGTTTTTGTTGGGCCTTAAACCTTTCCTCAAATGATATTTTTTTATCCATGATTATTTTTTTTAATTTTGTTCTTTTTTTATAAAACTTATCTGAAAGTTTAATTCGTTTGTTATTTTTATTTATGGAACTCAATTTGGCCATTAACTACTCCTATTCTCTTTAAATGGAAAATTTAATTTTTTAAGAAGTTCTAGACTATGTTTTTTATCTGTAGTTTTTATTACTACCGTAATGTCTAAACCTCTTATTTTGTCAACTTTATCAAAGTTTACTTCAGGAAAAACTATCTGTTCTTTAATCCCAAATGTATAATTTCCAAATTTATCAAAACCTTTTAAACTCAACCCTCTAAAATCTTTTATCCTAGGAAGTGCAATATTAATTAATCTATCTATAAATTCATACATTTTATTTTTTCTTAGAGTCACCTTTATACCAGAGTTTGTGTTTTTTCTTGTTTTAAAATTTGCTATTGATTTTCTGAATTTAGTTATGACTGGTCTTTGTCCAGTAATACTGGCAAGATCCTCTTGACATGAGTTAATAATTTTGGCGTCATTCCCGTCAAGTCCTAATCCCATATTCAATACTATTTTTACGATTTTGGGCCCCATATATAAGTTTTTATAACCAAACATTTCTTTTAAGCTTGGATTAATTTCTTTAAATATTATTTCTTTTAATCTTGGTTCCATTATTTTTTAGCTTCTTTTTTTTTGTTTTCTTCAAACAATTTTAAATTAGAAATATTAACAAAATTTTCTTTAGATATAATTCCACCCTTTTTTTCTTTTGTCGTTTTCATGTGTTTTTTAACAATATTAATACCTTTAACTTTAGCTCTGTAATTTTTTCTATCGATTTCTATAACCTCTCCTTCTTTGTTTTTATCTTTTCCACATAAAATCTTTACTTTTAAACCTTTTCTAATCATTAAAGTACCTCCGGTGCTAATGATATAATTTTCATTTGCCCTCTATTTCGTAGCTCTCTAGTGACTGGTCCAAAAATTCTAGTTCCTATTGGTTCGCCTTTGTCATCAGTTAAAACAGCTGCATTATTGTCAAATCTAACTTTTGATCCATCATTTCTATGTATTCCCTTTTTAACTCTAACTACAACTGCTTTGTGGACCGCACCTTTTTTAACTTTTCCTTTTGGTATAGCCTCTTTTATGGCCACAACTATTGTGTCTCCGATACTTGCATATCTCCTTTTGGATCCACCAAGAACTTTTATACACTCTATCTTTTTTGCGCCTGTATTATCAGCTACCATTAATTCTGTTTGTACTTGTATCATTTGTCACCACCAATAACTTCAAATTTTTTATTTTTAGAATATGGTCTACTTTCTTTAATAGACACTTTATCTCCTAACTTAAATTTATTATCTTCATCATGAGCATTATATTTCTTTCTTGCTTTCATAACCTTTTTTAAAACTGGATGTTGATATTTTCTTTCTACCAAAACTGTAATTGTTTTATTTGGTTTATCACTTACCACAATACCATTTAGTATTTTCTTAGGCATTTTTCGCTCCTAACAATGTCTTTATAATAGCAATATTTTTTTTGGTTTCAGTTATTTTTGATGAACTTTTGATTTGCCCATTTACTTTTTGAAATCTGAAATTAAATAGATCTTTTTTTAATTTTTCTAAGTTTTCAATCATTTGTTTTTTTGACAATTTCTTAATTTCTTTTTTTTTCATTTTAAACTCTTTTAATAAATTTACATTTTATTGGTAACTTCGCTGAGGCTTTGTAAAGTGCTTCTTTAGCTATGACTTCTGATACGCCGTCTACTTCAAACAATATTCTTCCTGGTTTTACTCTGCAGGCCCAAAATTCAGGTGATCCTTTGCCTTTACCCATTCTTACCTCTGTTGGCTTCTTTGATACTGGTATATTTGGGAACATTCTAGTCCAAACTCTTCCTTGTCTCTTCATATGCCTAGTTAGCGCTACCCTAGCCGCCTCTATTTGCCTTGAAATAATTCTTTCTGGTTGGATAGCTTTCAAGCCAAATGAACCATAATTCATAACATTACATCTTGATGCATTACCATGAATTCTTCCTTTATGTGCTTTTCTAAATTTAGTTCTAGTTGGTTGTAACATTTTTAAGCTTTGTTCCTTTCTTGACTAAATTCTCTTGTAAATATTTCACCCTTATATATCCATATTTTAATACCAATTATTCCATAGGTTGTTAAAGCTTCTGCTTCAGAATAATCTATATCTGCTCTTAAGGTATGAGATGGTATACTTCCCTCTCTTAGCCATTCAGTTCTAGCAATTTCATTACCACCCAATCTTCCACTTATTGAAACTTTTATACCTTTTGCTCCTAATCTTAATGCTGATTGCATTGCTCTTTTCATTGCTCTTCTGTAAGAAACTCTTTTTACTAGCTGTTGAGCTATGTTCTCAGCAACAAGATAACTGTTAGTTTCAGGTTTTTTTACTTCTTTAATATTTAAAACAACCTCATTTGAGGTTAATTTTGACAAATTACCTTTTATTTTCTCTATATCGGTTCCTTTTTTACCTATTACAAACCCAGGTCTTGAAGTGTAAATAGTTACAAAACATTTTTTTGAGGTTCTCTCAATCATGACTTTTGAAACACCAGAATTTACAACATTTTTCTTTATGTATTTTCTTATTCTAAAATCTTCGATCAAATTGTTTCCAAAATCTTTTTTCTTAGCATACCAAACAGAGTCCCAACCTCTATTTATGCCAAGTCTTAGGCCTACTGGATTAACTTTTTGTCCCATGTGTCTCCGTTTGTTTCTTTTGTTCTGTTAAAATTATGGTTAAATTTGAATATGGTTTCATTATCTCAGCCGCTCTTCCTTTGGCACGTGCTCTAAACCTTTTCATAACTACTTGCTTTCCACAATATGCTTCTTTTACAATTAATTTATCAATATCATATTGATAATTATTTTCTGCATTTGCTATAGCTGATGAAATTGTTTTTTTAATATCTTTTGATATTCTTTTATCTGAAAATGTTAAATTTCTTATTGCTATATCAACTTTCTTCCCAACAATTGATTTAAGAAGTGGTTTCAATTTTCTAGTGCTAGATCTGACATTTTTATTCACAGATTTAACTATTTTAGTATCTATTTTTTTTTTTAATTTAGACATTATTTTTTAGCCGCTCCTCCCTCTACTTTTGCTTTCTTATCTGCTGGTGTATGTCCAAAAAATTGTCTTGTTGGAGCAAATTCTCCAAATTTATGACCAACCATATCTTCAGATACAGTTATAGGTATAAATTTTTTGCCATTGTATATTAAGAAACTTAATCCAACAAAATCTGGAATAATTGTTGATTTTCTTGACCATGTTTTAATAGGTTTTTTCACAGTATCATTTTTTAACCTATCAACTTTTCTGATTAAACTTTCTTCTACAAATGGACCTTTCCAAACTGATCTAGCCATAATTTAAGCTCTTTTCTTCTTTCTTCTTCTAATTATAAATTTATCTGTTCTTTTATTATCTCTTGTTTTTAATCCTTTTGCAGACTGACCTGTAGGTGATACTGGGTGTCTACCTCCTGCAGATTTACCTTCTCCACCACCATGTGGGTGATCTACTGGATTTTTTACAACTCCCCTAGTATGCGGTCTTATACCTAGCCATCTAGATCTTCCTGCTTTACCTATTTTAATATTCTTTTGATCAGGGTTGGATAAAACCCCAATAGTTGCCATTGAATTTGAATTTATTTTTCTTACTTCTCCAGATGTCATTTTAATAATGGAATAGTTACCATCTATACCTGATATCGATACAGATGTACCTGCCGATCTTGCAATTTTACCACCTCCCCCAGGGTTAATTTCAACATTGTGAATATCAATACCAACTGGGATATCTTTTAATGGAAGACAGTTTCCAACTTTAATTTCTGAATTAGAACCATTTGTTATTTTATCTCCTATTTTTATATCTTTTGGAGCCAAATAATAAAATCTTTTACCATCATCAAATTTAACTAACATTATGTGGCAGGACCTGTTTGGATCATACTCAATCCTTTCTACTTCTGCAATTGAATCTAATTTTTTTCTATAAAAATCAATTTGTCTGTATTTATGTTTATGACCACCTCCATGATTTCTAGATGTTATGCGACCATAATTGTTTCTACCTCTTGAAGAGTTATTTGGTGATGTAAGATTTTTAAGTGGTTTACCTTTCCATAGTCCTTCTCTACTAACTAATATCGTTCCTCTTGTTGACTTAGTATATGGTTTAAAAGTTTTTAATGCCATTTTTTATATTCCAGTTGTTAGGTCTATGTTTTGACCTTTTTTTAATGTTATAATTGCTTTTTTATATCCTTTGACTCTTACTTTTTTACCTCTAGTTGTTTTCATTCTTGTTTTCTTATTAATA
>MDTB01143301.1_pt1 | contig 10881 bp, 9 predicted proteins | sample 811161 | NCBI WGS metagenome assembly MDTB01 (sample SAMN05326650, study PRJNA326480) | marine metagenome | isolation source: seawater | place: Mediterranean Sea | collected 2009 | reverse complement strand
ATCCTCATGGATATTAAAAAAATGGAAATATTATTTCGAAGAAAGAATATGGGGTTCTTTTTATAATCTTTTTGAAGAAGATCAAGTTAAAGTCAAAGAGCTTATTGTTGCTCCGGGTAAAGGAATGAGCTTTCAAAAGCACTTTAAGAGAAGTGAAATATGGATGGTTAGCAAAGGCTCTTGTATTGTAAATTATAGTAAAGATGATCCTGATAATAAGCAAAATATCAAATTAAATAAATTTGACCACTATCTCGTCCCTGTAGGTGAATGGCATCAAATTACAAACCCATTTGAAGAAACCTGTCATCTTATTGAAATTCAATATGGTGAGGAGTGCATTGAAGATGATATTGAGAGATCGGAATATTATCAAAAAAAATAATTTTTAAACTTCTTTATTTCAAATATTCCTATACAATGCTATCAAAATTAGGCTGGATGGCAGAGTGGTTATGCAGCGGCCTGCAAAGCCGTTTATGCCGGTTCGATTCCGGCTTCAGCCTCCAATAATTATTGGTGTATTTAACTTACCAAAGTATAATATTTTATTAATTTTAAGAGTAAATATAAAGTTTGCCCGAGTGGTGGAATTGGTAGACACAAGGGACTTAAAATCCCTCGCCAGCAATGGCGTGCCGGTTCAAGTCCGGCCTCGGGTACCAGTTATTAATAATAATTATGAACATAATTAAAATAATACAACAAAACTTCAAAATTAATTTTGTTGTTTTAATTATGATATTTTTTGTAGCATTTTTGGAAGTTTCTCAACTTTTTATATTTCAAAACTTATCAAATACTCTAGTTGACTCGGGCAATATAAACATCTATTTAACAAATATTATAAATGCCTACTTTAATTCACTCACTAATAAAATAGGTTTTGCTGGTGTTTTAAGTGTTTTTTTATGCATTTTGGCTATATGCACATTATTTTTTGGAATAATTTTAACTTACTGCAAAAATTTATTAATTTTTACAATAAGAAATCAGCTGACATTAAAAGTATATAAAAACGTATTAATGAAAGAAGCATCGGATTTTTTTAAACATGAAAAAACGAAGACATTTATGACAGTAAAAGAGGAGCCTTTAAGAATATCTAATGCAGTTATAAAGTCATTATTAGAACTTATAAATCAATTAATTTTGGCTACTTTTATCATAACATTTGGATTAATAATGATTCCAAAGCTAATTTTAATCTCATTAATATTATTTAGTATTATAGGTTCATTGCTTTATTTTGGTACAAAAACTTTTTTATTGTCGTCGGGCAAAACTTATTTTGAACAGGTAAAAGGTTTTTATTGGGACCTAATGCGTTCATTGGGTGCATTCAAGGAGACTAAGGTCTATGAGCTTGAAGATAAATTTGTAGCTAGAACAAAAAAGAAGATGTATATGATCTCTTATATAGAAATATTTAAGAATACATTTGCAATGTCTGGAAAATATATACTTGAAGGAGTAGCCTTTATTACTATTTCTTTGGTAATAATAATTTTTTTTTATTTTGATTTGTTCACTATGGATAATTTTATTGCTTCGCTAGCTCTCTTCGCGGTAACTTTACTAAAACTCGTACCTGTTTTTAATACAATTTTAGGATCTTACACGACGCTAGTAAATACCTGGTATTCTGTTCAAATTATGAATGATGCATTAGTACCTCCTAAAACATCAGTAATTAAAAATGGAATACAATTAGACGAAATTAACCATATTAGATTTGATAATGTATCTTATTATCATGATAAAGATAATTTTGTTAACAACATATCATTTGACCTCGAAAAAGGTAAAAAGTATGGTTTTGTTGGGTTATCAGGATCAGGAAAAACAACAATAATTGATATATTAGCTCGTCTTCACATGCCTTCTGGAGGCACTTATTATATCAATGGCATAGACATTAAAAAAATTGTTAAATCATCTATATTGAGAAAAATGGGAGTTGTATTTCAAGATAATTATATATTTAGAGGCTCACTAAAAGATAATATTATTTTTATGGATGATGAAATCAAAGATAACAAATTTATTTTAGATATAGCTCTCAAACTTGGGCTCGATTGTCTTGGTAACGAAAGAAAGCTTTTAAGCACTCATATATCTGATGATGGGTCGTCCATTAGTGGTGGACAGAAGCAAAGATTAGGGATTGCTAGGGCACTATACAGAAACCCTGATCTTTTAATACTTGATGAGGCAACATCGGCACTGGATATGAAGTCAGAAAGAGAAGTTATGGAATTTATATCTGGTGAATCTAAAAATAGAATACTCTTATGTATAGCACATAGAATAAGTACTCTTCGTAAATTTGATACTATATTTGTCATTAAGGATGGACAAATTGTTTCTTCAGGTACATATGATTACTTGTTTAGTAGCTGTGATTATTTTAAAGAGATAAGTGCTTAATATGAAATACTTTTCTGTAATAACTTCAATGAATCAGTCTTATTATAACCGAGTCGGTAAAAAGATGATTACATCTTTTATTGAAAACTGGCCTGAAGATATAAATTTATATATTTATACTGAAGAAAAGTTAGATATAGAAGGCGCATCAAATAATAGTAGAGTTAAAGTTATTAACATTCTTGAAAAAGAACCTGATCTTGAAGCTTTTATTTCAAGAGCAAAGAAAAGAAATGATTACTTTGATTTAGTTAACACAGTTAAAAAAGGTGCAGTAAGGTTCTCATATAAAAGTTTTGCAATAATTCATGGAACATCAAATCCAAATTCAAAATACACTATTTGGATGGATGCTGACATGATTACTCACTCTCATGTTGATATTAAATATATCAAATCTATTTGCAATGAAGATTCATATAGAACTTATATGGGCAGACAAGACTCTTTTACAGAAGTAGGATTCCAAATTTTCAATACAAATCATCAACAACACAAATTATTCATAAATACTATTAAAAATTTATATGTAAGTGATGCTATATATAATGTAGACGAATGGCATGATGGCTGGTTATTTGATTTCGTAAAAAAAATTATACCCACTCAAGATATTGATCTTACTCCTGATGGCAAAGGATACCAAAATGTGATTACCCAAACTCAGTTATTCAAATATTTTGATCATTTAAAGGGCGAAACAAGAAAAAAAGTTGGGTCAAGTCTTAAAGAGGATCTAACTCATATTAAAGAGGGAGATGATTATGTTAATTCAATAGTTTCCCAAAAAAACAGAGAGCTATCCGTAAGAAATATAGTTATAATTAAATCATATTTGAAAACATTTATTAGTAAAATTTTACAGAAAATTCGATGATTAATATATTTATTGGTTATGATAATAACGAAATTGTGGCTTATCATACTTTATGTCAATCTATTATTCACAATTCTTCTGTACCATTAAATTTCTGTCCAATAAATCTTAAAAATTTAGAAAAGACTTATAATAGGGAAAGGAATAATATGGAGTCTACAGAATTCTCATTTTCAAGATTTTTAGTGCCATATCTTTCAAATTATACCGGATGGTCAATATTTATGGATTGTGATGTTATTGTTGATAATGACATCAATAAACTTTGGGAGCTTAGAAATGATAATTACAGTGTTATGTGTGTCAAGCATGATTATACCCCAAAGGAGTCATCAAAGTTTCTTGGCCAGGTTCAAACACAATATGAAAAGAAAAATTGGTCAAGCGTAATGTTATTTAATAATAGTAAATGCAAAATACTTACCCCAGAGCTTGTCGAAAAAGAATCGGGATTATTTTTACATCAATTTAAGTGGTTAAAATCAGATGATGATATTGGAGAACTGCCATTGGAGTGGAATTTTCTTGTAGGCGAATACCAAAAACAAAAAAACACTCCTTCTCTACTGCACTATACAAAAGGTGGTCCTTATTTTGAGGACTACAAGGAATCTGATTATGCAGAAGTTTGGTTCAAATATAACAAAATTAGCCAATACGTAAAGTAATTTGAATTATTTCAGTAGAATTTTAAAGACTGGAGAGTTAGAGGCTTTGTATTTATTCTGTATTTCACAAAATGTTAAGTGTGGTGTATTTTTAAAAGATAAAGATAAAAAGATTTATAACTTAATTAATTCAATAGAATCAGATAACGTTTATGTAATTTCTGATAACAAATTGGTATTTAAATTTGCTATTTGGATTCTAACAATATTTAACTTTTCAGTTGTTCTATCATTCATGGAAGTTGGATCAAAGTTACAAAGATTCATTAATTTCAGTAATAAAAAGAATGTTTACTGGATAAGGGACAGCTTGATAAGCTCCTCTTACAATTCTAGGCTCTCTAAAAATTTGTTTAATCTATCTTCTGGAAAAATTATTAATGGTAAAGCTGTTTTAGATTGTGGTGATAAATTATCGAATTTTAAAAACCATATTTACCTGCCATCCAATTCTTATAATTCATATATCAAGAGTATAAAATTATTAGATAATATAGATAGAAAAAAGATTCTTCTTTTTTCTAAATTTGTTAAAGATATTGATTATAAAAAAGATATATTTTGTGCTATCAGAGAAAAACTTGAACAACTTGATGAAAAGCCAATTCTTTTTTTACATCCTAATGAGTATTTAGATTTTTCACAAACAGATTTCATAGATAAAGACTTTTTTCAAATTTCTAATGATTATTACATTAAATATCTAAATCAATGTAGGTTTGGAATTGGCATCTCAACAAGCATATGTATGGTTTTTAATAAATTTAATTTACCATTTTTTGATATATACTTACCTGAGCAAATTAGAAATAGTGAACTACCATCAGGCAGATGGAGTGAAGTATCTACTAAAACTTTTACAACAATTAATGATTTTGGAAGCTTTAATTTTAAAAATTATTAACAGGCAGTGATATGAATGTAAATGATAATATTAACTTAAATGAAATTTTTTATATAGTTAAGAAAAAATGGTTTATATTGTCTTCGATATACATAGTCTTAATAATTTTATCTGTGATCTATACAAATCAACTTACTGATTTATATAAGTCTGAGATTACGATAATTAAAAACTATCAAAATACTAATTCTCTTGTGCAGCAATCAGTTCCATCTTTATTTAATTTTAGTGGTGCTCTTGATAATAGTGCTATCGAAGCAGAATATGCATTTGAACTTCTCAAATCCGAAGACTTTATATCAGCTCTGCTAATCAATGCTAACTTAATGAATTACTTTGGATTTAATAAACTTAATGAAAAAGATATATCTTTTGAGCCTGGAAAAAAAATAAGTTTTAACAACCTCAATGATCAAGATATCTCTAATATTAATTTTGCAACATCAGCCTTAATGAGGAACCTTGAAATATCTAATATCAGAAATTTTACAAAGATTAGTTACTATCATCCAGATCCAATTGGCGCCGAAATAATATTAAAAGAATTAATTGATTATCTAAACATCGAGATGGGAAAGAAAAAGATAAACAAGCATGAATTAGCTATTCAATATTACAAACTACAAATTTCTAAAAATCCTGAGGGATATCTTAAAAATTCTTTATATAACCTCATACAAAAAGAACAAGAGCAGCTGATGCTTGCTAATGTTGATAATGATTATCTATTTTTGACAGTAAGGCCTTCTCGGGCTACTAATACAATTTTTTATCCAAATAAAATCCTAATATTTTTTATGACCTTTATGTTTGCGTCTTTAATCAATATATTAATAGTTTTTTTCTCAAAAAAAACGATTAATTTAGACACATAATATATAATCGCATAATTTAAATGGGTAAATAAAGCAAATTGAAAAAAGCATTAATATCAGGTATCACAGGTCAAGACGGCTCCTACTTATCAGAGCTTTTGATATCCAAAGGTTATGAGGTTCATGGATTGTATCGAAGATCATCTTCTAATCCATTTAAAAGAATTCAAGATCTTGTTGATTCACAAAAGATTTACCTCCACTCTGGAGATCTTGCAGATTCATTGAGTATTAATAATATTGTAAAAGATGTTATGCCTGATGAAATATATAATTTAGCTGCACAATCTGATGTCCCAACAAGTTTCTCTATGCCAAACTATACTGCAAATATAAATGCTCTTGGTACTCTAAATTTTTTAGAGGTGATCAGAAACTTAAACAAAGACATAAAATTTTATCAAGCAAGCACCTCTGAATTATATGGAAAAGTTAGAGAGATTCCTCAAACGGAGTTAACACCCTTCCACCCCAGGAGCCCATATGGAGTTGCCAAGATGTATGCATATTGGATATGTATAAATTATAGGGAAGCTTATGAAATTTTTGCCTGTAATGGTATTTTATTCAATCATGAGAGCCCTAGAAGGGGTGAAAATTTTGTTACAAAAAAAATATGTAATCAAATATCAAAAATTTTTTATGGTTCTCAAGACTTTTTGTATTTAGGCAATTTAAATGCAAAGAGAGATTGGGGTCATGCAAAAGATTATGTCTACATGCAATGGAAAATGCTACAGCAAAAAAATCCTACTGACTATGTTATTGCCTCTGGAGAACAACATACTGTTAGGAGATTTGTAGAGTTAGCATGCAAATTTATTGGTTGGAACATCAAGTGGCATGGCAGTGGTCTTGAAGAGTATGGATATATTGAAGCTAATGATAAGAAAAAAGTTATTGTCAAAATTAATAAAAATTTGTGTAGACCTAGTGAGGTTGAATCACTTTTGGGTGATGCTTCAAAAGCAGAAGTGGAGTTAGGTTGGCAGAGAACCTATTCTTTTGAAGATCTTGTAAATGACATGATGCAATTTGAAATGGAAAATAACAAAAATGATTGAAATTGATAAATGCCGAATGTGCTCTGATGACAAATTAGATAGAGTTGTTTCTCTTGGGAATATGTCTCTTTCGGGTATTTTTCCGGCCTCCAAAGACGATCAGGTACCAGAGGGTCCTCTCGATCTTGTAAAATGTTCAACAAATAATGGTGGCTGTGGTCTTGTTCAAATGGCTCAAAATTATAATCCAGATGACATGTATAACGAGGCATATGGCTATACATCTAGCCTCAATTCTTCAATGGTAAATCATCTTAATAACAAAATAAAGTTGATAGAAAACAGCATAAAAATATTAGATCAAGACATGATAATAGATATTGGATCTAATGATGCAACTTCTTTGTTGGCATACTCAAATAGTAATATTTTAAAGGTTGGCGTTGATCCAGTTGGTAACAAGTTTAAGGATATTTATTTAAAAAATAATATTACTTTGATAGATGATTTTTTTAGTAATGAAATTGTAAATAAACTTCCAAAAGAAAAAGCTAAAGTCATCACCTCATTTTCAATGTTTTATGATCTTCCTGACCCTTTAGGTTTTTCTAAAGCTATATCAGATATTTTAGAAGATGGTGGAATATGGGTTATGGAACAGAGTTATATGCCAATGATGATAGATAGAAATTCCTTTGATACTATTTGTCACGAGCACCTTGAATTTTATGCTCTTACACAAATTAAATGGATCGCTGATAAAGTTGGTCTAAAAATAATAAATTGTGATTTTAATGATGTTAATGGAGGAAGTTTTTCTGTTGTTCTTGCAAAAAATGATCTCTTTGATGGTATATATCAAAAGAAAATACAAAAAATCTTAGATGAAGAGGCTAAGAATATTCATAATTTAAACTACTATAAAAATTTTCAGGATAGAATAATTGAGCTTAAAAAAGAATCTCGTGCATTTCTAGAAAATATAAAAAAGAGTGGCAAAAAAGTCTGCGGCCTTGGAGCTTCAACTAAGGGTAATATTACTCTTCAGTATTTCGAAATTAATGACAACGACCTCGAGAGCATATTGGATGTAAATGATGAGAAGTTTGGATGTGTTTCGCCTGGTAGTCATATAAAGATCTTGCCTGAGAATGAAGAAAATATTAAAGAGTATGATTATTTCTATGTTTTAATTTGGCATTTTAAAGACCATCTATTAAAAAATAAAAACTTTAAAGGCAAAAAGCTAATTTTCCCATTACCAAATTTTGAAGTTATTAGTCTGTAGCTTTGGTTTATGAGGTTTTTAATAGCGGGTATAAATGGTCAAGATGGCAGCTACTTAGCTGAAAATCTGTTAAGTTCATATCCAAATGCTGAAATATTAGGCGTAAGTCATCATGAAAATATAAGAGATGAGCTAAGCGGTACAAATATTTCATATACTAAAGCTAATTTATTAAATCGTAAAGAATTGGTAGAGGTTTTATACAATACAAAACCTGATTACATATATTATGCTGCTGCTCATACCGGCTCCTCAGAGTCTGGCTTTCAGAATAATTTATATGAAAATTTAATATTAAATTATACAAATGTTGCTCATATTCTAGAATACATAGCTAAAACATGTCATGGTCAATTAATTTATTTAAGCTCAGGAAGAGTGTTTGAGGGCAGTGGCATTATTAATGAAAAGTCTCTTAAATATGGCATAGATCTATATTCAGTTTTTAAAATACAGGCTGAAGAACTTATTAATTTTTATAGGCTAAAATACAATACAAAAAGCAATATATTTTGGCTATTTAACCATGAATCAATTAGAAGAAAAGACGATTATTTTTCATCAAAAATTTTAAGACTTTTATATGACTTAAATACTAAAAATAGCAGTGAAATTATAATAAATAGTATTGATTTTTATAATAATTGGGGACATGCAAATGAGTATATGAAAATTATTTTGAAACTTTCAATTGACAATCCCAATGAAGACTTCATTATTGCAGATGAAATTCAAATTTTAGCAAGAGAGTTATTTCAGAATATTTTTGAAGAAAGTGGCCATGATATAAAAAAATATATAAAAAATACTAGCAAGCATGAATTAAAAAAATTAGAGATTAGTACAAAAAAAATGCAACATTTTCTCAAATATAAACCAGTTTTAGTTGGAAAGGATTTGTTTAAAGTATTATATAAGGAGAAGTATGGGGAAAGCCTCTGATATTAAAGAAATAGCAAATAATTTTTGTAATCTTATTAAAGATATTTATCCATATAGAAATAAACATTTCTTGCACGAACCATCATTTGGAGAGTTAGATAAAAAATATATTAACAAAGTTATAGACTCAACTTTCGTTTCTTCAGTGGGCAAAGAAATTGATGCATTTGAAAAAAAAATATCGTCTATTACAGGATCTTATGCTTCAGTTTGTGTTAATGGAACATCAGCAATTCATGCAAGCTTATTTTTATCAAATGTAAAAAATAATGATTTAGTTATAACACAAGCACTTACATTTATTGGAACATGTAATCCAATCAAATATCTGGGCGCAGACCCCGTCTTTATTGACGTAGAAAAAGAAACACTTGGAATGTGTCCATTAGCATTAGATAAATGGTTATCTGAAAATGCAATTCTTAAAAAGAATATATGTATTCATAAAAAATCAAATAGAAAAATAAAGGTTGTAATGCCTGTACACATATTTGGAAATCCTTGTAACATTAAGGAGATAAGAGAAATTTCAAAAAAGTGGAATTTAATACTTATTGAAGATTCCGCAGAAAGTTTTGGTACTTTTATCAACAACAAGCATACTGGCACTTATGGTAAGTATGGAATACTTAGTTTTAATGGAAATAAAATTATTACTACCGGAGGAGGCGGAGCAATTTTAACAAAAACCTTTAAAGATTATAAAAGAGTTAAACATATTCTTACTACCGCGAAAATTGCTCACCCATATAATTATGTGCATGATGAGGTTGGGTTTAACTATAGAATGCCAAATATTAACGCTTCATTAGGACTAGCTCAAATTGAAGATTTCTCTGAGGTTCTTTCTAAGAAAAAAAGACTTGCTCTTATGTATAAAAATTTTTTTAAAGATACAAAAATAGATTTTTTTGAACCTATAAATACTAATAAGCAAAACAATTGGCTTAACACAATAATTTTTAGTTCTAAATATGAACGAAATTTATTTATGAGAGTATTGATTGAAAATGACATTTTCCCACGCCCTCCATGGAAGTTAATGTCCGAAATTAATTTTTTTAAAGAATGCTTCTCGGATGACCTTTCAAATTCAAGATATCTTGAAGAAAGAATTCTTAACTTACCAAGCTCCACTATTACATGAATGAATATTCTTGCATTTACATTTAATAGGTCAGAATACGGTATTTTAAAGCCGCTTTTGGAAGATCTAAATTCCAATAAATTATTTAATTTATCCCTATGTATAGGAGGGGCCCATTTAAATAATAAATTTGGTATGACAATAAAAGAAATTATAAGTGATAATATTAAAATTAATTTCAAGATAGATTCTGAAGATAGTTCTAATGAAGATATATTTTCAGATATATTAAAAAATTCAAAAAAAATAATTATAAAAGCAAGACCTCAAGCTATTATTCTTCTGGGTGATAGATATGAAACTTTGGCAGTTTCAATAACTTCAGCAATGATGAGTATTCCTATAATCCATCTACACGGAGGTGAGCTAACCTTTGGCTCCATGGATAATAAATATAGGGACTGTATATCAATATTATCTGAAATTCATTTCACAGCTACTAAAAAAAGTGCCAATAGACTTAAGAAAATTGGTCTTAAAAGAAATATTTATAATGTTGGATCTCTTAGTATTGAAAATATTCAAAAATTTAATTTTATTAGCTTTGAAGAGTTTTTAAAAAAAATAGATTTTGATGTAAGGAGGTTATTTTTTATAGTTACTTTTCATAGCGAAACTTTAAAGAATGATTTAGGCATTAATGATTTCAAAGAATTATTAGCTTCTGTAAGAGAATTTAAAGAATATGATTTTATTTTTACCTCACCTAATCCAGATCAAGGCGGTTTAGAAATAATCAATTTGAT
>MDTB01123947.1_pt1 | contig 10881 bp, 3 predicted proteins | sample 811161 | NCBI WGS metagenome assembly MDTB01 (sample SAMN05326650, study PRJNA326480) | marine metagenome | isolation source: seawater | place: Mediterranean Sea | collected 2009 | reverse complement strand
CTTCTTTGAGCCAACCTTTTACAGTTACATCAATAGACATTAATGTTCCGTCAGTTCTATTTTCGCTCCAGTCACTTGGACCCCATGTAATGAAAACATTATTCTTTAATTTAGGAGATGGTGTTTCGCCTGTTTTAGGTGCATCAATCATTATGGACACATTCCTACATGATTAAAGGTAGCATCTACATTTATAGTAAAAGAAGGAATAACTAGTTGAGGATATCCTGATCTATTGTATTTGAAAGTTATTGTATCTATTCCTTGATATGTTCCAGTCCAACATTCACCAGTAACAGTATGTTGCTCCTTAAATGCTGTTCTGTTTGTACCACTGGGTGACATTAATGTAAATACTGAGTTATCCCAACTAGCACCACTTGTATGACTTTCACCAACACCTGCTACTTCGGTTTGAGTGGCCGAATAGGCGCCTCCTCCTCCAAAAGATTCTGCATGAGAAATATCAATCTGATAACTGTCTGGAAAATCTGCTGAGTTGAATTGGGCCTGATGAATAGGATATAATGTACCTGTAGTCATACTAGATGCAGAACCACCATTGCTTGTATAGGCACCTGATCCCTGTGCTGTTTCTTCTAGATAAAAACCAGACAAATATGTTCCACTCCCCAAATCTATAGACATTTGTACTATTTGATATTGTATAGAAAGTGCACCAAAGCCATTGTAACTACTTAATATTCTAGTAAAATCACCTACATTATTGGCACCACTTCTTGTTAGGGAAATGTATGGCATTGATTGAGCCCAACCATGAAATTCTGACATCGCATAAGGTGTTGAACTATTTGGTGTTCCCTCACGGAACTCATTAATATCTCCATCATGTATAAAATCTCTTGCATTATTACTTGCGCCAGGATTTACAGTAGTACCATCTACTGAAAAGCCTGCTAGACTGAATGTGGCATCATCACCATCTCTTCTACCTGAAGAAAATCCTGTTTTTTCTTGATATATATCCAGCATGGATATTTGTCCTGTACTTGGTAATGCCATATTATTTCTCGTTTAGTTGGCGTTTTAGATCATCTACTTCTGCTTTTAATAATTTAATTGCCTCAATTAGGTATCCTACTGTATTACCGTACGCAACACCTTTTGTCCCATCTTCTGATTCATGAATTAATTCAGGTGCTATATCTTCTAGCTCTTGAGCAATAACACCAGATGATAGTTTACTATCTTGATCGTTACGATTAAAGGAAACACCTCTCATGTCGAATACTTTCGAGCCGTCAAGAGTTTGTATATTATCTTTTAATTTTTCATCTGAGAAAGCGACCACATCTCCACTTGCCGTAAATGTTCCAGCATAAGAACCTGACATTAAGAATTGTGTACCACTTAAGGTTAAACCATTTCCTGCAGTATATGTAGTATTTGTATCACTTGATGGTGGTGTATATCCTAATGCTGTTGTGACCTGTGAGCTTGTAATACCTGTTAAAAATCTACCGTCTAAATCAACAGTAACACTACTTAATCCACTTCTGGTTAATGTTAATACACCATTACCGGTATTAAAACTTGCTCCACTTAGGTAATAGTTAGTATCTGAAAAAGTTTGGTTTTCTTCTACGCCAGTAGTATAACCTGTAACATGCCCATATGTATCAAATGTCATTCCTGATATATATGTTCTGCTCGTTGCTGATAAGTTAGTAACACTAGACGTATCTTCGTGGCTAAATGCACCTGCACTTGATCCGGCAGTATTTTTTGTTATACCACTTCCTGCAGTATATACAGTATTATCATTACTGTCTGACCAAGGAACATTAACAAACATTTTTTCTGAACTTAGCTCAACTGGATAGTTCTTTCCGTTTTCTACATATCCAATTTTTACACCGCCTCTGGTGCCACTTGCGGCTAAAGGTAAACTGTATGCTGTATCAGTCCAGGGAACATTTACAAAGGCTTCATTGTCACCGTCTAATTCAACGGCATAATTTTTGCCATTATCAGTATATCCAATTTTTATAAGTCCTAAAGCACTACTTGTTGCCGCACTATATGTTGTATTTGTTGTAGCATATCTGCCATCTAAATCAACTGTAAGGTCTCCTAAACCACTTCTGGTTGCAGTTAATATGCCATCACCAGTATTAAAAGAAAGTCCTGAAACATAATTGTTTGTTGTACTTACTGAACCAAAATTAAAGTTTCCATTAGCGGCTCTTTGCAGTACTTGACCTGTTGTTGCACCACCTGTAAAAACATCTCCTAAATCATTTAAGTCTGTAACACCTGCCGCCGTAGTTGCTGGTGCCCATGCGGCACCATTCCATTGTAATACTTGGTTACTACTTGGTGTAGTTGTGGCTACATTATTTAAATCAGATAAATTGGCTAAGCCTATTCTGGCATCAGCTCTGACATCTGTGTAGTATAAATTACTACCTTCAGATAAATTTGTTGTTGATTTTGTACTTAAACTTGTATCTGCTGGTGTAAATGTAAAAGCACCTGTACCATTATTATATGATAAAGCACCGTTGCCACTTGCACTACCACTGGTTACACTAAAGTTTGTAAATGTTGTAATGTCACTATATGTGGAACCGTCATTAGTAAACTGCCATTTAGTTGTGCTTTCGTTCCATCTTAATTGAACATTTGTATCATCTCCACGTTCAACTTCTATACCAGCATTTGCTGTTGCAGAACCTGTTGCATCATTGTTTAGTACAATTATATTATCATTAACTGTTAATGTTTCTGAATTTACTGTTGTTTGGGTGCCGTTTACTATTAAATTACCTGTGATAGTTACGTTTGCATCAAATGTTTCATTTGCGTTTGTTCTTGCTACTGTACTGTCTACGATTGTAGTTAATGTTGTACCACTTGCAGATGTTGTAATACCATCACCACCTGTGAAAGTCATTGTTGCACTATCTACAGTTCCGCCAATTACTGTTGCACCTGTTCCACTATCTCCAGCAAAATCTAAATCTTGTGCATTGTCTTGTGCTTGTACATAAGTTTTTAAAGTAGCAACTTCTGTATCAACGTATGCTTTAGTACTTTGCTGTGTTGGTACTAAACTAGCACTATCTGATGTCATTCCGTCTTCATCTACAAATGCTGTAATAGTTATACTGCCGTCACTAATTGAACCAAATGTTATTGTTCCGTTAGATGTAATATCTTGTGCACCAGTAATTGCACCTGAATTTATTGTGAAATCATGAGCATTATGTTGGAATGTAGCCGCTCTTACAAAAGCATTACCTCTAATATTTTGGTTTACTTGTAAATTATTAACTACATCAACATTTCCTGTTAAGTTTGAAAGGCCTGTTACACTTAATGTATCTCCTACTGTTACATCATCAGTTGCAAACAAATCGTATGTATAAATTTCTTTTGCCCTTTTACTAGAACTACCAATTTTTGCATTGTTATCTGAAACAAACTGTAATTGCTCTTGTCCAGCACCTAGTGTAATTTGCTGTATATATAAATGATCAAATCTGTTGGTCGGTGAACCTAGTGTATGTGTTATATCTGCACCTGGAATTAATGATGCTGTAGATTTATAAAAGTTTGATGAAGCAATAACATCACCACCAACTACTAATGCATTGGCCTTTTGTGCTGTAACGGCCTCTGTTGCTAGTGCTACGGCTTCAGAAACATAGTCATCACGTAAGTTCATACCTTTGTTAATAACTACACCAATACCACCTGTTGCATTTAATTCTGCATAGTAATTTATGCTGTCGCCTTCTGTTGTGGATACAACATTGTCTGCTGTAAATTGTGCATCATGGTTAAATATAGCCATTAATGTTTCACCATTAGTGCTTGAACCATATAATTCGTTTGTAGTAGAGTTATTTACATATACTAAACCTAAACAAGGATGTACTCTTCCTGAAGTATCTTTTAAAAATATTGCTCTTACTTTAGAACCAAATTTTGTGGGATTGTGAACTAATGTATCGCCTGAAAATGCACTTGTTTCTTCTCCTGCATACCCTGTTGGTCTCCATTGAGCACCATCAAAAATATAACCTTTATTATTTGATGTATCAAAATACTTTTCACCTAATCTTGCTGTAAGTCTTGTAGGTGCTGTTGCACTGACAAGTGTTTCTATGTTTACCCAGTCGTTTACATCATTACCTTTGTAAACTCTAAGTACATTATCTGTTTTGTCATACCATATTTGACCAGTAAGTATTGTTCCTGCTGATGGTTTAGATATACTTGCAAAATTCTCCAGTAGATGTATATCATTTCTTGCTATATCATCACCATAATTTTCTGAGTTAGTTCCTATCAAAGAAACTGATAAAGTACTAGTATCAACAGCACCATCTTGTACTGTAAAATTTAAACTGCTATCTGTATTGTTTACTGAATATGGCATATAATTCTTCTATTAACTTAATTGTATCCTTACGGTATATATTACTTCTATTATTCTGTTCTGTGACTTCTGTACTGGATGGAATACTACATGGGTTAACATTTTACTTGTTGTAATGCTAGTTCCATCTGTTGGGTAACTGTATAATGCTAATTCATCAAATACATAATCACCTTCGTTTGTTGTACTACTATCAAATAAGTCTTGATCACTTGGCTCTGCATAGCCTAGTGTACAAGTTATTTTTAAATCTGTAAATGATGACCCTGCAACAACTTCAATTTTGTCTGTTGTGGGATCTGACGCCGCGGCTGATATAACTTTGTTATATGATCTTGAGTATAAGTCTGCACTTGCCTCAAAACTTTCGCTTACTCTTGGAGATTTGTAAATAACTTTTCCTGCAGTATCTACACTTGTACCACCATTACCAAAAGCCATAAAATGTATATATGACTGTGATTGATTGTTCAAAGCATTTGCTACTATATTCGCCATGTTACCATAGTGAATAGCATTTCTTTTATTTACTATCTCTTCGCCTGTTTCTTTATCGCGAATCAATATATGACCGTTCATACCTATTCCAGCATGTTCATCTACTGTTTCTGGTTTTTCATTTTTCATTTCTTCGCCTTCTTGTTTCATAACACTATTTATCATCTTCGTTAAACCCTGTTTTTATTCTCTGTTGTGTAGGAACCTCATAATGCTACTACTGTTGCTGACATTTGCATTACCTAAGTCTGCTACACTAGTTGCACCACTATCTAACCAGATATTTGCTGTTACTGGGTAACCTGCAAATGATTCTGATGCTCCACCATTAATAATTTCAGTACCTGAAACCCAAAATTGTGTAGATGTTCCGTTTGTGCCTCTGGTTAAACCAGATATTTTATTTGTTGTTGTATTTCTTGTTGTATATTCTATTCTTTCTGTTCCTATCCATGCAACACCTGGTATTCTTGTAAGTGGTTTTGTAAGTACACTTGCATTTGCAACACTAATCTCATCTGTATATGTATATACATTTGCTGATATTGTTGTAGTTGTGGTTCCGTCTTGTTTTATTCTTATAAACTCTGAATCACCATAAATGTTATTAGTCATTTGGAACTTAACAGTTGATGCATTTGAACTTGCGGCAGTTAAACTGGTATTACCTTTTAAATGCTTATGAGTTGTTACCCTAAAGATTATATTTTCTAATGGTTCAACTAATATTAGTTCTTGTGGTCTTTCTTCTCCATATGCAACACCACTAAATGTTACACCATCAAACCCATCATAAACAATTCCGTCCTTTTCAAACGTTACTGAATTACCTGTAATTGCTGTATTAAATACTCCTTTGTAGTTTTCTACTTTAATTCCTAAATCAAACTTATCTGAATCCCATCCTGTTGCATTAAATCCTATTTTTGCTTGGAAATTATCACTTGATATACCATATGTTTGTGTGAATAAATTTCCATCTAATTCTGTACCTTGGAAATCTCCTCCTGATGCTGTTTTTACAAGTGCTAGGGTCCTATCTAATCCTCCAGAGTTGACAACTGCTGTAATATTTGCTATACTGCCACTTATATTTGAGCTACTAATAACATTTGCATTTGATATTGCATCTGTTATATTATAATATGTATTTAATTCTGTTGCAAACTGTGTTTGGATAGCAGGATTAAATTTAAATGCTCTTTCTGATGTTTTTACTAAGGTATTTGCTTGTACCTGTGCATTTGATTGAGTATGAAGTGTAACAATATTTCTTGCTATAGCATTATTTGAGGAATCAGCAACTGGTATAACACTAATGTTAGAACCTAAACTGCTCCAATTTGCAGAACTAAATGTTGCACTACTTGAAATGTCTATATTTGCCTGATAGTAAATTCCGTTGTTTACTACATATGAGTTACGTGGGTAGGTTGCGTTAGCCGTCCATGTAGCAACGTTTACTGCTGGTTTATAATCATGTGGTAGCAATTTATAGTCTACCCTATCAAATACTATTGTAGTGTTTGCTTGTCTTACAGGTCTATTAGATTTATCTGCAATACTGTAGTATTTTACATAAGCATTATTTGTCTGAATAATATTTGAGTCTGCTTGTAAAAAATCATCTAAAATTCTAACATTTCCTGTTAAAGGATCTGCATATGGTGGTTTATCAAAGTCACTTACAGCATTTACACCTATGGTTTCTCTAACTGGTGATTTTCCATCTTTATATTCTCTTACTTTTGCTGTATATGGTTTAACTTCATCAAAATATTGTAAAACTTTGTCAAAATTATCAACTTTTAGTCCATTAATTTCAATTAAGTCCTCTTCTTCCTTTTCAATGTATATATAACTTGTTTTAAATGCCCAATCCAATTGTTTTTGTTCTGTATATGCATGTTTCATTAATGCAAAGAACAATTTGTTCCATAAATTTGTTCCTGCAAACACATTGTCTTTCAATGCAACAAGTAAAAGTCTTAATTCGTTACTTAATGTTGAATTTGTGTCGTCAGTAAAGATAGTTGGTTTTAATTTAACGTTATCATTTTGTATAGTAATTAATTCAAACGTTTTACTAGAAGCAATGTACTTATGTAATGAGAATAATGTAGCATTAGGACTTTTTACCTGTACTATTGTGTTATCTGGTATGTTTTTGAGTGTATCTAACTCTGCAACACTATTAACTTTGTATATTGGTTTAAATGTATTGTCATATCTTACTTTTGCATTAGTATTAGCGTCTATATATTGTGTTCCAAACCAATTTACTGTTTCAATATACGTTGCACTTGCAGGTAATGTACTATTCCAATTAGGATAATTAGTATTTAATTGTATGTCTGCTAATATTTCATTTAATGTGTAATGTAAAACTTGTCTTGCTTCTTTTACATTTTTAAACATACTTTGTCTGGGTCTGAATTTAATACCATATGCTTCTACACTACTTAAAAGTGGATCAGGAACAGTTTGACCTGTTGCATCTGTACCACATATACTGTCAATAAGTTTATTTGCTAAATCATCTGGTATATTACTATTATTATCATCTTCTCTTAACAGTTTCCATGCTGTATGACTTTGTCCTACAGGATTTAAGTTTCTACTAAAGTTAATTTGTAGGTTTTGTTCATCTTCTCTTAGTAGTGGTGCAATATTACTAACAACCATTGCTTTATCACTTACAAAACTAATTAAAGGTAAGCCTGAACCAATTGGGTCGGCTAGATATTTTGCTAGTGTAAATGTATCGTACTCCCTACCTAGCTCTTCAACTGCAATATTTTCTAATGTTGTTTTATTTTGTACCCAGAAGTAATAATAATTTACATATCTTCCTGTTACTCTGTTAAGTCTACGTTCTACTACAAATTCTGATATATTTTTTACTATACCTGTACCTGAATAGTTTACTGGTGGGCTAGTATCTTCTACCCATTCAAATAATGTTATTCCACTTCCAGGGAATGTGCTACCCCAATTAAGCCATCTTTGCCTATTAGAGTCTGATTGTTCATACCAATTATAAGCAATAGTGCTAGTATCCCACCAAATTTTACCTATATCTTTTCTTCCAAATCCTGATCTTGCATTATTATAAACTACTGGATCATTTTGTCCTCTAAATGTAATTTCTTTATCAATAAATCCTGGTATGACTCCTTTAAATGGGTCATAAAAATGTAAGTCATACTCTTTTTCACCTGTTTCTTGATCATATAGTATAGCATTGTCTACAAAAGTAGTATCAACTAATTTAGGCTGTGTAATTTTAGCAATATTACTTTCTAAATATGCCCAACCTGAATTATTATAGTTGTCAATCCAAACATTTGCCATATTTGGTAAGTCTAAACCTGACTCTGTATCGTATCTTGCACTTTCTAAATATAATACTTTACATTCTTGTTGAGCACTTAATGTTGTTACAGGCTCTCCACTAATAGATCTTAATTCATATTGGAACATATCTGTATGGAATAATGCTGTACCATCTCCTAAAATACTATTTGGGTCTTGTCCGTTTACGCCATCACCTGTATTACGTGAGCCGTCTGAATTTAAACCACTACCAATTGTATCAATACAATTAATTGCTAATGTTGGTGAATCAGGAAGTGTTGCTATTTGGAATCTATTATCATCTAATAAGTTTGTTCCTGCTTCTATTTTATTTGATTTTCTAATTTCTGAGTTAGGAGTTTCTAAAACTGCATCTATACATAGACTGTCTATGTTATAATCTCCTGGTGGTATTCCTATTTTTTCCAGGAAGCCTGGTGTAAGTTCATCTATTCCTATTCCATCATATCCTGGTGCTCTAATTTTTAATAAGTCAACTAAGTCATTTAAATTACCAACATCAACATGTATTTTGTCTGGGTCGTATCCTGCATCACTTAATGCTGTATTAAGACATGCACTCATATCTTCTGGTATATTGATATCTATAATTGAGTCTGGTAATCCTAATTTACTTTTTGCATCACCTCTTTCTGAACAGTCAGGTATTTCTCTTGCTGTTAGGAATACTCTTGCACCTGTTCCGCCGCCTACTACTCCTTTTATAGGATCATATCCGCCTGGACTATCTAATCTGTCATTATCGTTTAAAGGATCAAATTGTCCTAAACCTGTTCCTTGGAAATATACTCCGTTTCCGTCTACACCAGTCTCATCACCAAGTCCTATTGCATCATATTCTAATGGAACACCTTGTGTTAAATCTGCTGGAAATTGTTTATATATTCCTCGGTCTATAATTTGTAAACTAGTAATAGTACCCTGTGCATCAACACTAGAAACTACAAACTTTGCCACTCTTGGTGGTAATCCTTCTCCAGAACCAACTTTTGCTGTTATACTTGCACCAATATTATTAAATGTTGTGGCTTCTCCTAGGTCAACAACTCTGACTTTAGGTGGATTACTAAAGTCGTATCCTTCACCACCTTGTGTAATTTGTACACTTACTATACCGCCATTTTCATTTAGTACAACTGCTCCTGCCTTTGCACCTGAACCTGGTGTTGTTCCGTCACCGATATAAACTTTTACATTGTCTGCCGAACTATATGCCATACCTGGCATGTCAATACAAAGTTCTGATATACCACCATATGGACTTGCTATTGGAAGTCCACCAACTATTCTTAATCTATCATTTACAGCATAACCACTACCACCTGTTGTTTTAGATTGGCTGGAAAGTACAGCACCCTTTGTTGTATCAGGTGTTCCTCCTGAAAGACTGGTTGATACTCCTGTAGCCTGCCCTTGTACGTTATACATTGTGTAAGTTGTTGAAGGATTAACTGCTGTATTGCCATATCCATAACCTGTTGCCGCTGGTATTACTGCTGTATTACTGACCTCTACTTGTTCAAATCCTCTTACAACATGGAAGTCTAAAACTTCTTTATATACTCCACCAGCACAACCATCTCTAATTGTTAATGGAGCATTACTACAACTACTAATTCTTAAAGCAGGTTTGCCGTCTTTAAATGTATCATGTACCATGTAACCACTACCTTGTGTGCATCTTAAAGCCTTTTCGATAGTTGCTGGGTCTGAACCTGGGAATTGTATTTTTGTGCTATTAATTATTAACTCATCGCCTGGTGTTACACCCACCATATCGTCTAATGCTATAGTGTGTCCTGGCATAGGTTTATCTAAGTTACAGTAAACCATGGGTCCTGCTGGAACATAATTTCCAAACTTGTTTTTAATTTTTGGCTGTATGCCTATTACAGGACTTTCATTAAATGAAATATTTGCATCTGTAGGGCTATCTTCTGCAGGTACCGTAATGTTTGCCGTTAAATCAATTTGTGCTTGATTTGGATTAGGTAATACATTTGGTATTTGTCCTGGATAGTTCAGTAATATATCAAGTCCTGATATGCCATCTGAAATATTAAAGTCGTCTAATATATTTCCAATAAGTGTTCCGTCTTGCAATCTTATATCTGTATTAATTTTGCCAGGAGTATATGTAAAAAAGTTATTACCTTTTTTATAAAAATTATCGCCTGTATATGTAAGCTCGTTCCAGAATGGATAATTTGAAATATCTAGTGCTCTTAGTTTTCCTGGTCTGCTTGGCCTTACATTTCTTAATGGTTGTGCTAATGGTAATATTTGATTACCTGTAACACGTTGTACTGTATTATTTACAAATTGGTTACCAGTTAGTGGTTGGTATTTTCCATAACTATTTGATGATGTAACCTTTACAGTCTTTTTAAATATATCAGGCACCATACTAAATCCTGCCATAGGTGCTAGTCCGTATCCACCATAATTATGCATATAATGTACATCTACAGTTGGGTCTCTTCTTATTGATCCTGCACCTACACCCATTCTGGCCTGTTGGATATACTTGTATATACTATTACCATTATTATACCTTCGGCCACCGCCACCGCCGCCACCGCCGCCACCGCCACTAT
>MDTB01006809.1_pt1 | contig 10881 bp, 8 predicted proteins | sample 811161 | NCBI WGS metagenome assembly MDTB01 (sample SAMN05326650, study PRJNA326480) | marine metagenome | isolation source: seawater | place: Mediterranean Sea | collected 2009 | reverse complement strand
CCGCCCTAATTAAATAAAATCGAGATATACAATAAAAACTTTATAAAGTAAAAAAGTATTTAAATTGTAGTGTAATTTATATAAATACCAGTATTATTGGTTTTGTATGATTTTAACTTGTAATTCATGCGGTAAAAAATTTGTAGTTCCTGATAACGCAATATCTGCGTCTGGAAGAATGGTTCAATGTGGCTCATGTGGAAATAAATGGAAACAATTTCCAATCAGTGAAATAAAAAGACCTCAATCAGTATCTCCCCAACAAAAAGTAGTTACTGAAGCTCAACCGGTCAAAAAAAAGATACAAAAATCAAATAAAGTAAAAAAAAATTCATCAAAAAAAACAAGAGAAATCAGTTTGTACTCACCTGAATATTTAGCAAAAAAGCATGGTATCAAGCTGAATGATTCACAAATAGTAAAAAAAATTATCAAAAAAGAAAAAAGTAAAATTTCTTTTGGATTTTACAATTCACTAATTGTATTTATTTTTTTTGTAGTAGCTTTGTCACGTATTTTATATTTTTCACAGGGATTGATAATTTCAAATATACCAGCTTCTGAATATTACTTAAATTATTTCTTTGAGAGTATTTTAAATATTTTTGAAATTTGGAAAAATCTAGTTACTATTTATTAGTTTCTAAATCTTTTATATTGATAAAATTTTCTGAAAGACTTGAATTGTTTTTTTTAATATCATCATAAAAATTCCAAGCTAAAACAATTATTGTATTTTTTTTATTCTTAATTTGAGATTTATTTTTAATAGGAATCTTTACACCTGGAATAAGTTTATTATGCTTTAATTTATTATCTTCTACTATAAAGTCTATTTCATTTGAGATACCAAAAAAATTCAGAGCAGTAGTAGCTTTAGCCGGAGCTCCATAACCAATTATTAATTCATTTTTAGATTTTAATTTTTGAATATTCTTTCTCACATTTTCTCTAATTTTATTAACTTTTTCTCCAAATTCTTTATAAGTTTTGAATTTTTTAATTCCAAATTTTTCTTCCTCTTTAAGCATTTTTTTTACACTATTGCCTATTTTTGTATTTTTGTTTTTTTTAATATAAATTCTTAATGAACCACCATGAGTATCAATCTGCTCTGATTTAAAAATCTTAGCATCAAATTGTTTAAAGAAATTTACTAAGGAGGTTAAAGACCAATAATTATAATGTTCGTGATATATATTATCAAAAGTTAAATCTTTAAGTGTATTCATTAAATATTGTATTTCTATAATTATAGTCCCTTTTTTACTTAATAAGCTTAGCATACATTGTGTCATTTCTCTTAAGTTATCCGAGTGAGCAAAAACGTTTGAGGCTAAAATTAAATCAGCATTCTTCTTTATCTTTTTAAGACTCTTTTTATCTAAAAAACCATTATACGTTTTAATTTTATTTTTGTTTGATAATTTTGCTAAATTTTTTGCAGGTTCAATACCAAGTATTTTTTTAAAACCTAAATCTTTAAAAGGTTTCAGTGCAATTCCATCATTGCTGCCGACATCTATAATATAAGATTTTTTTGGATTTAATTTCAATTCTTGCACATATTTCTTTGAAGCATTTTCAAAATGATTTCTAAATAATTTTGAGGTTGATGATGTATATAAATAATTTGAAAACATTTTTTTTGGATCGACTGAGACAGAAAGTTGACAATTGTGGCATTTTTCACAATAATTTACCTCTAAAGGGTATAGATCACATTTTTCAGATTGTTTTTTTAAAAGATTATTCGCAAGAGGTTGATAGCCAAGTGACACGACTCTTTTTAGATTTACGTTTCCACATGATCTACAATCAAATTTATAATTTTTTAATAATAAATTTTTCTCTTTTTCATCAACAAACAAATGTTTTATTGTATGGGTGATGCCGTAATTTTCATGATCTCTTTCACCTCTTACTAAGTTTAAGAAAGTTGTATCTTTTGTAAATACCATTGTGTGAGCTACGTTTGGTTTGATAACAGAAATTTGACCTGCGTTTACTACCTGAGTAATTTTTGGTGAGTTAGGATTAATTATATCTTGAAAAATTTCAATTATTTGACCTTTAGTAAATAAACATTTTTGTTCCTGTTGTGGGTGAAAGTGATTTGCTCGAATTGTTCCTTTTTTTGAGTCGATTAATCCTATTAAATTTATAGGTTCAGTTAATTCATGATTACTTATAGTACCCCTAGAGTCTTTGAAAAGATTTTCTCCGTCTTTTACATATTCTAATTCTTGATTTAAATTCTTTTTTGACCATTTTTCAATCATTTCTTTTATACTTTCTTCAAGTCCATAAAGAAATTTAAATCCAGTATCTAACAGTTTTTTGTTAGAAAGTGAAAAACCTAAATTTGGAATTTCATCATTAGTTTCTTTTAGCGTAATTTTTTTGTTATATTTTTTGCAAATTTCTGCAACTTTTTTCACAGTCACAGTATCTTTCGCTAGATTAAATGTTTCTGATTTAATTCCATCATTTTCTTCCATGAATTTAAAACATCGAGCAACATCAATTAGTGGAACCAAGCTTTTTATTTGTCTTCCTCCTGCAAATAATTTTATAGTTCCATCTTGGGAAGCTATTTTTGAAAATAAATTTGGCATTATATCTATTCTCATCGTATCTGAGGAGTAACCATATACTGATCCCAATCTTAAAATTACAAAATTTTTTCCTGACTTTTTTAATTGTTTTTCATTTATGGCCTTAGAATTTGAGTAAGCAAGAATTGGTTGAGTTTGTTCATCCTCTTTAATATCATTTTTTACATCTTTTATTCCCTCAAAAACTACGTGAGTTGATGGAAAAATAATTTTACATTTATCATTTATCACTGCTAAAATATTCTTCGTTCCTATTTCCGCTACTTCATTAATTTTTTTATCTCGCTCTGGAGATGACTCACTTTTAGTTCTTGGAACATCTGTTATGCCAGCTAAATGGTGTACAACATCTGCTTCTTTAAAATGTTTTTCTACTAAATTTTTATCTAATATATCTCCATGAATAAATTCCATATTCCAATTTCGAATTTGATTAACTCTTTCAGAGATAAATCTTTTATCTATGATTTTTATATTGTGATGCCAGCTGTACCCTGAGTATAATTTACATAACTCTGATCCAATATATCCTAAACCACCTGTTATAATGATATTTTTCCTCATTTGATTTCTTAATAAATATTTACATATATTATATTTTACTATAACTCAAATATCATGAATATATATGATTGCTTCATGTATTTCGATGAAGATTTACTTTTAGATTTAAGACTTAATATTTTAAACAAATTTGTAAAAAAGTTTATTATCTCTGAGGCTACTTATACTCATAACGGTAAAAAAAAGAAATTAAATTTTGATATAAATAATTTTAAAAAATTCAAAGATAAAATCGTATATATAAAGGTAGAAAAACAACCAAACGATTTACTAGAAATATATGAGAATGACACAAAAAATAAAAAAGGTGAAAAACTTATTTTAAATGGGATGTCTAGAGACTACTTTCAAAGAGAAAATTTACAGCTAGGATTAAAAAATTTATCAGAAGAAGATTTGGTATTAATAAGCGATTTGGATGAAATACCTAAATTAGAAAATTTAGATAAAAATATTATTAATGATAATATAGTTATTTTTGAACAGAAAATGTTCTATTATAAATTTAATTTGCATTATGAAAATTTTACCTGGCATGGAACGAAAGGAATTAAATTTAAAAATTTTCAGTCTCCTCAGTGGTTAAGAAATATTAAAGGTAAAAAATATTCAAAATGGAGATTAGATACTTATTTTTCAAAAAAAAAATTTTCAAACATTCGTTTTGTTAAAGACGGCGGATGGCACTTCACTTGTATGAGGTCACCAAAAGACTTAGAAAAAAAATTATTGAATTTCGCACATCATTATGAATTTGAGGAAAGTGGTCTAAAGATAAATGATATAGAAAAAATGATTAAAGAAAATAGAGCCATTTACGACTATCAAGTAGATATGAAAGAAAACAAATGGAAGGGTGAAAAAAAACTCAAAATTTTAGAAAATTCAAAGTTACCAAGTTATATTAAATCTAACTTAGATAAATATAGCAATTGGTTGTGTTAATAGTTTTATGAAAATAATCGATACCTTTATGTATTTTGATGAAGATTTAGTTTTAGATATCCGACTAAATACATTAAATAATTTTATACATAAATTTTTAATTTGTGAGTCCAAATTTAGCCATAACGGAAAACCAAAAAAACTTAATTTTAATATAAACAATTTTCAAAAATTTAAAGACAAAATTGAGTATATAGTTTTAGATCATCAGCCCAATCACTTGTTAAAAATAAATAGTAATGACAGTGATAGATTAAAAAAAAGTAAAATATTAGATAATGCTCTGTTAAGAGAAAACTATCAAAGAAACTTTTGTTTTGATACTTTGAAAAAATTTTCAGAAGAAGACTTAGTTTTAATAAATGATTTAGATGAAATTCCTAATTTAAAAAATTTTAGATATAATTTTAAAATTACAATTTTTAAACAAAAGATGTTTTACTATAAATTGAACCTTGAATTTCCAGATTTTACTTGGATGGGAAGCAAAATATGTAAAATAAAAAATTTGATATCTCCTCAATGGCTTAGAAATGTGAAATCCAAAAAATATCCTTATTGGAGAGTTGATGCTATTTTTGATAAAAAAAAATGTTTTAATCTTGGATTTATAGAGTCTGGAGGATGGCACTTTACTAATATCATGTCCCCTGAAAAAATTGACTTTAAAATGAGAAGTTTTTTACATCATTTAGAGTATGAAGAGAGTGGTTTCAATATCCAAAAATTAAAAGAATTAGTTAAAAACAAAAAGATAATGTATGACCACAATGCCGATAAAAAAAATCAAGCAAAGTGGCAAAATGAAAAAAAATTAAAAAGAATTGGACTAGAACAATTGCCAGAATATATTCAAAGCAATTTTTCTAATTTGAGTAGTTGGATAGACTAGTGAGTACTTAATTCTTCTTTGTTTTTTGTTTTTTTTGAAATTGGATCTACATCTACCCATTCAACTCTTTTGAATGGTTTTGTAAGAGCAACTTTTAAAACCTCATCTACACTTTTAACAGTAATTACTTCCATGTTTTCTAAAACAGTTTTTGGAACTTCAATTAAATCCTTTTTGTTTTCAATTGGTATAATGACTTTTTTGATACCTGCCCTATGAGCTGCTAACAATTTTTCTTTTAATCCTCCAATTGGTAAAACAAGACCTCTTAAAGTAATTTCACCAGTCATGGCAACATTTTTGTCTACCGGAATTTCAGTTATAGCTGAAATAATCGAGGTAACCATACCAATTCCAGCTGAAGGTCCATCTTTAGGCGTTGCTCCTTCAGGAACATGAATATGAAAATCTTTTTTATCAAAGATTGGGGGTATAATTCCGAAATCTAGACTTTTAGAACGTATGTAGGACTTAGCAGCTTTGACGGACTCTTGCATTACATCACCCAGTTTACCAGTAATTTGCATCTTACCTTTTCCAGGCATAATTACAGACTCAATTTTTAGAATTTCTCCTCCAACTTCAGTCCATGCTAAACCAGTTACAACTCCAATTCTGTTTTCCTCTTCAATTTCGCCATAGTTAAACTTTTGAACGCCCAAAAGGTCTTTTAAGTCGCTTTCTGTAATTGGGTTGTTAATTTTTTCATTGTTATCAATTTTTTTAACAAGTTTTCTAGCAATTTTTGAAATTTCTCTTTCGAGATTTCTTACTCCAGACTCTCTTGTGTAATGTCTGATTATTTTTCTGTTTATATTCTCGTCTATATTCCACTCATCTTTTTTTAATCCATTATTGTTACTTTGATTTGGAATTAAAAATTTTTGAGAAATATTTACTTTTTCATCCTCTGTATATCCGGATAATCTAATCACCTCCATTCTATCAAGTAATGGTGGTAAAATATTTAAAGTATTTGCAGTGGTTACAAACATTACGTCAGATAAATCATAGTCAACTTCTAAGTAATGATCATTAAACTCTTTATTTTGTTCAGGATCCAAGGCCTCTAACAAAGCTGAAGACGGATCACCTCTATAATCATTACCAACTTTATCAATTTCATCTAAAAGAAAAAGTGGATTCTTAGTACCCGCTTTTTTCATCATTTGAATTATTTTACCTGGTAAAGATCCTATATAAGTTCTCCTATGGCCTCTTATTTCTGCTTCGTCTCTAATTCCGCCTAAAGAAATTCTTATGAATTTTCTGTTAGTTGCCTTTGCAATAGATTTTCCAAGCGATGTTTTTCCAACTCCAGGCGGGCCTACCAAACAAAGAATGGGTCCTTTCATTTTTTGAATTCTTTTTTGGACTGCTAAAAATTCAATTATTCTATCTTTTACTTTTTCTAATCCATAGTGATCTTCATCTAAAATTTTTTGTGCATTAGATAAGTCTGTATTTATTTTAGATTTATTTGACCAAGGCAATTCTGTCATCCAGTCCAAATAATTTCTAACAACTGTAGCTTCTGCTGACATTGGACTCATTGATTTTAGTTTTTTCAACTCTGACATACACTTTTCTTTTGCTAATTTTGGCATTTTTGCGTCAGTAATTGCTTTAGACAAAGAAGACATTTCGTCTTTTCCTTCGTCAATCTCTCCAAGCTCTTTTTGAATAGCTTTAAGTTGCTCATTCAAATAATATTCTCTTTGTGTTTTTTCCATCTGATTTTTTACTCTACCCCTAATTTTTTTTTCTACTGAAATTACACTTGTTTCTTTCTCAATATAAGAATGGATTTTTTCTAATCTTATTTTTAAATCAGCTAATTCTAATAACTCTTGTTTTTCTAAAATCTGAATATTTAGATTTGCAGATATATTGTTAGCAATTTGAGAAGGATTCTTTAAATTTTTAAAACTATTTCCGTTTTCATTTAAATCTTTTTTATTTAAAATTTGTAATTTTTCAAATTTCTTTACTAATCCAAGAGCTAATTGGTCAAGATCTTTTGAAACGTTCTTATCTTCTATTATTTCAACTTCACATTTTAAATAATTTGTATTATCATCAATATGTTTTGATATTTTAACTCTTTTTTCTCCCTCAACTAAAACTTTCACAGTTCCATCAGGTAACTTTAAAAGTTGAAGGACTTTACTTAGACACCCATACTGAAACAAATCCTTACTAACTGGATCGTCTATTTCAGAGTTTTTTTGTGTAACCAAAACTATAGATTTGTCTGACTTCATGACTTCTTGAAGTGCCTTAATAGATTTTTCTCTTCCAACAAATAACGGAACAACCATGGAGGGGAAAATTACTATATCTCTTAACGGCAATAATGGTTTTAAATAAGATGTTTTCATTTACTTTAATATGGCGATTAAAAATCTAATTTCAAGCAACAATTACAGTCTAGGCTACTGATGTTGATGACTTTTTACCATATGTGACAATGGGTTCAGAACTTCCTTTTACTGAAGAACTATCGACAGTAACCTTGATAACATCTTCCATATCCGGTAGTTCAAACATTGTTTTCAACAATATATTTTCTAATATTGATCTCAGACCTCTAGCACCTGTTTTTTTTGAGATTGCTTTCTTTGCAATTTCTAAAATCGCATCATCTTTAAATTCTAATTCAACCTCCTCAAATTCAAATAATCTTTTGTATTGCTTAATAAGAGAATTTTTAGGCTCTTTTAAAATTTTAACTAATGATTTTTCATCTAAATCATCTAAGGTTGCAATGATAGGCATTCTTCCGATAAACTCTGGAATCAATCCATATTTAATTAAATCCTCAGGCTCCAGTAACTTCATAATTTGCGATAGCGGTTGCTCTTTATAATTTTTTACCTTAGCACCAAAACCTATAGAAGTTCCTTTTCCTCTGTTATCTATCAATTTCTCTAATCCTGCAAAAGCTCCACCACAAATAAATAAAATATTTGTTGTATCTACTTGTAAAAATTCTTGTTGCGGATGTTTCCTTCCTCCCTGCGGCGGTACACTTGCTACAGTACCTTCCATAATCTTCAACAGAGCTTGTTGCACACCTTCACCTGATACATCTCTGGTGATAGATGGGTTTTCTGATTTCCTGCTTATTTTGTCGACCTCATCTATATATACAATACCTCTTTGAGCTTTTTCAACATTGTAATCAGCAGCTTGAAGTAATTTTAAAATTATATTTTCAACATCTTCTCCAACATATCCTGCCTCGGTTAAGGTTGTGGCGTCTGCCATAGTAAATGGTACGTCTAAAATTCTTGCTAATGTTTGTGCCAATAAAGTTTTTCCACAACCCGTTGGTCCAACTAATAGAATATTCGATTTTGATAACTCTACTTCCTTACTATTTTTTGATATATGATTTAATCTTTTATAGTGATTGTGTACGGCAACCGACAAAATTTCTTTAGCTAGTTTTTGACCTATAACGTAATCGTCAAGAACATTACAAATTTCTTTAGGAGAAGGTACTCCATCTTGATGTTTAATAAAAGAGCTTTTGTTTTCTTCTTTAATAATATCCATGCAAAGTTCAACACACTCATCGCAAATAAAAACTGTTGGTCCAGCAATAAGTTTTCTGACTTCATGTTGGCTTTTTCCACAGAATGAACAATAAAGAATATTTTTATTATTTTTTTCAGTCATAAAGAATCATTTATTATTATAAATCTCTTACTTGAGCTAATCAAGTTCAAGTTGTAAATTGGTCTATATTTAGTGATTTATTTTCTTTTTTCCACAACAGAGTCTATTAGGCCGAATTTTTTTGCCTCCTCCGCTGTCATGAAATTGTCTCTTTCAAGCGCTTCAGAAATTTCATTAATCGATTTCCCGGTATGCTTTGAATAAATTTTATTTAATCTTTCTTTTAAAGATAAAATTTCTTTAGCGTGAATTTGGATATCGGTGGCTTGACCTTGAAAACCTGCTGAGGGTTGATGAACCATTATTCTTGAATTTGGTAAAGAATATCGCTTACCTTTTTCTCCTGCTGCTAATAAAAAAGAGCCCATTGAAGATGCTTGGCCTATACATAAAGTTGATACTGGAGAATTTATATATTGCATAGTGTCGTAAATTCCTAATCCAGCAGTAACTAAACCACCAGGACTGTTAATGTAAAAATTAATTTCTTTATTAGGATTTTCAGACTCTAAAAATAATAGTTGCGCGGTTACTAAGGACGCTACCGCATCATTAACTGGTCCTACTAAAAAGACAATCCTCTCTTTTAGTAATCTAGAATAAATGTCATAAGCTCTTTCACCTTTACTTGTCTGTTCAACAACCATAGGTATCAAACTATTCATTTTTTCCTCGAATTCACGACTCATGTTTGTTTTATACAACTATTGATTACTTTTTACTAATTTTTTTTGATTTGACTTTTTCTTTATTGGAAGATTTGGTTTTTAAAGATTTTTTGTCGTCTATATTTGGTTTATTAAACTCAGAAATTATTTTTTCTGCTTTTTGCGTATCAATTTCCTTAGTATTAAGTTTCACTTTAGATTTAATAAATGCTATTATTTTTTCTTCATACAAAGAACCCTTTAAACTTTGAGCTGCACTAGGATTTTTTTGGTAATATTCAAGCACCATTTTCTCTTGACCAGGCATACTCTTTATTTGTTTTTGAATTTCTGCTTGAACTTCAACGTCGGATACCTTTAGATTATTTTTTTCACCGAGATCGTTTAGTATTAAACCAAGTTTTATTCTTGACTCAGCAAGTTTTTCATTATCAGTTTTATTTTTTTCTTTTTCTTCAGGCTTCAAGTTTTTTGTCATTAACAAAATTTCTTGATCAATTAAATTTTTTGGCAATTCGACTTTGTGGATTTTTTCTAATTGATCTAAAATTTCTTTTTTTGTTATTGAATTTAAGGCCTGTGAGTATTGACTTGAAATTTGTTTTTCAATTAAAGATCTTAAATCATTCAAGTCTTTTGCTCCAACTGTCTTTGCTAAATTATCATCAATTTTTCTATCCTCTGAAACTTGAATATTGAGAATCTTGCATTCAAAAATAGTTTTTTTTCCAGCTAATTCTTTTTTAGGGTGATTCAAAGGTAAAGAAGTGTTTACTAATTTAACATCACTTTTTTTTACTCCAAGCAACTGCTCATCAAAGCCTTTTAAAAACAGATCTTTTCCTAATTCTATTTGAACATCTTTACCTTCGCTACCATCAAACTTTTCACCATTAATTGTAGCTGAGTAATTAAAAATTACTTTGTCGCCTTTGCCAGCTTTTTCATTATCTTTTTTATCTACAAAAATTTTATTTTGCTCAGCTATTTCAATGAGTTTTTCATCTATAATTTTTTTATCAATTTTAATTTTAAAACTATTAACTTTAAGATTATTTAATGGTTTTAATTCTATATTAGGTAAACAATCAATTTGTAATTCATAATTTAAATCTTTACCTTCTCCAAACTGCTTTAAATCTATCTTTGGTTGACCGGCTACTTTTAATTTTTTTTCTGAGATTGCTTTTGTAGATGTCTCTCGCAACACTTTATCAATCACTTCCCCATAAATAGATTTTCCAAATTGACTTTTTATAACTGATGGTGGAACTTTTCCTGGTCTAAAACCTTTTAGTGCAACTTCTTTTTGTATTTCGGACAATCTCTCTTCCATTTTTAGTTGGATTGTTTTTTTATCAACTATAACTGACAATATAGTTCTTAGACCTTTTTTAGACTGTACTTTAATTTTCATAATATTTGGTGGGCAAGAAGAGACTCGAACTCTTAAGCCTTGCGGCACTGGTTTCTAAGACCAGCGCGTATACCAATTCCGCCACTTGCCCGT
>MDTB01133642.1_pt1 | contig 10882 bp, 11 predicted proteins | sample 811161 | NCBI WGS metagenome assembly MDTB01 (sample SAMN05326650, study PRJNA326480) | marine metagenome | isolation source: seawater | place: Mediterranean Sea | collected 2009 | reverse complement strand
ATAATAGAGGATTATTGAAAGCACTCTCAGCATAATCATTAATACATTATGAATACTCTAAGCTGTGCAATGAAACTGCAAGTCCTTAAGCTTCATTATAAAACCTTTCACAAGATCTTTTAGGATATGTTTATATTAAAAATTATAAAATAAATTAGTAGTTTCCAGGTCTAAAATTTTTATCTTTTAAGTAATTGATCAATTCTTTTATACCGTAATCTAAAGAATATTTTGGTTTCCACCCTGTACTTTCAAGTTTTTTATTAGAAACTATGTAATCTCTTTTGTCAGGATCTTTTGCAATATTTGAAACGATAATTTTTAAATCCTTTATATGTCTTTTTATCTTATTACAAAGTTGATATTTTGTTAAATTCGCAGACGATAAACCTAAATTGTAAATATTATTCTTTAGTTTTTTATGCTTATTTATCGAATATAAAAAAGTTTCAGCAACATCTTTAGTATGAATGAAATTTCTTCTAAAATTTTTTTCAAACAAAACAATATAACGATCTCTAAGTGCCCTATAAACAAAATCATTTACTAATAAATCTAATCTCATTCTATGTGAAACACCAAATACAGTAGCCAATCTAAAACAAACAGAATTTTCATGGTTCATTGCTATTTTTTCAGATTCTACTTTTAACTTTCCATAGAGAGATACAGGGTTTAGTGGGCTATTTTCGTCACAATAACTGTCTTTTTTTCCTATTCCATAACCACTGTTAGTATTTGGTAAAATTAAAAGTTGATCCTTATGGATTTTTTTTACAATTTTCTTAATTAAATCTAGATTTGTTTTTTTAGCTAACTTTGGATACTTTGCACAAAATGGTGCACCTACTAATGCAGCCAAAGGTATTACTACGTCATTAGTTTTCAGCTGCGATGAAATGTTATTTATGTCATTTACATCACATTTTCTAAATTTAAAGTTGCTGAATTTTTTTAAATGTTTTAATGAGCTATCATCAAACATCAGGGAGTCATAAACTGTAACTTTAAATTTTTTTTTGACTAGTAGTGTTGAAAGCACACTTCCTAGATATCCTGCGCCACCTGGTATAAATACTTTTATCATATTTTAGATAATGTCTTTTTAAAAATATACAATTCTTTAGACAAATCCTGTCCAGTATTTCCAACAAAGAAACCACTATTGTGAATATAGTTGGTATTGTTTAAATTTTCATAAACAGAGTAATTAAAATATTTCTTAACTTGATGTTTTAAAAAACTACCCCCTGTTATTAGTCTGAATTGTATTTTTGCTTTTTTTAAAGCTGCATAAATTTTCATTTTACTTAATTTGTTGTCCTTTCGGATTATCATTGGGAAGCAAAAACTTGAATTATATCCATATGGTTTTTGAATTATAAATCTTTCATCATTTAGAAAATAATCGCGAAAAATATTAAGGTTTTCTTCTCTTGACTTCAGCATACTACTTAATTTTTCTAATTGTACCAGACCTATTCTCGCATTTATTTCAGTCGATCTGACATTGTATCCAGGTAATATAAACTTATATTCTTCATAAAATCCTTTTTTAATATCTGTTATAGGGTTATTTTTTGGTAAATCTCTTGTCCAGCCATGCGCCCTCAAAGATTTTATAATGCAATAAAGCTCAAAATCATCTGTTACTATCATCCCGCCTTCAATTGTAGAGATATGATGAGAAAAAAAGAAGCTATGTGTTGAAAAAATACCAACAGTTCCAGCTTTAATGCCGTCAATTTCAGCCCCTAAGCTTTCACAATTATCCTCAAATATCGGTATTTTTTTCTTTTTACAAATTGACTTAATTTTATTAAAATTTGTAGGATTTCCTAAAATACTTACAATACATACTAGTTTAGTTTTTTTTGTAATTGCTTTTTCTAATTTAGTTACGTCAACATTTAAAGAGTTTAAATCGATATCTACTAACTTCAGTTTAAGTCCATATTGTTGAAGTGGACTGTATGTTGTACTCCAAGACAGGCCAGGAACAATAACCTCATCGCCACGACTAAGTTTATTTTTTTTTTTATAAAATAAAGAAGCAACACCCAATAAGTTTGCTGAAGACCCCGAGTTGGTCATTACTGCATATTTCCTTCCAAGTTTTTTTGCAAATTTTTCTTCAAAATTTTTGACATTTTCTGCAATTGTATAATGATCTTTTTTAATCACATCATGAATAGCTTTAATTTCTCTTTTATCCCAAGATGAATAGGCAAGTTTATATCTATACATATTTGCTTAGATTTTTAACATTTATAATTTTTACATTTTTTTTAAAATAAAAAAAATGATACTTACTTAATATATCCACAAGATCATTTTTACAAACTAAAACTTTTATACCCATCATACTAGCATCAACTAGCATTGCTGACGCTGTCCCAATTAATATGTTGCATCTTTTTAAAAATCTTTCAGCTTTTTCATCTTTGCCACTTTGAATTACTAAATTTTTGCAAGTGAATTCATTCAAATTAAAAGCCGAATATCGAGGATGAGTCCTTAATATTACTTTTTTATTTTTAGATAAAGTTATTAATTGATTAAATAATTTTTCTTTAAATTTTTTAAATTTAATTTTATCGTAATTAAAATGCATAAGTTGAGGTTCCAGAACTCCTATTGTATCTTTTTCCATACCTTTGTTTAATTTTCTATTTTTTTTAAATATTTTAATTTTACAAAGATTTTTCATTTTTATTAGCATTGATGCATAAGATTTTTCCCATATATAAAAACTATCTACCTCTAAGAAACTATAATGAGCTGAAATAATTATATCACCATGTTGCACATTAATTAACTTTATATGATTAATTTTACAAATATAATTTGTCAAACTTATAGTAAAATCATATTCATTAAATACAAAAATTTTTTCTAAATTTTTATTATTTAAATAGGGATAAAATAAGCTTAATTCTTTAATTAATTTAAAAAAAAATTGAAAATTAAAGTAGTAACCTAATTTAAAAGTTCTTAAAAAAATACGAAATATAAATTGTAAATTTTTTAAATTTAAAAACCTATCTTCCAAAATTTGTTTATTTGTATTTTTATATTTACCCGGTAAAATAAAATTTTCAGTATCAAATTTAATTAAACTTATATTTTTTTGTTTCACCCTTCTTCTTTTTGATTTTATTAATATATAGGATATAAAAAAAGGTATTATTAAAATCGAAAATATTTCACTTATTAAAAGTGAAATTATAGATCTGGATTTAGACTGAAGCTTAAATTGTAAAAATGATCTGAAAGTCATTCTTATTTCAGAATTATTTGAATATATCTTATTTTTATATTTTATTTCATAAAGCTTAATTTGACTTAAATTTTTTGAAAGCTGTGCAAATTGATTGTAATTTAAGAAACTATTTCTAAATTTAAAATATAATAAATCAATCATTTTTAAACATAATCGCTTTTATTTTGAAAAATTATAGAAGCTCCATTTTCTTCAAAATTAAAGTTTACATGCTTAATCTTTTTTTTATTCAATAAATTTATCAACTTTTGCTTTTCTCTAAAATTTTTACTTAAAAACAACATAAAACCTCCAGCTCCGGCTCCAAGAATTTTGCCACTTAAAGCACCGTTATTTAATGCAAAATCATACAAGTGGTCAATTTTTCTATTAGAAACTTTTTCAGATAATTGTTTTTTTGCATTCCAACTTTCATTCATTAAACCAGATATATTCTCTATAAAACTTTTATTATTTTTTGATATTATAATTTTTTTCGCTTCATCAGCAATTTCATAAATTATCTTAAATAACTTTGAATTTATTTTGAGATTGTTAATTTTGTCAGTTTCTATTTCTTGAGCATCTCTTACTTGACCAATGTATATTAATGTACTTAGCTTTTCTAAAATTTTTATTTTTTGATATTTAATTTTATAATTATTTATTTTTATATTTTTTCTAAAATCAATAATATTAAATCCACCAACTGCACAAGCTATTTGATCTTGAGAGCCTACTTTTTCTTTAAGAATATCTTGTTCTAGCTTGATTGCTTTTTTTGCAATTAAAAAATTTGAACTTCTTTTATTGTTCATAGTTTCAATTCCTTTAATTAAAGCAACTGAAAATGCCGAGCTTGATCCTAATCCCGACCTGGAAGGTAAATCTGAAGAATGTATTATCTCCAATCCACTAATATTTTTATGATATTTTTTTAAAACTTCTCTAATGCTTGGATGTTTAATTTGATCTATATTTTTAGTGAACTCTGTTCTGAAATATCTAATTCTATACTTAAAAGGAAAAAAAGGAGGCAAATATCGCATAGTCATATAACAATACTTATTAATGGCTGTTGAAATTACCATTCCTTTATTATTTAAATACCATTCAGGAAAATCAGTTCCCCCACCAAAATATGAAATTCTTAATGGTATTTTACAAATTATCATTACTATTTAGTATATTTTAACTTTTATCATTGTTATCTGCTATATATGAACTTTAAAGATTTAATTAAAACTTGATCATAATATAAAAAACTGTATCAAACATAAAATGAATAAAAAATCTATTATTATTTCAGGAAATTTAGCACAAGATCATGAATTTATTTATCCTTATTATAGACTTCTAGAGGAAAATTTTGAAATTGATGTTTGTATGAATGAGGGTAAACCGGTAAAGGGTATTTTGGGAACAGATTTACCTCCAAATAAAAATCATCCTGTTAAAAAGATTGAAGAATTAAATGTTAAAGATTATGACCTATTAATTATCCCTGGAGGAGTAAAAGCGATGGAAAAGGTCAGGCAAAATAAATTGATAATTAAGTTTATAAGAGACTTTCATGAATTGGGGAAAGTAATCGGATGTATATGCAGTGGAGCTCAACTTTTAATTTCAGCAAAAATTGTTAATGGAAAGAAAGTGTCGGGTTATTACAGTATGATCGATGATATTGTCAATGCAGGAGCCAATTATGTGGATGAACCAGCTGTAGTTGATGATAAAATAATTACTACAGCGCACTATAAAGATATGGGTCCATGGATGAAAAAAATTTTGGAAGTTTTCTACAATCAAAAATAATTAAAAATGGATTATAAAGATAAAAAGGTAAATAAACCTTGGGGAAATGAATACTTAATATATGGTTGTCAGTCATCTGCAACATGGTGTCTTCAACTTGATCATGATAAAAAAACCTCTTTACATTGTCATCCAAATAAAAAAACTGGATTTTTATTATTAGATGGTGAAGTAGAAATTGAATTAGGCTTTTATCAAAAAACTACTTTAAAATCACCTGATAAAATAATGATTAGACCAGGTTTATTTCACGCCACAAAAGCAATATCAAAAAATGGTGCAAAAATTTTAGAAATAGAGTCTCCAGTTGATAAAAATGATCTAGTCAGATTTAAAGATGATTATGGAAGAGAAAATAAACCTTATGAAGGACAGAATCAAATGTTTAATTTGGCAAAAAATGACATTGTTTTTAAGGATCCATTAGTAAATTCTTTAAACAAGTACAAAATTAACAATATTGATGTTTGTTTAGAAAAGTACAAAGAAAAAAAACTTCTATTAGAGAAAAACCCAAATACGATTTTTGCAATTCTTGATGGTGGTTTAGTTTCTGAAAATGACCAACTTGTTTTATCTCCTGGAGATATAGTGAGATATGATACAATAAAAAAACTTTGTGAAGTTTTTGAAATAAGGCAAACTATAAGTTTCATATCGATTCAATCATAAATGCTTAATAAAAACAAATTAATAAATATTTTTAAGACTGCCTCTATATGTAGAAATTTTGAGAAAATTACTTTTAAAAAAATCCAAGACAAAATAATAAAGTTTCCAGTGTATCTTTCTGCAGGTCAAGAATTTATTGCTTCGTCTTTGTCACAAATGACTTCAGAATTAAAAGTTAAACCAATGATATTTGCACAACATAGATGTCATTCAACTTACTTAGCTTTTGGTGGAAACATGACGAAATTAATTAATGAGTTACAGGGTAAAAAAAATGGTGCCACTTTTGGCATTGGAGGATCGGCTTCATTGCATAGCAAAGAAATTAATATGTTTGGTCATGATGGTCACATGGGGACACAAGGACCAATAGGAGTAGGCTCTTGTTTTGTCACTAAAAAACCAACTATAGTTTTTTTAGGTGATGCCTCAGCGGAGGAGGACTATGTTCTAGCAGCATTAGGTTGGGCTTCGACTAAAAAATTACCAATTTTATTCATAGTGGAAGATAACAATTTATCAATTTTGACAAAAAAAAAGGTCAGACGAAATTGGGAAATGAGTGAAGTTGCTAAATCATTTAAAATGAATGGCCATCAATTAGATGATGATCCAAAAAATATATATAAATTCAAAGAAAGACTTTTTAAAAAACCTATGTTGCTTAACATAAATACTCACAGGCTATTTTGGCATGCAGGTGCCGGACAAGACTCTGTTAATACTTTTGACAGATATAAAATAATAAAGAAAAAATTAGGTATTTTAGGTAATAGAATAGATCAAGAAAATTATATAAGAATAAATAAATTATGGAAAAAACACTCAGAGAAACAATAAAGCAAATTGTTAGATCACATTTAAAAAATAAAATTGGAAATGTTTTTGGACAATGCTTGACAGCTGTAGGTTGGGTTGGAGGAACTTTACCTGAATTATATGAAAAAGATGGAATGGTTGAGTTATCAATGGCTGACGTAGCTGGAGGTGGATTTGTAGTAGGTGCAGCGTTAATGAATACCAGACCAATATATGTAATAAGATATCAAGGTTTTAATTGGTACAACGCTCCTATGATACTAAATTATGCTTGCAAGTCTAAGGAAATCTGGAATCAAACATGTCCAATATTTGTTAGAAGTATAGCAATGGAAGGTGGAATTGGACCTGTCGCAGGATCTTCACATCATTCCTTATATTTTAGAATGCCTGGTATCAAAATCGTAAGTCCGATGTCACCAAAAGAGTATAAAAAAATTTATAATAAATTTTTATCTGAAAATGATGTTTATTATGTATCTGAACATAGAGGGTCTTATAATAATGTTTCTGAATTTCAAAATGACATTAATGGAAAAAAAGAATTAATTATAATTGCAATATCTATAACTCGATTTCAAGCAGAGATAGCAAAAAAAAATTTGGAGAAACAAGGATATAAAATTGGAATAATTCATGTTGTTTGGATTAAGCCATTTAAACTTAAAAAAAAAGAGATAAATGCCATTAAAAAGACTAAGTATGGTTGTTTACTTTTAGATGACGATTATGTAGATGGTATTGCAAATTCATTGGGTAATAAAATAAATTTAGATACTGGGAAAAAAGTTAACACATTGGGACTGAAAGATAAATCAGCTGGATTTTCAAAAAGATCAGATAATTTACCACCAACCGCAAAGGAAATAGAGAAGAAAATTAAAAAAATAATATCAAATAAATTTTGAAAAAAAAAATTTTAATTGTTGGTGTTGGTAATATTGGGTTTAGGCACTTTCAATCTGTTAATGATTTAAAAAATGTTGAAATTACATTAGTCGATCCACGAATCCAAAAAATTAAAAAAATATATTTTAAACATGAAATTAAAAAAAGAAATAAATATTTATTTCATAATACTATCAATAGAGTATTTTATAAAAAATTTGATTTAGTAATTATCGCAACAAACTCTAAAATAAGATTTAAAATATTTAATTATCTTGTAAAAAATAATATTTCAAAAAATATTATTTTGGAAAAAGTAATTTACTCAAATTTAAATGATTACGATAAATATATGAATATAATTAATACAATGAAAATCAATTGTTGGGTAAATTGTTTAAATAGAGTTTTTCCTATAAGTAAAGAAATAAAATCTAAATCAAAGAATTATAAACTAAAAAAAATCACCGTTATTGGTAAAAATTGGGGTCTTTTTTGTAATTTTATACATTTTCTTGATCTAGCTTCTTACTTAATTGACAGTCGAAAGATAAAAAATGTCAAAATTAACATTGAAGGAGTTGCTAAATCAAAAAGAGCTGGGTTTAGTGAATATTTTGGTAAACTAAATATAGATTTTGAAAAAGGAAATTCTCTTATGTTAATCTCTAAAAAAGGAGAAACTGATTATAACCTTAATATAGACTACATTAAAAAAAGTTATCATATAAATGAAATAAAAAGCTCAATGAAGATAATATCTAAAAATCGAATTTTAAATAAAAAAGTTACAATGCCAAAAGTGAGTAATTTAACCAAAGTATTTGTTAAGAAAATATTATCAAATAAGTCTCCTGGATTGGTAAAACTAATTGATTGTTTGGAGTTGCACCAACCTGTGATAAAATCACTTTGTGAAAATTTGAGTGTAAAATATAACAAAAAAATTTACGACTGTAAAATAACCTAATGAAAAAAATATTTAAAATTAAAAATAGAGTCATTAATTCTAAAAACCCCTTATTTATTTGTGAAATAGGTATTAATCACAATGGATCATTTAAAGATGCTAAAAAATTAATTGACTTGGCAAAAAAAGCTGGTGCAGAGTGTGTTAAACATCAAGCTCATGATGTCAATTTTGAAATGATAGAAGAAGCAAAAAAAACTATTCCCGGTAATTCAAAAAAGTCTATATATGAAATAATTAAAAAAAAATCTTTACCTTTTTCTTTTGAGAATAAATTAAAAAATTATGCGGAAAAAAAAGGTTTAATATATTTAAGTACCCCTTTTTCTAGAGAGGCTGCAGATTATTTAAATAAAATTGGAGTCCCAGCTTTTAAAATTGGGTCTGGAGAATGCAACAATTACCCTCTAATCAAATATATTTGTAAATTCAAAAAACCAATCATTTTAAGCACAGGCATGAATAATTTAAAAAATATTAAAAAATCTGTTTCAATTATAAATAAACACAAAATACCATTAGCCTTATTACAATGTACTAGCATTTATCCAACACCATTAGATAAAGTGAATTTATCTGCAATAAATATTTATAAAAAAAAATTTAAAAATATTGAAGTTGGATACTCAGATCATACAGCTGGTACTGCTTCAATTTATGCTTCGTTTCTTTATGGAGTGTCAATTATAGAAAAACATTTTACAGATAGTTACAATAGAAAAGGACCAGATATTATTTGCTCTATAGATTTTGAAGATCTTAAAAATTTTATGGAATTTTTAAAAGTAAATAAAATTAATAAAAAAAATAGAAAAAAAAAAATTTATAAGGAAGAACTTGTTACTGCAAAATTTGCTTATGCATCTGTTGTAAGTATTGAAAAAATATCAAAGGGGGAAAAATTATCAAAAAACAATATATGGGTTAAACGACCAGGCAGTGGAGATTTTCTTGCTGAAAATTATGAAAATTTATTAGGTAAAATTGCCACCAAAGATATAAAAAAAGGTGTATTCATTGAAAAAAAACAAATCAAATAAAAAAAAAATAGTTTTTTTAACTGGAACAAGAGCAGATTACGGAAAACTCAAAAGCCTAATATTAGCTGTTAAAAAAAACTTAAATTTTGAATACAAGATTTTCATAACCGGAATGCATAATCTTAAAAAATATGGAAACACTTATGAAGAAATAATAAAAGATAAATTTCATAAATATCATTTATTCAATAATCAAAATTTAAATGACTCAATGGATATTATTTTGTCCAAAACTATAAAGGGCTTCAGTAAATTTGTTGAAAAAGAAAAGCCAGATCTTGTAGTTGTTCATGGAGATAGAGTGGAGCCATTAGGGTGTGCCATAGTTTGCACTCTAAACAATATTTTATTAGCACATGTTGAAGGAGGAGAAGTATCAGGTACAGTTGATGAAATGTTAAGACATTCAATATCTAAATTATCTCACCTACATTTTGTTTCTAATGCACAAGCAAAAAAAAGATTAATACAAATGGGTGAGGATAAAAAAAACATTTTTCAAATTGGCTCTCCTGATCTAGACATAATGAATTCTAAAATGTTGCCCAAAATAGAAAAAGTTAAAAAAAGATATGATATAAGCTTTAAAAACTATGGTTTAATCATATTTCATCCTGTCACAACTGATATAAAAAATTTGGATTACCAGGTTGGAATTTTAATTAAAGCAGTCAGAAAAACAAACAAACAATATATTGTTATTTATCCCAATAATGATTTAGGAGCCAATATTATTTTAAATAATTTTAAAAAACATTTTAATAATAAAAATTTTAAAATACTTCCGTCGATGCGTTTTGAGTATTTTCTTACTTTATTAAATAATTCAAAAGTAATTATAGGGAATTCAAGTGCAGCTATTAGAGAGGCCCCATTTTTTGGAACACCTTCAATCAATCTTGGTTCAAGACAGTATAAACGTTCAAAACAATTATCGATAATAAATATGGATTTTAATGAAAAAGAAATTTTTAATAAGCTAAATTATTTTTTTTCATCTAATAAAAAATTTAAAAAAAGTAGGGAATTTGGAGATGGAAAATCTTCGAAAAGATTTGTTCAAATTGTTCTGAATAAAAAATTTTATAATACAAAAAAACAAAAATACTTTATTGACATCTAATTTTTAAAAAAATGAGAATTATTTCTAAAATTGAAATAAAGAATGATTATGTCGTCAAGGGCATAAATTTTGAAGGTATAAGAAAAATTGGAGATCCAGAATTAATTTCAAAAAAATATTATGATGAAGGTATAGATGAAATTATTTTTTCTGATGTAGTAGCAAGTTTATATCAAAGAAACCATTTGTACGATTTTATAAAAAAATTTAGTACCAAAATATTTGTTCCTATGACACTAGGAGGTGGTTTAAGAGACACTGATGGAATACATAAAGCGTTAAATTCAGGAGCT
>MDTB01124418.1_pt1 | contig 10882 bp, 10 predicted proteins | sample 811161 | NCBI WGS metagenome assembly MDTB01 (sample SAMN05326650, study PRJNA326480) | marine metagenome | isolation source: seawater | place: Mediterranean Sea | collected 2009 | reverse complement strand
TTTTATCTTCATAACATTCTACTTCTATACCTGCTTTTAATAATAAATTAACACCATCTAAATTTCTATAATTATTTCCATAAACTACCCTTGATCTTCCTCGATAAATAAAGTGTCTGATCCATTGATATTTAAACTATTTTCTCCTGATTTTTTTTGCAAGTGAGATCTAAACTTGTAAAAATATCCATCAGCTGTTTCTCTGTAAAAAACTCTGTCAGAAAGATCTGAATTATTAATTTTAGTTAAGACTTTAGAGTGTCCAAGAAAATGGCAGTATTGAGCTTTATGAGGTTTATCTCCGACTATATCTTGAATTGTATTTGAAATTGATTTTTCAAAATCAGGAATAGCTTCTTCTTCTAATTTGTCTAAATCTATCATTTTAACTTCATTAACATCGTTAACATTAGAATCTGCGGATCTAACAATTTCTTCTTTTATTTGGTCAATAGTTTTATTTCTACTTGTAACAATAGGAGAAGCTGGTCGCGCAAAAGTTTCATAAGAAGTTGGTGTAGGCGTTTCAGTAATTTTTAGATCATTAATTTCAGAAACACTTGGAATTTGAGGAGGTATTAAAAGGCTTCCCGAAACATCATCACTTGTGCAACCTTTATAACAAAAATCTGATTTAGCATAATAAACTATTTTATTTAAATCGGTTGAACAATGCCAAGAATCAAAAATAGAAGAAGCTGGTTGACAAACCATTTGAGGAGATGAAATAGATATTCCTTCTGGAGGGATTGTATATTGAAATGTTGAGCAATCTATATCAAAATTTAAATCCCAGCGAACAGTGCAATAATCAGTGGTAACGTCTAAGGAAAGGTCACAACAATATGAAATTAAATAATTTTTATATCCATTTCCATAATCTTTTAATATTAATATATTAATGTTAGAAGTAGAATATTCGCTTGAACCACAATCCTTAATATATTTTTCTACATTATTTTCATTTATGTCGTCATTAGATATGAAAACTTCATGTTGAGAATTATCGCAATCTTGGCAGTCTTCAGACACATCTACAGAGCCCATTTTGTGTTCTGTTATATAGGAAAAATTAACTGGACCAAAAGGGGTTATCGTTAAATTTACATTTGGAAAAGATTTTTCAACTATATGGGAGCCATAATTTAAAAAATTAAAGGACTCGAAAGCTGTTTGATCATTAAATATAAACTTATACGACTTACCTAAACCAACCTTTAGGTTGAACGGGCTATCCGAGCCAAAGTTAACGAAAGAAGACATAAATGTTATTACACAGGTTTTGACCTAAAGTGCAATTAATTTTTAAGTCTTTAATTAAAAAACTTAAGCGTTGTGCTTTTCTAGCACTTTTACATTTGCTGGGCCACCAGAATTGTTGGCTACTAAAACGCAGGAATATTTAAAATTCCAAATATCAGAATATGCTAAACCTTGATTCGTCACATTGTGGGTGCTTATCGTAGTCCAATGGGAAGCGAAGTCATTGCTAGCTGTATTTGTAGTAGGGTCTGTGTAATTAGATCCAATAATTGTGATTGTAATATCTTGGTCAGTGATAACCTGATAACTATGAAGGGTATATAATCTTACATTCACAGCGTTTGAATAAAGATTATTTGTGCCATTATTTATAGCTTGATCAATTGAGGTAATTACCTCTGGACCTTTATTTTGAGTTATCTCTACTCTAGACATTATTAACCTTCTTCGTTAGAGTCAGGTTGTTTAGGAAAAGAGTCTTTAGAGAATTCTTCTAAATCTACAAAATCATAATTTTCATTATAATTTATTAAATTAAAAGATTCTACTTCAAACTTAGCTTCAGAAACCTGTTCGTAAGTAAAGATAATATCATCTCTGACTTCATCATCGATAAAAAATGAAGGGTCATTAAGGATATCTCTATCAAGTTTTTTATAAGAGTATTCAACTTTAGCACCTTTTGCGTACCTTAAAAACATGTTGACTCTAGCTATAGACCAAAACCCAATTGGCTTATCTAATCTTATGGCATCATGAACTCCTCTTTTATAAACTTCTTTTAGTTGTGATAGATTTAATTTACCAGAGAGGCTTCTATTGTTATAATCTATTACTTTAGCTTTTAATAGTTCAACTATACCTTCGACAAAATCTTGAGAAGCGGAAACTCTAGAAGAGTATAAACTTCTAAGGTTGGAAGAGAAATCTATATTTTTTCGGATCATTCAAAAATATATACACAAAAAATAATAAATTAACTTATTTTAAATTATTAAAATCAGCTTCACTGCAGAAACGAGTTAGTTTTGTGCCATCGTCATCTACAGCTTTAAAGGCATAGCGAACTCTCATATTGCCATTCTTTGAGGCTTTTTCGATTCTTACCTTTTCGACGTCTTCTTCGGCAATTTTTACTTTAGTTTTTTTCTTAACGTTGTAGAACTCTATCATAGTTAAATTAATTACACATATTTTGTTTAAAAAATATATTTTTTTTAAAATTATTTATCAGAACTTCCGAAACCACCTTTACCTCTATCACTGTCTTCTAAATCTTGAACTTCTTCTATATCTACCCAAGGTAATTTAATTATAACAAGCTGAGCAATTTTATCTCCAATATTATATTCTTTTTTGTCTAAATCTGGAATGCTCATTCTGATTTTTATTTCGCCCCTATAACCAGAATCTATAACCCCTACAGAATTTCTTAAATAATGATCGGTATTGGATATACTAGACCTGGGGAACAAAAGACCTACGTAGCCTTTTGGAACTTGCATAGCTATATCTGTTCCGTATTCATAAAAATTAGATAAACGAGTAATTTTGGTAGCCACTAAGTCCATACCAGCGTCACCTTCATTTGCGTAAAAAGGGATTTTAGCTCTATTATTTAATTTTTTAAATTTTATCTTCATAACATTCTACTTCTATACCTGCTTTTAATAATAAATTAACACCATCTAAATTTCTATAATTATTTCCATAAACTACCCTTGATATTCCTGATTGTATAATTAATTTAGCGCATTCTATGCAGGGTGATATGGTTATATACATTGTAGAATCTTTACTAGACTGTGTAGATTTGGCTAATTTTGTAATAGCATTGCTTTCGGCGTGTAAAACTTCAGGTTTTGTTATTAAGGCGTTTGAGGGATGATCGCTTAAATTTTTTGAAGTTATAGACTCTGGCATGATGCTAGTTTCGCAAGTGTTGTCGAAACCAATTGGAGTCCCATTATAGCCATCAGAAATAATTGAACCTTCTTTTACTATAATGCACCCAACTTTTTGCCTGTTAGCTTTAGATAATTTACTCCATACTCTAGCTATTTCTAAATAAGTTTTGTCAAGACTATTCTGGCAAGGCATTTTTATAATATTTTTTTAAACAATTCAAAACGTCATCATCTACTGGGCTTAGTGTTTCAAGACGATTTATTTTAAAAATTCCAAATTCTGTATGTTCGTAATCTAACTCTATTTTAGGAAATTCTTTAACCATGCCTATGAAGAAATTAAAATTTACATTTGTTTTTTTTCTTTTTATAACTTTTTGAAAAAAAACGTCTTTAGGATTTATTGAAAAACCAGATTCTTCTTTCAACTCTCTAATGGCACAATCTTTAGGAGATTCTCCGTTTTCAATAGCTCCAGCAAAGGGACTCCAGTATCCGCCAAAAGGAACTCGTTTTCCGTTGTTAAACTCTATTCTCCTAGCTAATAAAACTAATTTATTTTTAACTAAACAAATTCCTGAACAATCAAAAGTCATCTTCTAGAGAACCGCTTTGTTGATATTCCCTGACCCTACGCTCAAAAAAGTTGCCCATAGCTTGAACATCTACAACCTCACCCAACCAAGGGAATGGATTATGATCGCTTGGAAACCTGTAATCTAAGCCAATAGCTTCAAGTCTTCTATTGCCAATGTAGTGCATATAATCGACAAACATATCGGCATTTAAGCCAAGGATGCCAGTGGGTAAAACGTCGTGAGCATATGCAATTTCTAATTCAACCGCTTTTTTAATGTGTTCTACGAATTCTTCTTGTATTTTTTTAGTCCAAATAGAAGGGTTTTGCTCGATCATTGTATTAATTAAATAAGTTCCAAATGCAATATGAGAACTTTCATCTCTTAATGTATATTTAATTTGATCAGAGATGCCTTGTAGCTTATTTTGTCTGCCTAAGGCAAGTAGCATGGCAAAACCACTAAAGAAAAAAGTTCCTTCGCAAACTATCCAATAAGTTAGAAAATTTCTAAGCAACTCTTGTTTACCTTCTTTACTGTTTGAGTTAAAGTCTTGACTACTAATATCATTAGTTATACTCATTAAGAAGTCGTCTTTTGCTTTTATACTAGGTATATTTTCGTAAGCGGCAAAAACTTCTTCGATATCTAGATCTAGACTATCGCATATGTAAACTACTGTTAAGTTGTGAAGGCTTTCTTCAAATGCTTGCCTAAGTATGTACTGGCGGCATTCAGCGTCTGTAACATAGCGAAAGGCAGACAAAAGCAAATTATTACCAACCAAAGACTCAGATCCAGCAAAAAATCCAAGACAGCGTTTAACAAGTAATTTTTCATCTTCTGTAATTTCGTCATTTTTCCATTGTTTGATATCATTTTGCATTGATATTTCTGTGGGCATCCAATTATTGGCGCAACTTTTAAGGAATAAATCCCAAGCGTATTTATGTTTATGTGGTAGTATTCTATTTACCCCAGCAATATTTTTAGTAAGTAATTCTCCAGTTTTAGTTTCCATAATATATATAACGATAATACACTATTATGGGTTCACTGTCAAGTTAAATTTTATGAATTTTCACAAGATTCTCCACTAGAGTAAGTTTGAGGTTGGGATTCAGGTTTATAATAACCAGTTAAATTATCAGTTTCATTTGAGATTACATAACAATCATCGCAAATTTTTATAGATTCTGAATTTTTAATATAAGTATTTTCTATTGACCTTTCTCCAGACCAAGAAGAAATGGAAAGCTCTGATACAATATTTTCTATTTTACAAGCTACGCCATAACTTTTTATAGGATTAGTTGATGTTGCTCCTGCAAAATGCAAGCCAATTAATTTAGGGGTTTCACCATTAGAAGAATCTGTAAAGATTCCAGATCCAGAATCTCCAGAATCAGAAAACCACTCGCCGTTACAAAGGTATAAAACACAATCTTCAAATTGAGCTATGTGCTGAACTGAGTTGACTTGATTTCTGGATCCATCATTATGAATGTAATCTGAAGGACAATAGTATACATTGCCAGACCAAGAAGTTGATAAAATTGTAGATTTATTTTGCGAATTTAAACCTCCTTGTGGGGTAACTCCAGTACTCCTTCCGCTTTTGTAAACGTTTGCCCCTGACTCTGCAGAAGTAAATTCAAAAGGGCCAGAAAAAAGAGATTGAATTTTATTTACAGGAATAGAATCAGAATGAAAAGAAATTAAACTAGCGTCTATTTTATTTGAATAATTTTCTCCGTGATTACCAACGTTTGAAGAATTTTGTGGGTGATTAAATTTTAACGAAGAAGTTTTATAAACAAAACCTATTTCTTTTTGACCAGAGCCTCCATTACCATTAACATCAACGTTAGATGGAGAAACTATTTTATCGTTTGATATATCTTTGTTTTCGTCTAAAAGAGTTCCATTATTATATTCGTTAGTGGTAGAGGTTTGATTAGAGCTTAAACAATATGGTACTCCAGAGAAAATTAAATCAAGCTTATTACCCATATTTTCATGTTGCCAACATTGATAGTAAAATTGATTAGAAAAAGTATCTAAGTCATATTCAAACTCTAAAGACTCATTTGAAAGAGCATAAGGTTGATTTCTATTTGAGCCGTTTCTGGAAAAACCATTTTGATAAATTACTACTCCGTTTGCGTTTTTTATTGTAATATTTGTATAAGCGCTAGATTGATTTGATGGACCTCCTGCTGGAGCAGTGCTAATGAAAAATGGGTGGTTATCTAAATAATTAGAAGTTTTAAATATATATTTCTTACCAACATCTAGTCTAGGAAGATTTCCAGAAGAGCCGTCAAAAGCTGGTTTGAAATATAAATCTTGAGATTCATTATCGTATATGGTATATATATTGCCATTTGACGAAGAAACCCAGTTTACGTTATACTCTATATCAGAGTCATTTTTGGAATAATAAACTTCTGGACCAACGACATGATTGTTAGTAATGCCTAAAATATTTCCTTCGTTATCTTTTATGGAAAAACCTAAAGTTCCAGCAGCTACTTGGTTTTTAGGTCCAATAGAGATTCCCCCTGGAACACAATTAAACGGTGAATTATTATCATAAGTATGATTTGGGCAACCTTTAACATAAATTTCGCTTGGGGAGTTTGATCCAGCATCAGAGCCACAAAAATCTTGAATGATCATGGGAGGAACTTCTATAACATCAGTTTTTACCCCACTGATTTGAGAAGGAATTAAATCTTCTGGAGATAAATTTTCAAATGATTCTTTTTTTGAAACTCCTACAACTATACATTTTTCTTTAGTGCTGTTACCTTTTATTTCTTTGAAGCCCTCGAAATAACTTTCAACATTTTTTTTGTCTAAAAGTTTGAATTTTTTAACTTCATTAAAATTTATATCATTAGGGTTCATTTTATTAAAATGGGTTAAAGGGTTCTAGCGGTGGGGCTAATGGGTTTGTTGGTGGGTTAGTGTAGTCAATGCTACTGTCTGGAAGCTCCCAATTAATTGTAGTAACTTGACCCCTATATTCTAAGGTCATTGAAAATTTTACATAATCTCCACCCTTGGGCCTCCAAAATAAAAGCTGTTCTATTGTAGAGTCTGCTTGGGAATAAATTCCAGTAGTAATTGTACTTTCGTTTACTAAGGTGGAAATGTAATCAAAAATATTATCTGTGCTTGAAATTGGATTTGTTGCTGAGTCATATGTATAATTAAAACCTTCTACATTGAAAGTAATATTAGCTAATTCTGGACGTATTCCTAAAATATTTGAATATCTAAAAATTGATATATTTGCAGAATCTTTATTAAAGGGGTATAAATCTAAATAATCATAAACACCATCTAAATCTGAATGAGATTTTTTAGTTACAGTTGCGATAGTATTTTGAACATGAGTAGTACCTAGACCGCTTTCATTAGTAAAAATAGAAGAAGCCCCCCTTTTGCCATCAAAAAGAAAAGATCCAGAATCTATTGGACTAGAAGAATAGATGAAGTTAGACGAGCCTGCAGTTGAGCAAGGTGAATCCGATAAAACTGTACTGGTATCATCTCTGTATATGTAATAATCTCTAGAAGAAACTCCATTAAAGTTTATAGAAACGTTTGATATACCACCTCTCCTAACTCCAGATTTAACGTCGCCAATAAAAAACCCAATTTCGTAAGGTATCGATCCAGAAATATCGGGTTTAGAATTTCCAGCGTCACTAATGTGATTAAAGTATTCAGATTTTATATTTTTAGAAAAAGAAAGAAACTTTTCTTCAATGGAGTTTCCTGAGCTTTCTAAATCAAAAGTATAGTAATTATCTAATTGTCTTAAAAAAATACCTAACGAAAACCCGTTTAAATTATTAATTTGATTAGAAGAATCAAAATAAAAAGAAAGAGTTAAATTAACTAAACTATCTTCAATGTTATAGTTTATATAATTTGGTTTGTTAGCTTCAACTGGATCATCAAAAAGTATACCAAGATAAGAAAAGTTGGGCAAAGAAGAATCATTTAAATTAGTTTTTAAATTAAAATTTAAATAACTAGAACCATTAAACGAGGAGTCGCTTTTTACTTCTAGGTTAGAAGGGTGAGCTGAGCTAATGGAAAAATCTTTTTTAGTATTGTTTTCTGAAAAAGAATTTAAAACGTAAAAATCATCTAAATTAAAAAAAGAATCTGAGTTTGAAAAAGTTAAACTTCTAGAAGTAGAAGTGTTTTTGAAAAGGGGAGCGCAATTACATAATTCACCATTTGGTGCATATTCGCCATTTGCATCTGGAGCTGAATTAAATTCAGAAACATATATTTTTTTAAAGGCAATTCCAGAATTATTATCAAAAATAATGTTTTTTCCAGCTTCACCGTTAAATATTCTTAAGAAACTCATAATACTAATTACACGTTGATGTGATACTTAAAGAAACATTTTTTACTTTATAATAAAGTTCATAAGCAGGGCTTCCAAATAAATAGTTTTGTCGAGATTGAGTGTTTGATAATTGACTTGGATTATATCTAAAATAAACTTTCCAAATTCCATTAGCTATCTTGCCATTTAAGTCAGAAATTGCTATGGACATTTTATTTCCTAAGCCAAATGAATTACCAAAATGATCCCAACCCCAAGGATTTCCTGATAATAGGTGTCCAGATTGCCAAATGTAATCTTGACCAGATGGAGAAATTATTTTCATTTGAACAGCACTATGAGTATTTCCATAATGAGTTGGATCTTGAAGTTCTGTATTCCACCCACTGTAAGAAGATGGTTTAAAATTAGAGAAACCAAATCCTCCGCCATAGCTGCCATAGCCACCGCCATAGCTTCCATAGCCGCCACCGCCATACCCGCCGCCCATACTGGTCCACAAATGTTTCATGGACGCTCCGTAAATGCTAAATCCTATATCAATTTTTTGAACTTGCCCATTGGGGGAAAGAGTTGTTTGTTGTTGCCCTAAATCAAAAGAAGAAAAAAGATTCCAAGAGGAAGAAGAGCTATTAGTATATCCACCGCTATCTCTGTGAGATCTGAAATATCTACCATAAATTGTTTTTTCACCAGGAAAGGAAAGAGATAAATTGCTAGTTGTTCCTGAGGGGCATCCTGCATTTGGGTTTGGGGTCGGAGTAGGAGTAGGAGTAGGAGTTACTACTGGAGTTGGAGTAGGCGTTGGAGTAGGCGTTGGAGTAGGCGTTGGAGTAGGGGTTACTACTGGAGTCGGCGTAGGCGTTGGAGTAGGGGTTACTACTGGAGTTGGGGTAGAAAGGGGTGTAGGTGTTGGACAAGCCGAGGATAAGTTGGAAGCTTTTATATCTACTACGCCAATGGGTCCAAGTGCCGTAGGCGAACTACCAGCCTGGTTCCATCCAGAAGGATCTGTAATGTCATCTAAAATAGAAACTGGACCTTCATCAAACATCAACCATCGGGTATAATTACCACTAACAACAGCGCTATGACTGAAGGAATATCGTATTATGACAGATACAGACCAAACAGAAAGGTTGGCTGCATAGGGTTGATAAGCGGCAACATAACCTACACTGTCGCTTAAACTTTTAAGCGTGTTTATTGCTGAATTATTGCCGTCGTTTCTATCGCTAAAAAAGTTTGTATCTCCAGTTATAGAAGTGAATAGCGATGAAAGATTTGAATATTGATTATCATCTTGGCTTAAATCGTAAAGATAATATTTTACGTATCTATCGCTAAATTGGTTAGATGAATGACTATCGCTTCTCATTAAGCAAATTGCTTCGGGGGGAGATGCTGGCGTAAGAGTTGGGGTAACTTCAGGCGTAGGAGTTGGGGTAACTTCAGGAGTTGGAGTAGGAGTTAGAGTAGCTTCTGGCGTGGGAGTTAGAGTAGCTTCTGGCGTGGGAGTTGGAGTCGATATCAGGTTTTGAGCTTTTAAAAGCGCTGTTGCAGAGATTGGTCGATCACATGCATCAAAGGCTGTTAAAGTTATAATTTCGTCTTGGCTTACATAGTTTTCATTTTTCTTTAAAACAACTAAATTGTTAATAGGAAGTTGATATTCAAAAGGATGAAATGGAATTTTTTCGTAATCATAAGAATCATATTTTTGATAACTCCAAGAAGAATTCTCGGAACTAGAACTTAGTGTTAAATAATTTTTTGTATAGTTAGAGCTAATATTAAAATCAATATTTAAATAATCATAAATTTGATCGTCTAAGTAATTTTGAGGCGAAAAATTTAAAGATTCAACATTAGCATAGTAAAGAGAATTTTCCTGAACGTTATGTTGGGATATAATATTGATTAAAAAGTCAGAGCTTTCACAAGTACTAGTAGGAGTTACTTGTATTAATTCTGGACAACTAGACGCATTTAATGTATAACTTTGACTTGGTAAACTAAAGTTTATAACATTTGAAAAAATGTAATCTTCAATTCCATCCATTTTAATAGTAGCTGTATAAGAAATGTATGGATCATGGTCAACAAGGACAGAAAACCCATACTCAAGAGATTCTATGGTTGTGGTTCTAGCTACTTCATTTCCATTTTGATCATATATGTATACGATAGCTCCTGATACAGGAGAACCTCCACAAAGAAAATTGCCTTTGATTATATTTTGGTTAGTAAATACACTTATTGCAGGAGGTAAATCAGTACATAGTATATACCTTTGATATATAGATTGTTGTACTGGGATAGGTGTTCCAAAAGTATTTATAGAATCATAGCAATCTTCACAGTTATCAAAATCACCAGAATATTGATCTAGAACATCATTAGAGTTAACTAGCTCATTTGTATTTTTATAGCATTTACCATCTATTGTGACGAAATCTGGAGATCCTTCGGGCAGAAGTATTCCAACTCTAGGAGTTGGGGTTTGGGTTGCAGTTGGGGTTGGTTCTGGGGTTATAGTGATAGTCTCACTAATAGTTAAAGTCGGGGTTAGACTTGGTGTTGGTCTTGGCCTTGGTGGGCAAATTGTGGAAGTAGGGGTACACCAGCAAGGGTGTTCAGTTTCACTCGGAGTAGGATTCGGTGGAGTGGGCGTAGGATTCGGTGGAGTGGGCGTAGGATTCGGTGGAGTGGGTGTAGGATTCGGTGGAGTGGGTGTAGGATTCGGTGGAGTGGGT
>MDTB01211676.1_pt1 | contig 10883 bp, 10 predicted proteins | sample 811161 | NCBI WGS metagenome assembly MDTB01 (sample SAMN05326650, study PRJNA326480) | marine metagenome | isolation source: seawater | place: Mediterranean Sea | collected 2009 | reverse complement strand
TTTCCGAAGTCTTTTAACATTTTTACTTCGTCAGCTTTTGCACTGATAACAGTTTGGCATTTTAGTGTTTTAGCGTTTGCTGTAGTTACTGAAAGACCAATAAATGCAACTAAACTTAAAACAACAGTCAATAATTTTCTCATTATTCCCCCGTTTTGTTTATTAATTTCCAAAATTAAACTTTATCTCAAGTTAGGAGTCAAATTAAAATGACTAAACCTTAGGTTGTAACAGAATAATTGGAATTTATGAATTTATGACTTATAAACTCTCTTAATGCTATGGAAGAATTTGATTTCATCATAATAGGTGCTGGATCCGCTGGCTGCGTATTAGCAAACAGACTAAGCGCAGATGCAAAAAATAAAGTACTACTCCTCGAGGCAGGTGGTAAAGACACTTACCCGTGGATACATATACCGGTTGGTTATTTTAAAACAATGCATAATCCAAAAGTTGACTGGTGTTTTCATACTGAAAAAGATGAAACCATGAATAATCGGTCAATCAGATATCCAAGAGGAAAAACATTGGGTGGTAGCTCTTCAATTAATGGTCTTTTATGGATTAGGGGTCAAAGTAACGACTATGATAATTGGCGACAACAAGGAAATACAGGATGGGGATGGGATGACGTACTTCCTTATTTTTTAAAATCAGAAAATAATGAACTTGGATCAAATGAGTTTCACAATGACAAAGGGCCAATATCAGTTACAAACAAAAAAATTAATTTGAAAATGTTGGAAGAATTTCAAAATGCAGCTGAAGAAATGGGAATTCCTAGAACTAAAGATTTCAATACGGGAGATAATTTTGGTATTGGCTATTTTCAATTTACGACTACTCGCCAAAAATTATTAAAACTTAGATGCAGTGCCGCAAAAGGGTATTTAAATCCAGTTAAAAACAGATCTAATCTAAAAATTATTACTAATGCTCATGTTCAAAAAATAAATTTTGAAGGTAAAAAGGCTGTTGGAGTTAATTATTACATGAAAGATAAACTTAATACGGTTAAAGCAAATAGGGAGATTATTTTATCAGATGGATCAATAGGTTCTCCTCATATTTTACAAGTATCTGGAATTGGTGATAGCGATAAATTAAAAAAACATGGAATAAATACTATTCATGAACTTAAAGGTGTGGGAAAAAACCTTCAAGATCATTTAATGTTCAGGCCTGTTTATAAAGTAAAAAATTTAAAATCATTAAATAAAAAAATTAATAGTTTATTTGGAAATTTGTTAATTGGAATGGAATATGTATTTAAACAAAGTGGTCCGATGACTATGGGGGCTAGTCAAGTCTGTGGTTTTATAAAAAGTGATCCATCTAGAGCAACACCAAATTTACAATTTCATGTTCAGCCTATTAGTACAGATATATTAGGTGCTACTAAAATGCATGATTTTGATGGGATTACTCCAACTATAGCTAACGTTAGACCAACAAGTAGAGGTGAAATTAACATAGCGAGTAGTGATACTAGAGTTAATCCAAAAATAAAAATGAACTATCTTTCCACGCAGGACGACAGAGATGTTGCTGCGAAAGCTTTAAAAATTGTTAGAAAAATTATGCTTAATACTGAAACATTTAAAAAGTATGAACCTGAAGAATATAGACCTGGCAAAAATATTGTAGACGATGAAGAGCTAGTTAAAGCTGCCAGCGAACACTCACAAACAATTTTTCACCCAGTTGGCACTTGTAAAATGGGAAATGGAGATGAGGCAGTTGTAAACAAAAAGTTATCGGCTCATGGGTTACAAAATTTAAGAATTGTTGATGCATCAATTATGCCCAATATTACCTCAGGTAATACCAATGCACCAACTATAATGATTGCAGAAAAAGCATCAGACATGATATTGAATAGCTAAACATGTTTGCAGAATTTTTTTCACCGGACCAATTAGCAATATTAACTCAAATAATTTTCATAGATTTAGTGTTAGCGGGAGATAACGCAATTATTATTGGTATGGTTGCATCTAAATTTCCAATCGAACAAAGAAGAAGAGTAATCTTTTGGGGGATTGGCGGTGCGGTAATATTAAGAATAATTTTAACGCTTTTAACAGCTTATTTGCTCCAAATTACAGGTTTGAGATTAATTGGTGGCTTATTGTTACTTTATATTGTCTACAAACTTTATGTGGATGTAATTAAAGGTTCTTCAAATGAAGAAAATGTAAAAATAGATAACTCAAGTTTTTTGAAAGCAATTTGGACAGTGCTGCTTGCTGATTTTACTATGAGCCTTGATAATGTTTTAGGTGTAGCTGGTGCTGCTGGACATCATTATCATTTACTAATATTTGGATTAATTTTATCGATTGTTTTAATGGCCGTAGCAGCAAATTTAATTTCAAATTGGATTAAAAAATACAAATGGATTGCTTGGATTGGTTTACTAGCTATACTAGTAGTAGCTTTAGATTTAATTTATACAGATTTAAAGATATTAATTTAATGTTAAAAAAGATAAATCTTAAAAATAAAATAGCTCTGGTTACAGGTGCAGGTAAAGGACTTGGTAAAGCTTGTGCAGTAGCTTTAGCTGAAGCAGGTGCTAAAGTTTATATCATCAGTAGAACAAAGAATGATTTAGATAAAGTTGATAAAATAATTAAAAAAACGAAAGGCTCAAGTAAATCTTTTGTATGTGATGTGACTAATCTAAATTCTTTTAAAAATATACTTAATAAAATTAATAGACTTGATATTTTAGTCAATAACGCTGGGACAAACAGGCCTGAACACTTTACTCGAGTAAAAAGAGAAAATATGAATTATTTAACAGATTTAAATATGAAAGCTGTATTTAATGTAGCTCAATTGTGTTCTCAAAAAATAGTTAAGAATCGAAATAGAAAAAAAATTGGCGGATCTATTATACACATGTCTTCACAATTAGGTAAAGTTGGCTGCGAAGGTAGAAGTGTTTATAATATGAATAAATTTGGTGTAGAGGGATTAGCAAGAGGTATGGCCAACGAACTAGCAAAATATAATATTAGAGTAAATACTGTATGTCCAACTTTTGTTGAAACTCCAATGGTAAAAAGGTTTTTTAAAAACAAAAAATTTAAACAAAAAATGTTAAAAAATATTCCACTAGGTAGAGTAGCAAAAGAAAGTGATGTTGCTACAGCTGTAGCATTTTTAGCTTCGGAGTCTTCTGCAATGATCTCAGGAACCTCACTTATAGTAGATGGAGGTTGGACAGCTCAATAATGGGTATTTATTTAAAAGATATAAATATAAAGGGTAAAACAGCTTTAATTACAGGTGCTAGTAAAGGTATCGGGAGAGGTGCAGCCGTTGCCCTAGCTCAAGCGGGAGGAAATATAATAGCAGTAGGAAGAAATCAAAATGAATTAACTAGTTTAGGAAAAATAATTAAAAAATATAAAGTTAAGTATTCTTTTTTTAAATGTGATGTTAATAATTACAATCAAATTAAAGATTTTATAACAAATTTAAAAAAATTGGACATTTTGGTAAATAATGCCGGTACTAATATCCCGGAACCTTTTTTAAACGTAAAAAAATCTTCTATGGAAACAATTTTGAATGTAAATACAAAAGCAGCTTTTAATATTGCACAACTATGTGCTAATCAAATTATAAAATTAAAAAAAAAAAGTGGTTCTATTATTAATATTTCTTCTATTTTTGGAATTGTTGCTGGCAGAGATCGCACCGTTTATAGTATGACTAAATTTGGTGTTGAAGGGTTAACTAGAGGTATGGCGCTAGATTTAGCTAAATATAATATTCGTATAAACAGTGTCTGCCCAAATATAGTCATGACGCCTAGAACTAAAAAATACCTCAAAAATAAAAATTATCTGCAATATGTAAAAGATAGCACGCCCATAAACAAAATTGTTACTGTAAGTGATGTTGCTACTTCTATTGCTTTTCTAGCATCGGATGCGGCTTCTATGATTACTGGAACATCTTTAATTATAGACGGTGGTTGGACAGCTAAATAGTGAATAGGTTTTTAATTTAAGTTTTTTTGAGGTTTCATATCCTCTTTTTTAATGCCTGCTACAGTCACTGGTTTTTTCATGGCATCTCTTCTAAAAGGTTCACCTAATTCTTGGTTTAATATAACTTCAATAAAAGTAGTAATACCTTTTTTTTGATCTTCACAAGATTGTTTAATAGCTTTAGTTGTTTCCTCCATAGTCTTAACAGTAACACCTTTAAGACCGCAGGCATCAGCAACTTTTGCGTAACTTAATTCTGGATCCAATTCTGTTCCCACAAAGTTGTCTTCAAACCATAAAATAGAGTTTCTTTTTTCTGCTCCCCACTGGTAATTTCTGAAAATTACCATTGATATGGCTGGCCATTCTTTACGAGCACACGAACTCATTTCGTTCATACTAATACCAAAAGCTCCATCACCTGCAAAACCAATTACCGGTGTATCTGGACAACCAATTTTTGCACCTAATATTGCAGGAAATCCATAACCGCAAGGACCAAATAATCCTGGTGCAAGATATTTTCTACCTTTTTCAAAAGTTGGGTAAGCATTTCCAATAGCGCAATTATTTCCAATATCACTTGAAATAATAACATTTTCTGGCATACCTGCCTGGATAGCTCTCCATGCTTGTCTAGGAGACATTCTATCTTTATCTCTTTCTCTTGCTTCTTTATTCCAAACTGTACCTTTGTCATCGTCTTCATGATCTAAGCTCGATAATTCTTGCAGCCATGCAGATTTAGTTTGATGAATTATATCTTTTCTTTTTTGCCTATCTACATCACCTGCTTTTGGTGACAATTTAGCTAAAAGTTGTTGTGAAACTAGTTTTGCATCTCCACAAATTGCTACAGTAACTTTTTTTGTTAATCCAATTCTATCTGAGTTTATGTCTACTTGAATAATTTTTGCATTTTTTGGCCAGTAATCAATTCCATAGCCAGGTAAAGTTGAAAAGGGATTTAATCTAGTTCCAAGAGCTAAGACTACATCTGCTTTTGAAATTAATTGCATTGCTGCCTTAGAGCCATTGTAGCCTAAAGGTCCTAGAGCTAAAGGATGGCTGCCTGGAAAACTATCATTATGTTGATACCCAGAACAAACTGGTGAGTCTAGTTTTTCCGCTAGTTTTACACAATCTTCTATAGCACCACCAATTACAACACCTGCTCCTGACAAAATAACAGGAAATTTTGCATCTGACAAAATCTTTGCAGCTTTTTCGATTGCTTCTGCGCCACCTGCTTGTCTTTCTAATCTTATGATTGGAGGTAACTCCACATCAATTACTTGAGTCCAATAATCTCTTGGAACATTTATTTGCGCTGGTGCTGAGCCCCTAATTGCTTTTTCAATAACACGATTTAAAACTTCAGCCATTCTAGACGGATCTCTTACTTCTTCTTGATAACAAACCATATCTTTAAATAAATTCATTTGTTCAACTTCTTGAAAACCACCTTGGCCCATTGTTTTGTTTGCAGCTTGAGGAGTCACTAGAAGTAATGGAGTATGATTCCAATATGCAGTTTTAATTGGTGTAACTAATCCTGTAATACCAGGACCATTTTGAGCAATCACCATAGACATTTTTCCAGTTGCCCTTGTGTAACCATCAGCTATTAGGCCGCCGTTTGTTTCGTGAGCAACATCCCAGAATGTAATACCAGCATCAGGAAAAATATCCGAAATTGGCATAAATGCAGATCCTATAATACCGTAAGCGTGTTCTATTCCATGCATTTGTAAAACTTTTACAAAAGCTTCCTCTGTTGTCATTTTAGCCATATAAAACCTCAATAAAATTTTTTTTGAAAACTTACTTTCAATATATCAAAATTTAGTCTATATCCATTAAATATTTTATGTCACAGCCTGATCTTATTATACATGACGAAAAAGACAATGTAGGTGTTGTCGTGATAGAAACTACGAAAAAAGGGCAAGATTGTAGCGCGTGGATAATGGAAAATGACAAAACCGTAAAAGTACCTTCTACTAATGAAATTCCTTTAGGTCACAAAATTGCTCTTAAAGACCTTAAGACAGGTGATACAATTTTTAAATACGGCCACGATATTGGTAAAGTGGTAAAAGATATTAAAAAAGGTGAGCACGTGCATGTTCACAATGTTAAAACAAAAAAATGGTAAACTAATTATGGAAATTCCAAAAAGTTTTTTAGGATATAAAAGAGAAAACGGAAGAGCTGGCACAAGAAACCATGTTATTATTCTTCCTGTTGATGATATATCAAATGCATGTGCAGAAGCAGTTTCAAATAACATTAAAGGAACGATAGCACTTCCTCATTCTTACGGCAGACTTCAATTCGGAGCAGATTTAGAATTACATTTTAGAACAATGATAGGTACTGGCAAAAACCCAAATGTTGCTGCTGTTATTGTAATTGGAATTGAACCCAAATGGACAAAAAAAATCGTAGATGCAATAGCAGAAACAGGTAAACCAGTTGAAGGTTTTCATATTGAAAGAAGTGGGGACATACAAACTATAATGAAAGCTTCAAAAAAAGCTCAAGAATTCTCTATGTGGGCGTCTGAAAAGCAAAGAGAAGAATGTCCTATGAGTGATTTATGGATTTCAGTTAAATGTGGAGAGTCTGACACAACATCTGGACTAGCAGCAAATCCTACTGTTGGTAATTTAATGGATAAATTAGAACCATTGGGAGTTCATTTATGTTTCGGAGAAACTTCAGAGCTTACTGGTGCAGAAACAGTTTGTGCTAAAAGAGGAGCTACCCCAGAAGCAGAGAAGAAATTTATGAAAACGTGGAATGACTATAACGATTTTATTTTAAAAGAAGCGACAGATGATCTGTCTGATAGTCAACCAACAGCAGGAAATATTGCTGGCGGATTAACTACTATTGAAGAAAAGGCGTTTGGAAATTTTCAAAAAATTGGAACAAGAAAATTTATCGATGTTTTAGAACCTGCAGAAGAGCCAACTAAAGGTAAAGGACTTTATTTTATGGATACTTCATCAGCAGCAGCAGAATGTGTAACGCTTCAAGCGGCAGCAGGATTTAATATTCATTTATTTCCAACAGGACAAGGGAATATTATAGGAAACCCTATTGAACCTGTTATAAAATTAACTGCAAATCCTTTAACAGTAAAAACGATGCAAGAACATATAGACTGTGATGTTTCTAAACTTTTATCTCGTGAAATGAACATGTCTCAAGCTGGTGATGAACTTATCAAATCTATGGTAAAAGTTGCTAATGGCAGACTAACGTGCGCTGAGGCTCTAGGTCATAAAGAATTTGTTATGACGAAGCTTTATAGAAGTGCTTAATGACAATCTCGAAAGACCAATGTATTTTTTGCAATAAGACTAATTGCAAAGTAATTCAAACCACAAATTATTTTTTTATTATAAGAGATACTGCCTACCCTGTAACTAAATATCATACATTAATCATATCTAATCGTCATGTTAGTGATTATTTTGATCTCAAAGAAGCAGAAATAATTGAATTAAATAATATTTTAAATATTCAAAAAAAAGAGTTACAGAAATTAGATAATAAAATTACAGGATTTAATGTCGGAGTAAACATAGGAAAAGATGCAGGTCAATCTATAATGCATTGTCATATTCATTTAATACCGCGAAGAAACGGTGATGTTAAAGATCCTCGTGGAGGAGTTCGAGGAGTAATACCCTCAAAACAAAAATACGAAAGAAAATAAAATTATTTTGCTGGAAATTTAACTTCTTCCGTTTTTGGTTTAGTTTTTCTCAAATCACTAATTATTTTTCTTGCCCAAGCAGTAAGAGCACCCAGAGATATTGCTAATAATATTGCTAGAGCCCCATACAAGAAAGGTGCTTCATTGTTAAACTTTAAGCTAAATTCAGCTAAAGCACTGAGATCAGTTTTAATAATTTGAGTTCCATTAAAATTAGTTTTGTCTCTTAAGAATGAATCGTAAGCTATTGCAACTGCAACACAGCATAACAGGAGGGCAAATAAAGATTTTAATTGAGTACCATCTACATACTGTCCTAATTTTTGACCAAGCTGGACACCCACTATTGATCCAAAAATTAAAGGGATAACTAAAAATAAATCTATAGATCCATAATTAAATGCATGAAGAACAGTTACAATTATACTTATAAAAATTGTAACAAATAAAGATGTGCCGGGTATTAGTTTTACTGGCATACCAACAATATAAATCATTGCTGGCACCATTAAAAAAGCCCCACCTATTCCCATCATTGAAGCTATAAAGCCTACAATCAATCCTAAAAGAATTGGAGTAAACGCACTTTCATATAGTCTAGATTTTGGAAACCTCATTCTTAATGGCAAGCCTTGAAACCAATTATGATCGTGCAATTTTTTCCTTACTTTTTCTTTTTTTCTAGACTCTCTAAATGTATCTACTAGCATTAAAGATCCTACAATTGCTAAAAGATTCATGTAAAGAAGTGAAATGATTGTGCTAATTTTTCCAATATCTGAGAAGTATGAAAACGTCATCATTCCTACAGTTGTTCCAATTATGCCTCCACACATAATCATAAATCCCATTTTATAATCTAATGTATTTTTAAACCAATGAGTTAAAGAACCAGACACAGAAGTAGCTAGAATATTATTCACTTCATTAGGGACCGCGTATACAGGTGGAATACCCATAAATATCAAGAAAGGTGTCATTAAAAAACCTCCACCAACTCCAAAGATTCCAGACAAAACTCCAACTAATAAACTTAAAAAAAGTAAAAGAAAAATATCAACATTGACTTGGACTATTGGTAAATAAATTTCAAGCATGAGTTCTAATTATCTATGCCTGTATAATTAACATGTCAATATCAATAAATTGTTGCTCCAAACACTTTAATTAAATCGTCTTCTATTCCTAAAACCAATCTCCCCAAAAATTCGCCTTTTACTGTTTTGCTAGTTTGTTTATAAAGTACTGTAACAAACTGATCTCTCCTTATTATTCCTAAAAACTCTTGTTTTTCAGATAAACTAGTTAAAAGTTTATTGTTTGCCCATTGTTTTCCTAATTCAACTTCATTTGCTCCATAAAGCATTTGAGATGAAAAATCTTTTGTAAACCCGCCGTAGTCTTTTATGTTAGATGAGGTAACTAAATTGTTCCAGATAGGCTGGGCTAAAGATTCAATTTCTTTGTCAGATTTATCGAGTAACTTCATTAAGTCCTATGAAGCTTTCTTTTCCTTCTTTTCATCTACGATGTGGTATACAGGAACTTTTTCCATTGTAAATTTTTTAGTCTTCGGATCTCTTCTAGAAACTGTTAAACAGTGCCAGTTTTCATCATCCAGTTTTAAATGGTCTCCTCTATAATAGTATCCAGGCCAACGAGTTTCTTCACGAAATTTTGTATGTTCTGTTACACATTGAGAAGTTATTGTTCTATGTTTTAATTCCCAAGCTCTCATTAACTGATGATAATCTTCTGCACCTACATTTTCTAAATCTTCTTCTAACCATTTAAGTAATTCTAAACCTCGATTTAACATATTCTCATTAGTCATATAATTTGTTGCTATACCTCCAACATATTCATCCATAATTCTCTGCAGCCGCTGAAGGCCTTGTATAGGAGATATGTAACTAGGAGAGACAGTTCCGCCAGTAATTTCATTTCTACCCACAGTATAGTTTTCTAAAGGTTTATAAATAATTTCTTTAAGATCTTTGTATTGCTTGTCACTAACTTTAATTCCTTCAGCTTTTTTATCTTCAATATATTTCACCGCCGCCTTTGCAGCTAAACGTCCTTCAGTAAAAGATCCTGATGAAAATTTATGTGCACTACCTCCAACTGTATCTCCTGCACCAAATAAACCATCAACTGTTAACATTCTATTATAACCCCAAAAATATTCTGGGGGAGAGAGATCTTCAGGACCACTAACCCATGCGCCAGAACATGTAGCATGAGAACCCATTACATATGGCTCAGAAGTAGTAAGCTCAGGATTTGTGTACTTTGGATCAATATTTTGCGAGGCCCATACTACGGCTTGACCAACTGTCATACCTAAAAAATTTTCCCAACCTACTGTTTCTAAATGCGGGTCTTGGAATGCTTCTTTAGTTACCATTTGTATTGGTCCGCCACCGGCCATAACTTCTTGAATAAATGCATGATTTCTTAAACACGTAGGTGTCGGGTGATGATCAATGTATTCTCCTACCAAATTTTTGGTGTGGTCATACCATTTTTTTTCATAATTCTCTCCGTTTGCATTTTGCGTGTACGTTTTTAAATGTAAAAAATATGCGCCAACTGGACCGTAGCCATCTTTAAATCTACATAAAACTATTCTATTTTCCATTTGAGTCATCTTGGCTCCTACAGAAATAGGTAATGCATAAGCAGACCCATTGCTCCAAGGTGCATACCAAGTTCTTCCCATTCCCTCTCCTACTGCTCTAGGCTTGAATATATGAGATGCTCCGCCAGCTGCAACTATTACTGTTTTAGCTTTAAATACATGATAGTCACCAGTTCTCATGTTAAAACCAACAGCTCCACCAATTCTGTTTTTTTTTTCATCATCCATTAAAAGATGAGTAATCATTATTCTGTTGTAAATTTTATCTGCAGATTTTTTAGCAGCCTCGGCTACTATTGGTTTATAGCTCTCACCGTGTATCATTATTTGCCACTTACCTTCACGCAAATACCTACCTGTCTTTTCATTTTTCATCATTGGTAATCCCCATTCATCAAACATATGTACAGTAGAGTCTACATGACGAGCCATATCGTAACCTAAATCTTCTCTTACCATTCCCATTAAATCATTTCTTGCATATCGAACATGATCTTCGGGT
>MDTB01206153.1_pt1 | contig 10883 bp, 11 predicted proteins | sample 811161 | NCBI WGS metagenome assembly MDTB01 (sample SAMN05326650, study PRJNA326480) | marine metagenome | isolation source: seawater | place: Mediterranean Sea | collected 2009 | reverse complement strand
TTTGAAAGTTTTACCATATAAATTTTATCATTTTATTTTATTCCTTAGATAATAACAACTCTGCAATCTTAAAATCAAATGGAGTATCAATATCAAGAGCTCGTTCAATAGGAATATAAACATGACGTACTTTACCACAAAAAATACTATCATTTTCTAATACAAATTTTGGATTTGTAACATATGCTACTGTAGTCATATCATAAACACTTGGTGTGTCTTGCCTTCTTGTTATGGTTTCTTTTGATGAAATTACAAGATTAGCCATACCTTCTTTGTCAATTTTAATCATATTGAAGTATGGACTTCTGTGAGAGTCTGTAGCTGTAATTATAATATCGGCATTACTTTTTTGATATTCAGTTAGACATTTTTTTAAGTCATCTACAGATCTTAGTGGTGCAGTAACAGGAACAACAATTAAGATATCCGGATAACTACCATCTATTTCATTAATACTTTCTAGCGCGTGTCTCCATACTAACCATTCTGGCACATTGTCTTCAGCAAGTTTTTTGGGTCTCATAAATGGAACTTCAGCGCCAGCTTTAACAGCTATATTTGCAATCTCATTAGAGTCTGTAGAAACAATCACTCTATTAATTTCTTTTATTTCTTTTATTTGATTTATAGATCTTAAAATTAAAGGTTTGCCAGCAAGAGGTTTGATATTTTTGTCAGGAACTCCTTTTGAACCACTACGAGCGCATATTAGGGCAACAATATTCATTCTTTAAATTATATAGTAATAGTTAAGTTAATGATACAATAGAGGAAGATTTAGATGATTTATTAATAGCTTCAATTATTTTTATTACTTTCATTCCATCTTTACCATTAACTAATGGTTTTTTATTATTTTTAATACAATCTATGAAGTGTTTCCACTCAGAAATATAACTTGAGTCGAGATGAGCTTTATTATTATATATTGTCTTCCATTGTTTGGCACCCTTCTTAAATAGTTTTATAGTTCCATTTATTGCATTCCAGTGCAATGTGCCGTGTTTACCAACTGCTAAACAAAATCTTGTTGAATCATGTCGATAAAAATCCATATTTAAATTTGCTATAATATCTCTATTCTTATTCACACCAGATAAACACAAAGTGATGTGAGCTGTATCTTCTATATCAATTTTTAAATTACTTTGTCTGTGAATTGTGGAGTTTACCCATTTAGCATCACCAAATAACCATACTAAATAATCTATATCATGGCTTAGTTCTAACAATACGCCTCCACCAAGTTTTTTTATTGCTGATACACTTTTCGTATAATCTGAACTAATTCTCCATGAGGGTAAAAATGAGCCAACCTCGCTTCTAATAGACAAAATCTTTCCAATGACATTTTTTTTTAATATTTCTCGAAATTTTATTAAAGACTTCATGAAACGTAGGTTGTATCCAACCATTAAAATAATTTTTTTTGAATTACACATTTTAATAAGTTTTAAAATATTTTTACTTGAATTTGATATCGGTTTTTCTATTAGCAAATGAATCCCTAATTTTGCCAAAGGATAAGCAATTTTTATATGATGAGTTGCTGGATTAGCTATTATTGCAATTTGTGGTTTAAATTTAATAGCATCTATTAAATTTGTGACACAATGATCAATATATTGATATTTTATTTTTTTAGATATCTTATGTCTTAAAATAATAATTTTTGAATGGGGAAATAAATTTCTTGCTAATCTAGCATGTCGTTTGCCTATACTCCCAAAACCTACTATTAATATGCTTTTAATCATTAAATTTATATTTATTTTACTTTAAAATAATCTTCTGGCTTTCCAATATCCAGCCATGGTTCATGTAATGGATATACAATAGTTCTTAAATTCTTAGCCTTAAGTCGTTCAAAAATATTTGGCATATCAAGTTTTTCATTTTTTCTAATAACCTCAATTGCTGATGGCTCTAGAATATATACTCCAGCATTAATGCGACTGCGTATAATAGGTTTTTCCTCAAAATCAACAATGTCAACACCTTTAGTTAGAACAACTCCATATGGATTTTCCCATTCATGGTTTCTAACTGCCATTGTAGCTTCTGCATTATTTTTGTAATGAAAATCCAATAGCTCTCCATAATTAAAATCTGTCATAATATCACAATTTGACACTACTAAGGGAAGTTTTGGTCTAGGAGATATCAGTCTAAGTGCTCCGCCAGTGCCAAGTGGCCGGCGCTCTTTTATGTAATCAATTTTTACATTCCACTTTTTTCCATCAGAAAAGTAATCTTTTATCATATTGCCAAGATAATTTATTGATATTAAAAAATTTACAAATCCTTGTAATTTTGCACGTTCAATTATTCGCTCAAGCATTGGTTTTCCATTGACAGGTAGTAATGGCTTTGGACAAGTTTTGGTGTATTCACCTAGTCTTGTACCTCTTCCCCCTGCCATAATGACCATTGTGTTTGGAATTTTTTTATTTTCCACAAATTCATCCCAAAGATATAATCCAACAATTTTTTTATTTTTATCTATTACCGGAATTTGCTGAATTTTATTTTTTAGCATTAAGCCTAAAATAGTATCATGCTTTATTTCGGGGCTGGCTATAAGTGAATTTTTGTTAATTATTTTTTGAATTGAAGCATTTTGCTTAACACTATTAATCAAAGCTCGTCTAATATCTCCATCAGAAATAGTTCCTTGAAATTCTTTTTTATTATTTACAATTAAGGTAATTCTTAAGCCACTTTTATTTAGGTTTTTTAAAACATCTTGAATTGTAGCCTCAGTTGTAAGAATTGTTTCTTTCCATTTGTTATAATTAATATATTTATTTTTTTGAAAATTTTTTTTCATTTATTTTTTCAATAATTTTTTTAAATATTTTCTTTCCAAATAGGACTTTTTAATTCCCAAATTCCATTTATTTTCTTCCATAAGTGAGGGCTTCTAAATTTTTCTGTTGTGTCATGATATTCTTGTAAAGATATACCCATATAGTCACAACAATCCTTTATATATTGTTCTGGAAACTCGCCATCAAATCGCTTAATTAGCGATATACCTTCATCTCTAGTCAAATCTCCATTTCTTACTTCTTGAGCAGAATCATAAGTAGCTCTTCCTAATCCAAATTTAATTGATGTTGTGTGGTAGTGAAGCCAGTCAATTTTATCATCAATGGAAGAATATTTGCTATAACTACCCTCAGTTCTATGATCATTTGGCATAAAATTGGTTTTTTCTACTGAATAATAATATGTTTCTTGTGGATGCCACTTAACATAATATCCTAAGTAATGAACTTCGGTGCCGGTTTTGTCAATTTCGTGAGGATTAACTGGCAGATATGCTTCTAGATCAGATAATTTATATTTATATTTATCAATCAAGTCTTGAGCTGGTAACCCGCCTAAAACTAAATCTTTTAAACTTAATTTGGCGCTGTAAAATTTTGGATCTCTAGTTGGTTTCACATTGTCTATAGTCGGATTTCCATATTCCGCCTCATTTTCTCCAAAAATAACCAGCGGTATATCTAGTAATACCGATAACTTTGGTGCAAGATTTTTTTGACCCAAAATAAAAGGTTGGAATGGATGACCTAAATTTAAAAATGCACTTTTTGTCAAAAATCTATGAAGTTTTTTATTCTGATTATATGTATAGTTTGCAAATCCTGCATCTAACCACGCATTAAAATTCCTTTTACCTATATCCGTATAGATGGCTGGAGGCCATGTAATTAAAATAGGATTCATGTTATAATCATACTTTAATTTATAAGCCGCTTGAACACTATCCTTGCCACCGCTTCCAGGAACTACAACATCATATCTACCATCATTTCTTCGAAATCTATTACATAAGTCCTTTAATTTTTCATGTCTTTCTTCCCAATTGATTTTTTTTTTCGCCTCAGCATAATTACATGCATCACAAATACCATGTTCATCAAATGCAAGAACTTTTTTTTTTTCTTTTTCTGTTTGCTTAAATTCTACTGTGGAATTTGGTCTTTGGTTGCTCATTGTACATTTTTTACAAAATACAACATTAAGTGGTAGGCCATATTTACCTGTAGATTCACTCATTATTATAACTCCAGATTAATAAATTTTTTTAAAAGTTCTATTCCAGCTTCCCTACTTTTCTCTGGATGAAATTGTACCCCATAGATATTATCTTTTTGTATTGATGATACAAATTTGTGTCCAGCACATTCAGTTAATGATGTGACATTAGTATAATTTACTACCTCAAATGAATGCATAAAATAAAATTCCTTATTTTCTAAACCATTAAGAATATCACTTTTTTTTATCACCTCTATAGTATTAAATCCAACATGAGGAACTTTTGCATCTATAAGCATTGGTCTAACTTCTGCTTTTATAATACCAAGACCTTTTGTTTGGCCATATTCAAATCCTAAAGTTGATAGTATTTGCATACCTAAACAAATTCCAAGAATGGGCTTTTTATTACTGCATAAAACTTCTAAAAATCCAATTTTTTCAAGTTGGTTCATTGCATTTTTGAAACTACCGACTCCTGGTAAGACTATCTTATCTACTTGGCTAAACTGTTCTAAATTGTTTATAATTAATGTTTGTCCATTTGCTTTCTTTAAAGCTTTTTCTACACTGTGTATATTTCCTGAGGTTCCATAGTTTACTATTCCTATGATATTGCTCATGATGAAACCTCAATATTATTTTTTTTTCAAATAATCTTTTACATCTTTGATAGAGAACTTATCATAATGAAGTAAACTTGATATTGCTACACCACTCGGTTTTGCTTTCTCTATTAGTTCTTTTATGCTCTCTAAGCTTCCTGCTCCACTTGCAACGACAACAGGTATTTTCACACTTTCAATTACTTTTTTTGCAAGTTGAATATCAAACCCTTTTTGCTTTCCATCTCTATCTACACATTGTAAAAATATTTCTCCAGCCCCTCTAGTTTCAGCCTCTCTAACCCAATCAAACACATTTTTACCAGATTGAATTCTTCCACAGTCAGTATAACATTCATAATAGTTTTTCCATTTTTTCGCCTCTACATTAACAATTACAGCTTGGTTTCCAAAAATTTGTGCAGCCTGATTAATAATTTCAGGATTTTCTTGAACGGCATATGTGTTAATAGCAACTTTATCTGCACCATTATTAAAGAGTTTAGAAAAATCATCTAAAGTTTTTACACCACCACCAACACCGAATGGTATAAATAGCTGCTCAGCTGTTTTTGCAATTTCATTAAGCATAATTTTTCTTTGGTAGAGAGATGCTACAACATCTATATACATCACTTCATCAGCACCTTGCTTGTAGTATTTTTTAGCCAAATCTACTGGTAATCCTATTTTTCTCAAACCCTCAAAATGAATAGGCTTTATTACATACGGTGGTTTGACATCTAGCTTTACTATTATTCTTGTTTTCATATTTTCTTTAAGTAATATTTAAATTATAAAATGACTTTTTTAATATATTTTTTAAGCTAGTTTTTTTTATTTTATCCATAATTTTTTCGCTTGCATATCCATCGCCATATGGATTGATTGTAGTTTTTAAATTTGTAAGAAATTTTTTTGAATATATTTCCTTTAAGGCTGTCAAAATTGAATTTTTTTTTGGTTTACAATCAATGACACTAGAAGCTTTGATACGTCCTTTTTGCCTATCACCAATATTCACAGTTCCAATCTTAAAACTCGGTGCCTCTAAAAGGCCACTCGAACTATTTCCTACTATAGCATCTACATATTGCAAAGCACTTAAATATTTAATTTGCCCCAAAGATGCAAACCCAACAGATTTTTTTGGTTTATCTAAGATATACTTATCAATCATTTTATTTATCACCTTTCCATTTAAATCACTATTTGTCTTAGTGAAAATAATGTTGGTATCTTTCAGTTCGTCAATAGCTTCAAGTAATTCTTGAAACTGTTTCTGAGAGGTATTATTCTCAAGAGTTACTGAATGAAAAGTTATCAATAAATTTCTTTTATTTAATTTAAAATCAATCAAATTTTCTAATTCATTTTTACTTAAAAGTTTCAATCTTTTAATGTTTTCAATTCCCATACCCCCCACATTAAAAACTCTATCAGGATGCTCACCTAATTGGATCACCCTATTCTTATATTCTTGTGTGGCTGTAAAATGAAGATGAGACATTTTTGAAATACAATGACGCATACTATCATCCCATGATCCTTCGGTTAATTCTCCACCATGAATATGAGCAATTGGTATTTTTGCTATCATAGCTGCACTAGCTGCACTAAAAATTTCATATCTATCTCCCAAAACGACAACAATATCAGGTTTAATTTCGTTATAAGCTTCTGTAATAGATGTTTGCGCTATCCCCATAGATTTTGAAATTCCTATGCTAGTATCAGAGGATAACTGTATATCAATTTTTTTATCAATTTTAAAATCTTTCTCTATTTCTTTGTAAGTTAAACCAAACTCTGAGCTTAGGTGCGTCCCTGTAGCAATAAGCTGAAGCTTTAGGTCTTTGTCAGCCTCAATTTTCTTAAGTAACCAATATAATAATCCATATTCTGCTCTTGAGCCTGTTACAACACATATTTTTCTTTTACTCATATCAATTCATCTTTATCGTAATCTTTTTTTGCTATTGTTCCAACAAGACTGTCCCATTTCATCGGGCTTATACCTCCACCAGGCCTTTTTGCAGTAAGATTTTGCTCAGTAAAAATATCACCTTTTTTTATTTTAGTTTTAGCAACTATGGATTTTCTAACTATTTCTATATTTTTTATTTCACTCTTAGAAGGTTTTTTAATACTACTACCTAGGGCTAACTCTATATTTCTTATGGCTGTGACCATATCCTTAAGCTGATTTGGTTCGAGACTAGCTTTATGATCTGGTCCCCACATATTACAATCTAAAGTAAAATGTTTTTCTATGCAACTTGCACCCATTGCTACAGCTGCAATATCAACTTCTATCCCTAAAGTATGATCACTGTATCCAAAATTTACATCTAATTCTTTTCCAATTTTCACCATTGCTCTTAAATTTACATCTTCCATAGGAGTTGGGTACTCTGTATTAGCATGTAATACTGTTATATTATTTTTTTGTGTACCTGAATTAATTAAAAAATCTAATGCAATTTTAATTTCATTGATAGTTGACATTCCTGTTGAAAGAATTATTTTTTTATTTAACTTTCCAATTTGCCTGAGGTATGGAAGGTTTGTAATCTCTCCACTTGGTATTTTTAGTATTTTTAATCCCAAATTATTCAAAAGCTCTATACTTTCAAAATCAAAAGGTGATGATAAAAAAATAATTTTTTTATTGCTACAGTAGGAAACAAGCTCTTTATGTGCCTCAATATTAAGCTCTAATTTTTTTAGCATATCGAATTGGGAATCATTTTTTTCTGTAGTTTCTTTTTGATAACTTGCTTTTTTAGATTTTTGAGTTGCTAGATTATCAGCCTTAAATGTTTGAAATTTAACAGCATCAGCTCCTGCATCAGACGCAACATCAATTAATTTTTTTGCTAAATCAATAGAGCCATTGTGATTTACACCTGCCTCTGCAATAATAAAAACACTCATTTCACTATACTTCTAGCTTTGATAAAACTATCTTTCTTAATTGTAATATTATTTTTTGTAATCATATTACTTCTAATAAAACAATTAGAACCTATTTTAACCCCACCGATTAAAATTGTCTTATTCATGAAGTAACACTGCTTGGTATATTAACAACTCTCTCTTCTAGCCACTTAGAATTTTTTAAATCATCACACTGCGAATCTTTAAACATTGGTAATTTATTCATTAATTTCCAAATTGGTCTTGTCATGATACCTTTAGAGTTGGTATCTTTTAAAAAACTATTTCGTTGTTTTTTATTTTTAAGAATAATAGAGTTTAACCAGTAATTTGATTTACTATCTTTCGGTTCTTTAAAAAATTTATAATCCGTGCTTTTAAAAAAAGCTTTATATTTTTTAGCTAAATTACGTTTATTAATAATGAAATTATCTAGTTCTTCTAATTGTGCTACCAATAGAGCAGCGTTCAAATTGGGCATTCGATAATTATAACCAACCATATCATGATTAAAATTCCACTTATGTGGAACTTTAGCAGTTGTTGTTAAATGTTTTGCTTTTTTTGCAAGAACTTTGTCGTTAGTCACTATAGCCCCACCTCCACCAGCAGTAATAATCTTGTTTCCATTAAAGCTAATATTTCCCAGTTGCCCAAAAGTACCCGTATGTTTATTCTTATATAAGCTTCCTATACTTTCGGCTGAATCTTCAATTAAAAATATATAATACTCATCACAAATTTTTTTAATTTCATCGATTTTACAAGGGTGGCCATAAGAATGCATTGGTAAACAAGCTTTAATTATCTTTCCCGTTTTATTGTTAATACATTTTTTATTTTTAATTTTTGCATTTTTTTTTAAAAAAGATTTAAGTGCAGACGGTGAAAGACCCATAGTGTCCCTATCAACATCAATAAATATATGCTTTGCATTGCAGTAACTAATTGCATTACAAGTTGCAACAAATGTTAGTGGTTGAGTTATCACCTCACAATTTTGATCAACACCTGCAAGTAATAGAGAAATATGAAGTGCCGAAGTACCATTAACTGTAGCCACTGCATATTTTGCTCCTATGTATTTTGCAATTTTTATTTCAAATTCATCTACAAATTTTCCTGATGAAGAGACAAACGTAGACTCAATACATTCATTTAAATATTTTTTTTCATTTCCTAAAAATCTTGGTTCATGTATAGCTATAAATTTCTTATCGTTGTATATTGATTTTATAAAATTAATTATAGATAAATTTTGATTATCATTATTTTTGCTCATGAAAGAATATAGTAGCATTTTTGATCATCTGGATCTTTGATTAAATTTTCTTGAATTACACTTTTATTTTTTATAATTCTTTCAAGGACTTTCATAATTATCTTGAACGGGTTTTCATTAAATTGTCCGACTTACTTTAATATATTTTTTTGGAGGTTGATAATTTTTAAATTCTATCGATAAATATTTTTTTAATCTATCAATATTGTTAATATTTAATATTTTATGCAAAATAAATTTGATTCTACTACTTTTAGTTGGCAAATTTACTTTACAAATAGTCTTGTCAACATCTTCTAAAATATTCTCTTTTTTTGAAACAAATTCCTCAAATGATTTTTGACCATCACTTATGGATGTTAATAATATATAACAAATTTTATTCTTATAATTATTTGCTAAATTCTTTTTTTTATAAAACTTAATTTGTAAATTAAGCTTTTGTGCAATTTTTATAACCAGCTCACTTAATAAATAATCTTTATTCAAAATTTTTGAATTAGGTATTACAATTTTTTTATTATTTCGTTTCAACAATGCCTTAAAGCATAAGTTACTTGCTTCACTGTGGGTAATAAAAAATCTTCTTACGTTTCCCGGTACACCAAATTCTTTTTTTTGTATTAATCTATCAACAGCATATTTCAAAATACTTCCATTGGAAAAAGCTACATTAGCAAATCTTACACTAGAAACAAAAATATTTTTGTTTTTAAATCTACTTAAATGCAATTCCATTAAATATTTTGAAATCCCAAGAATACTTGAGGGATTTACTGTCTTATCAGTTGAAATTGAAAATATTTTTTTCAAATTAATTAATTTTCTTGGAACAAAGTTAATTGAGTTTGTTTTGAACATATACTTTATGCTTTGAATATTCTCCTCGCTTCTTACATGTTTTATTGCAGCAAAATTTAAATAAAATTGTACTTTATTTTTTAATAAAAAATTACTTATATCCATTGAATTTAAATCTGAACAAACAAATTCTCTATTTATTTTTCTAAAATTAAAAAATAAGAGTAATTCTCTATTAAGTTCTGTAAGCATATTTTCATCTTTATCTAAAAAAATAATTTTTTTTATTTTAAGATTATAATTAAAAATATCCTTAGAAAACTGACTTCCTATTGATCCTGCAGCACCTGAAATTAATACAATTTTATTTTTAAAAGATTTTTTTAGTTCATTTAAATCTTTTTTACTGATTTTAAATCTATTAACTTTCGAAATAGTTTCTTTTTCAAAACTTTTGTACAAACTTTCATTAATCATAGTATGTATAATCTTATTAGACTATATTAATTTTTACTAATATATTTTAATTAAGAATTAACAATTTTTTTTTTTCAATGCCTCTTCAACTCTTGGAATATCTTCAGGAACATCAACTGCTAAACTAGTTGAGTTTGTTTCGACCATTAATATTTTTTTTTTTAACTCAAAAAAACGAAGTATTTCGATATCCTCAGACTTTTCAAGATCGCTTTTTCTGCCAAAACTATGAAAAGCATCTAATTCAATTTTGGTAAATGCATATATGCAAACTTGCTTTTTATACTTTAAGGTTTTAAATTCAGCTTGTTTAAAACCAGGCACAGCTAATCTTGACATGTAAATAAGTTCATTTTTTTCATTAGTAATTAACTTTGGTATATTTACATTTTCTGGATTCTCATTATTAGCTACCCAAGAAAACCCATTGACTATCATTTCCATATTAGAAAGTTTTACATCACGAATTTTAATTATATCTTCTGCCATTACTAACGGCTCATCGCCCTGAACATTTAAAAAAATATCCGAGCTAATTTGTTTTGAAGCTTCTGCAACTCTATCAGTTCCTGTCAAGGCTTCATCACTTGTCATAATGACGTTAAATCCATTTTTTTCTATTTCTGTCTTTATTCGATTATCCTCTGTAGCAATATAAACGTTTGATTTTCCTACTGCTCTAGCAGATAACTCGGCAACCCATAAAATCATTGGTTTACCAATTA
>MDTB01174157.1_pt1 | contig 10883 bp, 6 predicted proteins | sample 811161 | NCBI WGS metagenome assembly MDTB01 (sample SAMN05326650, study PRJNA326480) | marine metagenome | isolation source: seawater | place: Mediterranean Sea | collected 2009 | reverse complement strand
TTTCTTTACCTCTTGCTCGTAAGTGGAAACTATCTCTTTAACTTCAGCAGCATGAATAGTTTTAATTTCTCCTGTATCAACATTCGCCACTTGGAATAGTGAAGGAGCGTCTGGATCTCTGGAACCACCAATAAATGAGAGAACTTTGCAGATTTCATCCTCTCCAACAAGAACAGTATCTCTAGATCTAACTTTCAGGAATATAGGCTCTTCGCTTGTATCAATATTTTGATCCATAAAAATAGGGGCCAATACCCCAAGATAAATCGACTGTCAATAATTCAATTCTGAATTAAGAATCGATTTCTACAACCTCTTCACAAGATTGTTTTTGCCTTTCTTCAAAAGCAGAAGGCCTATAAGAAATAAGTGGTTTGTTCGTATGTCTAAATTTTAGAAAGAGAAATTATTGTCGATATGTTGTCCCGTCACTTTATAGGCATTTTTATCTGTTGAGCTTTTGATGGTTGATAAGGAAGGATTAATATAGCTAATTTTTTTTACCTCAGTCTGCGTTTTGTTCAATGGCTTCAAGTTAACCACTGATAATTGTGATTGTGTTGCTTGAGTATCTAGCTGGAGAATTGCCCGACTAGTGCTCACACCTTCATATGTTTTTTGTATGTGTTGCAAACCCAAGAGACTAGCTCCTCCCATAGCGGCAACAGCCAAACCACCAAGCCCCAATACTTTTGAAGGTAGTAGGGGATTGAGCTTTCTAATGCTCTGCTTCTCTAAGTTTTCTTGATCTAGTGTGGTTGCCTCAAGTGTTAACTGATCTTCTAATTTCTCTTTGACTAATTCAAGATCGGAATCATCATCAATCTTTTGCGCGAATTGATTCGTGTTATTACTTAAGATACGGTTAAAGAAATACCCTACTAATGCAAATAACATCAATAGAGAAACTGTGAATATTGAATCTGTAGGAATTGAAATAGTATTAACGTCTCCGAGAATGAGCTCAGTGATAAGCATAGGCATTTAAAATGTATAGCTCAATACATTAAAACTCTCTCTTTTGACAAAGCTAGAGCTGCTTTACTTATGTATTTAATTCAAATGATTGGGGGAGACGCTGGACTAAGAACTACTAAATTAAAGAAAACTAACTGATCTAGAGGCTTCAGCGAAACAAGCTAATCATCGTAAGATTTGCTTGCTAGGATTGATGCTCTGAAAGACATGAAGTTTATGCTTCAGATTGATTTATTAAATCTCGCAGCTCTGAAACTTTCGATAAAAGATCTTGATCGTTTTCGTCCAATTCCTCTATTTTTTCAAAGCTTGCTTGAATCTCATTAATTAGATTCATCGCTTCTCTTTTACGCTCAAGCTTGTTCAGAACTCTTGCTAGCTCAAGACGATTTCGATTGGTATAAAAACTCTCTTTTCCTTCATATTGCAAACGGTGGTCGAAACATTGCTGTGCATAAATCAGTGCTTCTTTTAACTGTCCACCTTTCTCCAGAGTTTCAGCCAAGCCTCCAAGTGCGTCTCCGATATCAAAATCATCAGGCTCTAATGATTCTTGACGAAGAACTAGAAGCTCCCGAAAAAGAGCTTCTGCTTCTTCTAGTTCACCATTTATAAGTAATTCAGTTGCTAAATATTCGATTGAATCTTGAGTGCTTGGATCATTGTTGCCGTATTTATATCTACTCCAACTAAGCTCTTCTTTTCTTAGTGAAATTGCTTCTTCATGACAATCCAAATTCGAGAGGCAATCAGCCATTGAGAATATGGATTGCATTGTTCTGAGATGATCACGTCCTAATTGTTCTGATCTGTAATTGATCACTTCTTTGTAAATAGTTAATGCTTCTTGGTAATTTCCTATTTCTTGTAGATCATCAGCAAGATTGTGAAAGACATTTAGAGTCGTTAAATTATTTGCACCTCTATTGTCTCTAAACCAGTCATATAAACTCTTCCTTAGTGATATTGACTTATCAAATTCTTTCATTGAGCTATAACAATCTGCAATGTGATTTTGTGTATAGAAATTATCAGGATGCTGTATTCCTAGTATTTTAGTCTGCATCTTTAGCGTATCCTCAAGAATATTCTTTGCTTTTAGATATTCCTCCTCCTCAATGTATACCAAACCTAGAGTACTTAATAATTTCAAGTTTTTTGGATGATTTTCCCCAAGAAGTTTTTTGCTCAAGCTTAAGCAGGAAAGGATTAGCTGCTCAGCTTTTTTGTGTTTGCCAACCCTATAGTATAAAGAGGCAAGATTATGAACATATGTTGTATTGGGATATTTCCCTCCAAATTGTCTCTTTTGCTCGGTCAAACATTCTTTGTAAATTACTTCTGCCTTATTAAATTCTTCTTTGGATGTTAATACCAATGCTAAGTTGTTAAGGGTGGTAAGATATCTCCAGTCATTTCTTCGTTGAGCCTTATAACAATTTAAGATATTTATATACTTTTCCTCCGCCTTATTGTATTTGTGATTGTAATAATAGATTAATCCTAAGTTGTTTTCTACCGCAAGAGTATCTATGTGATCTTTGCCAAGTGATTGCTTTCTGCCATTTAAACATATTTCTAATAGTTTTTCTGCCTCTTGATATTCTCCTGCTGACATATATGTGTTAGCCAGAACGAATTGCTTGGTTAGTAGAATTTTGTTGTTACTTGAATTTTTTTGTTCTTCAAAAGCTAGATTTATTTTCCTTATGTTTAAAAGCAGTTCTCTATAATAACCAGCTTCATCCAATAATGCTCCTAATTGATCTATGAACCAGCCCAAGTCTTCCGAACTTTTCTTGCGAAGCTCAATTTCGTTAATGATATCCTCGGAAATTAATATATCCAATTCAGGATCATCTGGCTTGTGACATCTTCGCCAGTAGTCAATCACTTCTCGACTACCGCATTCAGAATTTAAAGAGGCCAAATTACTTGAACCAAGCAATAGTCCTCTTAAATCGTCTTTTCGCTCTGCCCTCTCTAATTGCCAGGGATACTCTTCTGCTTTTCTTGAATCCCATGCATCTTTTTGCTCCCACCAATCCGCCAAATCACTATGAGCTTCTCTTTTTAATTCATCCGTTGGTAGATAACGATCTTTGATCGCTATCCGCATATAGTCATGCGTAAATACTAGGCGATTGCTCGTCTCAGATAAGGACTCCTGCAATGAGATATTAATTGGCGCCCATTCAAATGGCTTTAAACCTGTGATCTCTAATAACTCTGATTCACTCAAACCAGCACGACTAGCCCACAAAGCTGTCATTGTTTTTTGAACGGAATCTCGATCAGCATCACTCTCCAAGCGTTCTAGGACACGTTCAAACAAATCATCAATCGTCTTAGAGCTTAGATAAAAAGTTAGTTGCTCATTAAGCTCTTTGAACTTGCCGCATTGCCTCATCTCTTCCAGCAAGGTTCTTAAAAAGATGGGAGATCCACTTAAGGGATGAGTAAGGATTGTCTCTTTTAAATCTCCCTCTAGTTGACGGGCAAAAACCTTTAGATATTTATCAATTAATGCTTCCTTTTCTTTTCTTTGCAGTGGAGCAATTATTAGCTCTTTATAATTGCGTTCGTCAAGGATGCTCTTTACCTGAGAATCTAGCGTACTGGCAATTATATGAATTTGTTCTGGCAATGTATCGGGCAGCCAAGGCAAGGCCTCTTGATCCTCTAACTTATCTAAGCCATCGAGGGCCCAAATCCAGCAGCAGCCTTTTGCCTTAGCCCAAAAGCTGAGCCGAGCCAGTGTTTCACCTACCTTGGCCACTAGCTCCCAATAGTCTTGGGGCACGTCCAGTTCATCTTCTAACAATACAGCAGCTGTATCAATCAGTCGCCGCATTAACAACTTTTCGCTATTGGCATCATTGCTACATCCCATGTGATGGCAGTAGACAATATCTTCTGGATGGCTCTTTTCATGGTCTGAACACCAATTAGCAATCAGGGCACTCTTACCAGAGCCAGACTCACCACTAACTTGTATCCTTTGTTCTCCTTGCCGAATCCATTCTTCTAACTCCGTTATATAAGACTCTCCTCCTAAATAAACTCCGGTGCGATCAGCACGGTAACTCGCATGGCTAGCTGCTTCTACCTCTAAAACACTTGGCTTTTCAGCTTCCGCAAATTGTTGATCAATCAATTGCCATAGATCAGTCTCAATACGCTGAGCAATTACTTGTGGATCCTCTAGATCCTCTACAACTGGAAAGCCACTAGCTAGTATGCGTTGCTTGAGAGCCTGGAGTTTGTCTCGCTCTGCTTCTGTTGTACTCTGCCATCCAGCACCTTGCTTGCTATCGCTATAAGCCGAATCACGAAAGTAGAAAAAGGCCCGACCTGCCATACCTGGGTCATTGAGAACACCATGTAGAATCTCAAGTTCGGTCACACTCGTTCCACCTTGGTGATCCTTGAGCCAGGGCTGACGCTCAATGAGTTCAGGGGGATAGCGATCAGTTGGTGGAATCCAGCCATAACGATCACCTAGTAGGCAAATAAAATAGGGCCGGCAGCGGTCGATTTCTGCCAAGCAAATCGACAGGGTTTCGCCGCGGTCAGACTGCTCTTGTGTAATCCCCCAACGCAAATCCACTTCCACCACTTCCACGCCCCGTTCTCTCGCTTTTTGACGTAACGACGGGAAAACTTGTTTAGCTAATAGATCTCTCTCCTCCATGAAATCGGAGAAAGTGGAGGACAAAAAAGCTCGGACTTGTTTGCGTTCTGTACTGCTGCCCATGAACCGGAGAGCTTGAATATTCCCAAGAAGGAAAAGTTTTAGATTAAATCTATTTCACAATCTTAGTCCTTAAATTCTAACTAGACTGAAAACAATAACTAGCAGATCTAGATACTGAAGCGACTCTGGGCTGACCACCGCAATGCTTGCTTACTAACACTGGCAATACTTGTAATTGGCATTGTTGTAAGTCCTTGGTTGTTATTTGCAGCAGTACTGCCTATGGCGTGGGTGGCACTGAACAAAAAGCCAGCAGAAGATCAGCCATTAACTATTACTGAGGCGTCTGAATTATACTTATAAATAAATTCAACGTTGGTATGAACTTTGCGTAGGAAAAAGAATTCGAGAAGGTAATTACTAATTTCACCAAGGTAATAGAAATCAACCCTAGAGATTATATTGAATACTTAAATCCTGTTAAAGCAAAAGGTTGCTTAAAGGATAATCAATATTTTCAATACTTAAACAACTATAAAACTCTAGTCCAAATCTTTTGAGTCGCTGTAAATGTAGTAGTTTCAAAGGCAACCTGGTATTCATAGATCTTCATTTATGGCAGCGGATTTTAGTGACAGAATCACATACGCGTAAAATATAAATTAGGTTTTAGTTATGTTTTATTACCTTCTTAGACCAAACAATTCTGGCTCGTCAACTGGAGTATTAACACGTTTTAATTCATCCTTAAGTTGTTTTTGTAGTAAATTATTAGGTATATCAAGTTTATCGGCTACCTCAGTTAATATTTTATTCTCAGTCGCTTCCACCTCACCATCAGAAACAGCAATCTCAATTAACTTGTCTAATAGTTCGTATTTCTCCTTTCCTAGATTAGAACGAACCCAAGTAGCCGAGGTATCTAACATTTTTCTTGCAGAATTAACATTTTCAAGATTTCTTAAATGCTGGTAAGGGTCATCCGTATATGGTTCTACGAGCTCTAAAATCTGCGTCCTTTCATCTTCAGGAATATCCTGATCTTCATCTGAATGACAAAGAAGTAATCCACCAGCTAAAAGCAAGTTTCGTTGATTGACTGATCGCGGATCATTAGACTCAAATGTCATTAATTGAGTTAATTGCAATATCTCTTCTTCAACATTTTTCTTTAAAGCTAGATTATCACTGTCTGATTCAGACTTAGAAAACAATTGAGCGGCTCTTAAACGTATTGGTAATAAAGGATGTTCTGCAAAAGCCACTTCAGTTTGATCAGAGAAATTAAGATTTTTAATATGTTCAACTTCGTCCAAAATGTCCTTCATTTCAAATTTTATGTGCTCAGGGCCAAGTCCTCCTGATGCAATTTGAACATCTAAAGCAATATATTTCTCAATATCCATAGAAAGCGCCAACAAACCTCCCCTATCTGCACTTATTTCATGAAGCCTATTTAGAACACGTAATTGCGCGTCAAGCAACTTCGGGCGGGGTCTATCAGCAAAGGTTAAGTTAAGGTCAACCAAAAGTGAGGTGTGCTGGTAATAATGATGAGCAATTTCATGTCCTAAAACAGTCCTCAACAAATCATCATTATGTTGCTTAATCAGTCCACTAGTTAAATTAATAATTGAGGGAGCTCCTTCATCCGGACTTATAAGAGCACCTGCATTTAAGTCATTATCTACGTTTAGATAGAGTTCAAAATCTATTTTAATTTCTAGCTTTTCTTTTACCTCTTCCAAGATTCTCCAAAGTCTTGGAGCCGAATTATGTGTCAACCTTAAATTTGAAGCACGGATAACATTCAATGACTTTTGGAGGTTTTTCCTAATCTCAATTTGAAATGGGGCAGACTCTTCATTTAGGCCAAATCTCTTAAGAATTGATTCCTGCAAATCTCTTTCAGGACCAAAACGAACTCTGTCAAGCAGAGAGATTTCATTATTCTCTTTTGTATAATTTTGTTTTTTTGGCGATTGAAAAACCTTTAATAGATTCATATCGGCAACTAAACAACTAAATTTAATCATACATTCTATCTAACTCATTTAAAAAGAGATGAGAAGAAAGAGAAGTAATTTCATTACTCATAGAAAAAAGCTCACTTTATATTTTAGATAATGTCCTTTTTACTTTCACTTCTGAGATGCAATACACTATAAGAGGAATAAAAGCTCGCCCATTCCTCCTAAAAATATATTCTCTAGGAATAGCACCAACATATTTATTTAATAATAATTATCCAATATATTGAACGAGAAATTTAGAAATCTATTTCCTCCGGAGGAATTAGAACATAGAACTTAATCAGGTATTTAAAAACCTTATTTATTCTGCATTAACTTTTCGAAATCTTCTTTTATTTTTCTATATTGACTTTTCATTAATTCTTGTTCTTTCTCTAGCTTATGTAAACGTTCTTCAGATTTGATGATTTGAGGATCTGTTTTCCTATTTTCATCGTAAGGCCTTTTATAATAGATACTAGAATAAATTTTAGTCTGATCTTTTCTCTTAATATTTATCTTTTCTTCAGATCTAAAATTAAATATTTTTTTTGGAAAAGTAACTTTAATATTTTTAATTATTAACTTAGAACGTAAGTAAAAAAATCTGACTAAAACTTCCAGTGATAATCTACATGCTTTACCAGATTTATACATAGCCTCAATAATTATTTTTAATCTCTCAATTTCGAGATCAGATATTTCTTTCAAGGAGTTTTCTGCTTGAATATTTGCTAACTTAACCTTTTCGTTTTGCTCTTTTTCAAATAATTTATCCCTATCTAAAAGATATTTCAAAGCAGATTTGATTTGATTTGATTTTAATTTTGTTTTAATATCCAAATTATTTTGATCTCTAAATTGACTAGAAATAATACCTAAATTTATTTTTTTATAATATGTCTCCTTAAAACTAATTAAATTTGATTTAAACTTTAAGTTTTCTTCCTGATTGTTATCAAGTAAGATCCTTTCTTTAAAAGTGGCAGTTTTTCCAATATTTCTTTTAAATAGATTCCGAATGAATATTCTTCTTTTGCAAACTAATAAAAAAGAAAATAATCCTAACAATATCAATAACAATTTATTCATTAAAATGCCAATCAAACAAATAACCAAGGAAGCAGTCCAGAAGTAATGAATGGGGATTCGCTTCAACATTGGTTAGGTCTATGGCTTCAGAGTCTGATATTTTATAAATATTTTAATACAAAACTGTACTAGCATAATAATTTATCAAAGTAAAATAATTCCTAAGGAGTCAATTCCATCAAGGGAAATAGCAGCCTTTTTCTAGCTGCCAGAAACCTTCGCTAGCTGTTATTAAATCCCTCTCTTTTCGTAAGTCAGAGTAATAAATAGAGGAGCCTAATCCTACCAGCAGCACTCTCCTTCGATTGTTGTTGTAGGGCCTTTTCCATTTAGTCCCTCTGAGAGGGTAAGGGCCCCTGAATAGCAATAGACGACCACCTCCAAAAGATTTACCATCTACCCCTTCAAATGCCCACCACCTCGAGCCATATCCATTTGTTTGTCCAAAGAGTAGTTGACGTATGTATCTACCTTTATAAATAAGATCTCCGGACATTATACCAATAAGACTTTCACTATGAATCACAATTAAGGCTTCAGGAACAGAAATGTTTCTCCAATGGCATTTTTTAAATTCCTCAGCATGATTTTTTATTCCAATAAATAAAAAAATATTGAGAATCATCAATGCTAATAATGCTTTATTTATATTCATTGCATGCCTGAAATATTTTGAGTTTAAAACTTTTAAGCTATTGCTCAAATGTCTTGATTGACAATATTGATAAAAACCTTATCAGCTGGGTACTGGGCTCTAACAAGTTGTTCAATAAAACGACGATCTGATAAATCTGAAATCAATTGAAAGTTGTGTGATCGTCCCCGATCATCTGTATAACGACCTTTTACGTTGTATTGAGTCATTGGCTAATCGATAATTTTTTTTTTAAATTAGTACTTTAAATTTCTTTCAGTGCGTTAATGAAATAAAATTAAGTATATTATTTGATTAGGAGAATAGATTTGTTGATATATCTCTAGTAATGAGAAATGCATAGTACATGAATAACATATGAAGAGACAAAGATAGGCTTTACTCCTCCTACATTGACCTAAGTCATTTAAATTAGACTTAGTTCATTCCACTATCTTTCGTTTTTGTAACCATTGTTGCTCTAAGGAAAACGCAGGACGAGGAAGAACTAAATTAAATAAAATCTAATTGATCTAGATGCTATCTCTACTTAGGCCTAACAACCGTCATGATTACTTAGCAAAATCAGTAACACCTTTAGCTTGGTTGATTCTTAAAAATTCAATGTCGCCTCTATAAATGCAATTTCTATCAACTTAAACTTAGATGTTCTTGCTATGAAAAAAAGAATCTTCCGCTTATTCATAAGTTCTACCTTTAGTGATTTTTTAGCTGAACGTGAGGCCTTACAGAAAAATGTCTTTCCAAAATTAGAGGCCTATTGCAGAAGTAGAGGAAGTTCTTTTCAGGCTGTTGATCTTAGATGGGGTATTACTGAGGAAGCACAAAAGCAACATGATACTTTGCGTATTTGCCTTGAAGAAATACGTCGCTGTCAGATTCTTTCCCCTAAACCAAATTTTGTAATATTGCTGGGAGATCGATATGGATGGCAACCAATACCAGCAACAATTCCTATTTACCAATGGAATCGACTACTAGAAAAGGCAACAAAATCCGAGGAAAAAATTATTAGAAAAAACTTTAAAGGACCTGATTTAAATGTAGATCCACCTGTTTACCGCTTGAATCATCAAAACAATTTAACTTCAAGCAGAAATAGCTTAAACACTAAACTTCAGGAATCACTAAGAAGCGCTGTAAATAAATCAGAGTTCAATAACACCGAACGACTCCAATATTTTGGATCAGCTACACATCAAGAAATTTCTTTAGGTGCACTTAATTTTTCTAATAATGGTGATATACCATCCAAGCCAGAAGATCACGTAAGTGTCTATATACGTAAAATTAATGGAATGCCATTAGATAAGTCGTCAAAGCAATATATAGATTGGGATTCGGTATCTAATAGTCATGATATTAACGCATTTAAATCTGTTCAAAATCTTAGATTAGAGCTGGAACAAAAAATGCCTGAAAGGGTCTGGACTTTTTCGACCGAGTGGAACGAGATCGACAACAAAATAGAGTTATTATATATAAATAAATTCTGTGAACATTTCCTTAATAGTCAGATTCAAGTTATTGACGAGGAATTGAAATCACAAACTGATGCTGATGTTTCGGATTTTACTAGTCATTATAATTTCGCAATTAACCGTTCATATAATTTTTGTGGAAGATTAGCTGAAAAGAGTTACATACAAAACTATCTGAATTCTGTTAATACTTCTCCTTTGATTGTTTTTGGTGGTGGTGGAGTAGGGAAATCATCTCTAATATCGAAACTATTTTTAGAAATATTGTCAAAGAATTGTGCTTCGGTAATAACTGCAAGATTTGTAGGTGGAGGTCAAGGTTGTGAGAACCTTATGCAACTAATGAAGTCGTTGTGCTCCGAAATAACTATCGAATATGGAGATAATGATTCTATTGATTTCTCCAATATTGCAACTTCAGTTGAACAATTTCACAAAACACTCTCTAGATCTAGTTCTGACAAGCCTCTAATAGTGATCATTGATTCTCTTGATCAGCTCGAATCAGATCATGGTGCATGGAAGCTGTGGTGGCTCCCAAAAAAACTTCCAAAATGGACAAAAATAATTTTAAGTACTAGAGAAGGAGAGATATTTGAAAATATCAAAAACAACTTTGCAGATTGTCTACTTAAAGTTGATTCCATGACTAAGAATGATGGTGATTTGATATTAGATAAGTGGTTACAAGGGTCCCATGAATATTTAAGCAGCGCTGGTATCTCTATTAACGGTAAACGAAAAATTGCCTTACATCAGAGAGAGGTGATTTTAGAAAACTTTGAGAAGTTAGGTAATCCTCTATGGCTAAAACTTGCGTTTAAAAAAGCCTGCACCTGGCCAAGTTGGTATGGTAAAGCTGACGAAGATAAATTGTATAGTGATCTTCCTATCTCGTTAGATTTACTGATAAAAGATTTTATTTCCAGACGATTAATTAAGCAGAGAAAGCATCCACCTCTATTAAA
>MDTB01076623.1_pt1 | contig 10883 bp, 11 predicted proteins | sample 811161 | NCBI WGS metagenome assembly MDTB01 (sample SAMN05326650, study PRJNA326480) | marine metagenome | isolation source: seawater | place: Mediterranean Sea | collected 2009 | reverse complement strand
CTTTACTTATTTTTCCACCTTCATTTCCATCACTGAACATAAGTTGCATTCCAACACATACACCAAAGATATAAACACCATTATTTGCAGCTTTTATTATTTCTTTTCTCCAATCGTTTTTATGAACACGTTTCGAATTTTCCAAAAATGAGCCTACTCCTGGTAAAATTAAATGGGTATAATTTTTGATATTTTTGGGGTTTTTCTCTAATTTTTGTTTAAATCCCAAATATTCAACTGCATTAATAATAGATGCTATGTTGCCATACCCAAGATTAAGTATTGCGATTTTTTGTTTCATTTGATTTTAAATTTAGGCACCCACCTATTTTTTTTTTCAAATAAATCTTTATTTGCCCACTTATCTATATTTTTTAAAAATTCTTTCATGCTAATTTTATAGTATTCACAATATTCTTCAAATAGGTGCTCTGGGTACATGTCATCATACATTTCTACCAAATGAATAGCTTGATCTCTTGTTAATGCACCTCTTCTTATATCAATACTTGCGTCTTGGTTAGCTCTACCAAAACCATATTTTAAATACATAAAATAGGTGTGTAAAAGGTAAATTTTCTGATCTGTCTGAGCGAAATTTGTATAACTACCTTCATTTAAAGTTTCATTTTCTTTTAATCCACAAAATTTTTTTGCTATTTCATAATTTCTGTATGGATCCCAATTTTCATAGAAACCATAGTGAGTTATTTCTAGTTTAAGCTTTTTAATTTCACTATTTGTTGGAAACTTAAACCAATATAATTGTTTTTCTGTTAATTTTGATTTTTTTAATATTTTTTCATATCCACCTTCCAGATATGATTTTTTAATGTAATCTATATTATAAATTCCATTATTTTTATTTTTTGCGTCACCACCATATTCTACTTCTCCGTCTTCTGAGTAAAAAACTAGAGGAATGTTAAATTGTACTGCAATTCTAAATACAGCAGTATGTATTGCTATTAACCAACCATAATAGGGAAAACCCATTTCTAACAACCCAATTTTACATAGTATTCTCATTGCCTCAGAGTCTGGACTAACCAAAATATGGTTATAGCCTTTAGAAACAAACCTATTTAAATTTTCAATACCTAGTTTAGTTTCAGTAATTGGCCTTATTGTAATACATAATGGATTCATTTTATATTTATGTCGCAGATTATAAGATACGTATGATCCATCTTTTCCACCACTTACTGTTGTTATGCAATCAAATTGCTTTTTTGAAGATCTATGTTTGTTTAAAAGTTCTGAAAGATTATTTTTTCTAGCTTTCCAATTTAATTTTTTTTTCTCCTCAGACCATAGGCAAGCTGAACAATAACCTCTTTGATCAAAAGTTATTCTTGGTCTTGTAGACATAGAAAGACAGTTTTTACACCAAAAGATTTTTTTTTTCATAAAGTCTATTATTCTATTTTATATCAAAAAATTTTTTATATTTTATATTTTTAAAATCAATTTTGTTTAAGATTTTTAATATTTTTTTTGTTGCACCTTTTTTACCGTATGGACTTTTAGTTTTTTTAACAATAGCTTGAAATTTTTTATTATATAGTTTCTTAATACTTTTGTTTATTTCTTCTTTATTAAATTTACAACTAATAACACTTTGAGGTTTTAATCTTCCTTCTTGCCTTTTACCAATATTTATTGAACCTTTTTTAAGAATAGGTACCTCAGATAATCCACTTGAAGAATTTCCAATCACCCCGTCAACTTGATTAACAAGTGATAAATACATTATGTGACCTAAAGAATTGAATATTTTTACATTTTTTCTATTTTTGGAAAATAAATTTATCTTTTTAATTATTCTATAATTTCCAAAATCAGCATTTGGAATAGTAAAAATTAGTAAAGTGTCTCTAAGTAAGCTCAAACTATTCAATAATATTGATAAATTTTTTTCATTGTGTGAATTGTTAATAGTTTCAGGATGAAATGTAATAATTAAATTTTTCTTCAAGAACTTTAGTTTCAGTTTTCTCTGAATTTCATTTTTATTATACAAAAATTTTTTTGAAATATTATCTAAACTTAGACCTCCGACATTAAAAACTTTATTTGGATTCTCTCCCAATTGTATAACTCTATGTTTATAAACTTTATTTGCAACGAAGTGAATGTCTGACATCTTTGTAATACAGTGTCTGAATGTATCATCCATAGAACCAGAGGTTACTTCGCCTCCGTGCAGGTGAATAATTGGAACACCAAATATATTTGCTGCAATTGAGAAAGAAAAAGTTTCATACCTATCTCCTAACAAAATTACTAAAAATGGATTTGTATTACTCAGTATGTTATAAAATTTTTTTATTCCATTTGAGATTGCTGACGCAGTATTTCTTTTTGTATCATCCCTAATATTCAAATTTATTTTTAAAATGTTTTTAAATTTATCATTATTTATCTCATTAATTGTGTATCCATGTTTCCTTGAAAGATGAGTACCTGTAGCAACAATAACAATCTTTTTATTTTTATCTTTTTCTAATTCATTGGCTAATTTTTTTAGCATTCCATAGTCAGAACGCCCAGTTGTTACAATAATAAACTTTTTGATCATCTTTTTTTTACTTTTGAGATTAGACTCATTAATTTCAATCCTTCTTTTAACGAACACATATTTATAAAATTATTTTGAATAATATTTTTATGTACCGTTCGATATGTAAAATTATTATCGATATTAAAATATTTTTTTTTTGTATATTTTTTATTTTTTATTGTAACAATATTAGTTATCAAATCTCCAATTATAGTAGAGTTTTTTGTAACTATTCTTATTTTTCTTTCATTTAGTCTATCAAAAAAATTTAATTGTATATTACAAAATGATATTTTTTTACAAATGAAATTAACACTTAGAATATCATCAGTATCTATTTCTAAGTTTGATATTTTTTTATTATAAGATGAAATAATATTTTTAATTTGAAATAAATAATTTGCCAAATCAATTTCATGACTTAGTTCTAATGCAACACCTCCTCCTAATTTTTTCTTTGCAGAATTACTATTTTTGTAATTAATATTATTTCTCCAGTTTGGTAAAAATGAAAAACAATTCATTGAACAGTAAATTAATTTTTTATTTTTAATGTAATTTTTAATAAAATTAATTATTGGATGAAATCTTAAGTTATAATTAATAAAGATTTTGTTTTTATCAGAATTTTTAAATTTTATATTTTTATTAAAAAGAGGTTTTTCAACTAAAATTATTGAATTATTTAATTTTTTATTAATAAATTTTAAATCTTTAAAGTGATTTGATGTGTGTGATGAAATAATTATATATTTTGGATTAAATTTTAAAATATCTTTTCTTTCAATAAAGTTATTTTTTTTGAAATTACTATTAGTTAATATTTTAATTTTGTTATTTTTGTTGGTCCTTAATAAATTGTGGTGCCTTTGACCAATTGAACCATATCCTACAATTAAAATTTTTAACATTATAATGTACATTTTGTACAAGTGTATCTATATTAAGTAAATAATTTCTTCTAAAAAATTTAAAAATTTATGAATAAGTACTCTCTAGAAAATAAAACTGCACTTGTTACAGGCGGTGGTGGGCTTCTAGCTTTACAGCATGCAAATGCCATATTAAAAAAAAAGGGTAATTTAATTTTAGTAGATATAGATAAAGCAAAACTTGCTAGAAACATAAAAGTGTTAAAATCACATTTTAAAAGAAATATTTATTTTTTTGTTTGTGACATTACAAAAGAGAAAAAAGTTTTAGCTTTAAAAAAAAAAATTAAAAAAACTAAATTTAATTCCAGATATATTAATAAATAATGCTGCTGTTAATCATTCACCAGGAAAAAATAATATAAAAAAATTAAGATTGGAAACTTTTGATATCAGAAACTTTGTTAAAGAGTTAGATGTTGGTCTAGTTGGGGCAGTTATTTGTACAAAAATTTTTGGCTATGAAATGGCAAAAAGAAAATATGGAATAATTTTAAATATTGGTTCTGATTTATCGTTTATTTCACCTGACCAAAATCTCTATCAAAAAAAGATTATTAAATCAAAATATCAAGAGGTTAAGCCAGTTTCCTATTCAATTATAAAACATGGAATAGTTGGTCTTACCAAGTATACAGCAACCTATTGGGCAAATAAAAATGTCAGATGTAATTTATTAGCACCTGGTGGAATATATAATAATCAACCAAGAGAATTTTTGAATAAAATTAAAAAAATTATTCCATTAAAAAGAATGGCAAAAAAAAATGAATATGAGGAAGCTATTTTGTTTTTAATTTCTGATGCTTCATCATATATGAACGGTGCAAGCCTAATTATTGATGGAGGCAGAACAGCCCTATGACAAATGAATTAAAAAAAACTATTAAAGAAAGCATAGATTTAAAGAAAAAAATTTTTAAACAACATAAAAATATCAATGAATGTATCTCATTAATTTATAAAACTATAAAAAATAAAAAAAAGGTTTTGATATGTGGGAATGGTGGTTCGGCAGCAGATGCTCAACACTTAGCAGCTGAATTTTTAATAAGACTGCGTCCAAATATAGAAAGAGAATCGTGGCCAGTAATTTCACTTACACTTGACACCTCTACATTAACAGCATGTGGAAATGACTACTCATTTAATAAGATTTTTTCAAGGCCATTAAGTGGAATTGGTAATGAAGGAGATCTTTTGTTAACCATATCAACGTCAGGAAATTCAAAAAATTTAATACAAGCTCATAAAGTAGCAAGAGTAAAAAAAATAAATATTATTAGTTTTTTAGGTAAGGGTGGTGGAAAAATGAAAGACAAATCTGACATCCAGATTATAGTGCCTTCCAAAAATACAGCAAGAATTCAGGAAATACATATTTTTCTTGGACATTACATTTTTGAACAAGTAGAAAATCTATTGATTAAAAGCAAAAAAAAATAGTTTTGGAACAAAACATTAAATCAGCTTATTTAATTAGTCCACAGGTAAAAAAAATACCGTATTTTTATAAAAATAAAAATTTAGTCTTACCAAACTACAATTTTGAGAAATATAATTTGAGTAAAAAAAATTGTCTTATTCTTGATGACAAAAGTATGGACGCCAATAGATACCGATTTTTAGATAATATTTCATCCAAAATTGCAGAAAATTACTATAATGATAATTTAAAAAAATACTCTTTTAAGGAATTAGAGAAGCAATTTGATATAAATTTTATTGAGAAATTAATTAAGAAAGAAATATTAATCAAAGTATCAACAATTTTATTTGATCTTGTTTTAGCAAATATAGCAATTAAAAAATATAAATTAAAAAAAATTTTTATTTATAATGAAAGTATAGATTTAGAGTTTTTTTCCTTAATTAAAAAATATTTAAGAATTAAAAAAAATATTGATTTTACGTGGACCTATAAAATAAAATTTTTTATTAAAAAAAGTATTTTTAAAATAATAAACATCTTTAAAATTTTAATTCATTCAGAGTTGATTTTGTTAAAAACTATAGGAAAGACAATAAGCTATAAAAAAAACTATAAGTTCGCAGTGAGAATTGATGAGGGGCTTAAATTTGATGATTACCCTTATAGTCCTGATTTATTGTTAGACATTAAAGGCATAGAGTCTAATGATGTTCTTTTTTATAGTGAAAGAAAATTAAAAAAAGATTTAATTTTAAAATTAAAATCTGTAAATAATTACAAAACAAGTATTTATTTTAAGGACTTAATAAATAAAATTTCTTTTTTTTCATTTTTTAAAAATGTTTATTTAAAAACTTTCTTTATTAAAGTAGATTATTTGAAATTAATTTTTAAGCTGAATCAGTTCTGCTCAATAATATTTAAATCCTTTGATAATTTATTATTTTGGGAAACTTTTTATGAAATATTTAACATAAAAAAAAATATTAATTTTACTGTTGATCATGGAATGACTTCAAATTTTTTACATAGAAAGCATAAAGTGAAAACTATTTTCATTTATCCACATTTCACAGAGCAATTATCTAATTTTTTTTACAAAGGTTACCCTACAAGTAGTGATTGGTCATACTTAGAATACGACGAAATTTTTTGTGATAAAACTTCAAAAAAATATCTAGATACATTGATAAGTTATAATAAATTTAATGAGATTGGTTTTTTGTTTCAAAATTATATTAAATTTAAAAACAAAGAGAAAATTAAAAATGAATTAAAAATATCTAATAATAAAAAAACTATATTTTTTTATGACGCATCGATAGGTCCAAAAGGTGTAATGACCTTAAATGAAAGTAAAAATTTTTATGATGCAATAAATTTTTTTATCCAAAAGACAGATTTTAATATTGGTTTAAGGTTAAAAACAACTAAAATTATTAATGAAAACAATTACATTAAAAACCAAATTTCTAATTTAAAAAAAAATAGTAGATTCAAACTTTTAAATAATTTCAAAATAGAAAAGTATTCACTTTTATGTGTACCAGATTTAATTATCTCATGCCCTATAAGCACAATTATTTTTGAAGCTTTATCTCTTGATAAAAAATTATTAATTTTTAATCCTTATAAAAGGTATAAAAATTTACCATTTCTAATTTTTAATGATAGCAAATTAATTCAATCTGCCGAAAATTTTCAAGATTTACTTAATTCTGCCGAAAATATCATTAAAAATGATTACAAGATAAATAATTATGGTAAATATTTTTTAAAAACTGATGATAGCTTAAAAAATTTAGAAAAACTAATAATATAATCAATCAGACAAAAAAAATTATGAAAAAAAAAAATTATTATTACCGGTGCAGCAGGATTTATAGGATCTAGGCTTTCTGAACTATTGGTAGAAAAAGGATATGATGTTTACGCTTTTGATAGATATAATTCATTTAATTCATTTGGCTGGCTAGATAATTCTGAGTATAAAAAATACATAAAATTTTGCTTTGGAGACATAAGAGACTACGAGACAGTATATAAGAATTTTAAAAATATAGACTCGGTAATACATTTAGCAGCTTTAGTTGGAATACCTTATTCTTATGAGGCACCAATTTCTTATATTAAAACAAATATTGAAGGCACTTACAATGTGTTAGAGGTAGCGAAAAAATTAAATTATAAAAATATAGTAATAACTTCTACTAGTGAAGTATATGGAACAGCTCAAAAAATTCCAATTAATGAAAAACATCCTTTAGTAGGTCAATCACCTTACTCAGCCTCAAAGATAGCTGCAGACCAAATTTCAATCAGCTACAATAAATCATTTCAATTGCCTGTAAAAATAGCGCGCCCTTTTAATACCTATGGCCCAAGACAATCTTTAAGAGCGATTATACCGCAAATAATTTTACAATTATTAAATAGTAGAAAATTTATTTATTTTGGAAATATTAAACCCACAAGAGATTTAACGTATGTAGATGATACATGCAGTGGATTTATTGAAATTCTAAACAAAAAAAAATTTCTTGGCAAAGTAACAAATATTGGTTCAAAAAATGAAACTTCAGTAGAAAAATTAATTCATAAAATATCTAGAATTATGGGTATCACAAAAAAAATAAAAATAGAAAGAAATAGAATAAGACCTAAGGATAGCGAAGTTGAAAGATTAGTTTGTGATAATTCTTTTTTATTAAAAAATTCGAATTGGAAACCTAAATATACACTTAACGATGGTTTAGTAGAGACAATAAAGTGGGTTAAAGAAGAATACAGAAAAAACTTTAAAAATGACAAATATATTTTATGAAAATTCCAATTAGCGAACCTTTTGTTAATGGAAATGAGTTTGATGAAATTAAAAATGTTTTAAAAAAAAATGAAATTTCTTCATACGGAAAAATAATTGGAAAATTTGAAAAAAAAATATGTGGACTTACAAATATTAAATTTGCAGTTGCGTGTTCGAGTGGAACAGCAGCATTACATACTGCTCTTAAAGTTATTGGAGTAAAAAAAAATGATGAGGTTTTGGTTCCAACGATCACCTTTATAGCGACCATTAATGCAATTAAGTATATTGATGCAATTCCTGTTTTTTTTTGGGTGTGATAAATTTTTTAATATTAATGATAAAGCTGTAGTAAAATTTATAAAAAAAAACACGTATATAAAAAAAGGAAATACTTACAATAAAAAAACAAACAGAAGAATTGCAGCTATAATTCCTGTTCATGTTTGGGGTAATGCAGCAAATATTCAAGAGATTTCTAAAATTTGTAAAAAAAGAAATATTAAAGTTCTAGAGGATGCATCAGAGGCACTTGGGACATGTTATAATAATAGGAAATCTGTCGGTTCACTCGGAGATATTGGTGTATTTTCGTTTAATGGAAATAAAATAGTAACAACTGGTCATGGTGGAGTTATTGTAACTAACAAAAAATCTTACGAAACAAAAAGTAGATATCTTATCTCACAAGCAACAGATGATAATGAAAAGTTTATACATAACGAAGTAGGTTATAATTATAGATTTTCAGGAATTAATGCTGCGTTTGGTTTAGGACAATTAAAAAAATTCAATTTTTATCTAAATCAAAAAAAAAAAATTAATAAAACCTATAAAAAATTACTTAATTCCTCACCGAATTTCAAAATCTTGAGCAATCCTCGTTACTCAAAAAATAATAATTGGATTAATATTTTACAATTTAATCCAAAATTAAAAAATAAAGTAATAAAAACTTTCAAAAAAAACAAAATACAAACAAAACTTGTATGGTTTCCAAATCATCTTCAAAAAAGTTTTAGAAAAAATGAAAAATTTGAAATAAATAATTTAAATAAATTTTATAAAGGTTCCATTTGTTTGCCATCTAGCGTCAATATGAAAAAAAAGGATATTATTAAAATTGTAGAGGTAATAAAAAAAATATGAAAAATAAATTATTAATTATTGGATCTGGGGGGCACTGTTTATCTTGTATAAACATAATTGAGAGAGAAAATAAATTTAAGATTGTTGGTTTAGTAGATAAAATAAAAACAAATAAAAAAATAAAATATAAAATTATAGGAAATGATTCAGAATTAGAAAAATTAAAAAAAAAAAGCAAATATGCATTTATAGCATTAGGTCAAATTAAATCTTCAAAAGTAAGAAGAAGTATTTATAAAAATTTACAAAAGTTAAATTTTAGCATTCCAAAAATAATTTCTAAAAATTCAGTTGTATCAAATGATGTAAAAATTTTAGACGGATCAATTATAATGAATATGAGTCATGTAAATGCTAATGTAAAAATAGGTAAAAATTGTATTATTAACTCATATTGTAATATAGAGCACGATGTTGAAATTAAAGATTTTGTTCACATCTCTACTGGTGTAATAATTAATGGTGGATGTAAAATAGGTTCAGATACCTTTATAGGAAGTGGAGCAATTATTCATAACAACATAAATATAGGAAAAAATTGTATTATTGGTGCAGGCAAAATAATTTCAAAAAATTTAAAATCAGGTTCAATAATTAAATAATGAAAAGTAAGACATTTATTATTGCAGAAGCAGGTGTAAATCACAATGGAAGTATTGTATTAGCAAGAAAATTAATTGATGCAGCCAAAAAATCAGGTGCAGACGCTGTAAAATTTCAAGCCTATATAACTGATGAGATTTGTATCAAAGAGTCAAAGATGACAAAATATCAAAAGAAAACTAAATTTAAAACTCAATATGCGTTACTAAAAAAATATGAACTAGAAAGGAAGCAAATAATAGATTTATATAATTATGCGAGAAAAAAAAAAATTATTTTCTTGTTATCCTTTTTTGATCTTAGATCGCTTGATTTGCTTAAGGACATAAATTTAAAGTTTATAAAAATACCATCTGGCGAAATAACAAATTATTTACTTATGAAAAAAGTAGCAAAACTCAATAAAAAAATCATAATGTCCACTGGGATGTCAAATTATAAAGAAATTAATTTTGCTATTAATTATTTGAAAAAAAATGGTTTAAATAAAAAAAAAATATCAATTTTATATTGTGTTTCTTCATACCCAACTTTGACAGATGAGATTTGTCTTCCAGAAATCAGCAATTTAATCAAAAAATTCAAATTAACTGTTGGAATTTCAGACCATTCATTAGGAATAGAAGCAGCATTGGGTTCGATTTTTTATGGAGGAACTATAATTGAAAAACATTTAACTCTTAACAGAAAGTTGATCGGACCAGATCATGCAGCGTCGACTGAGCCAAAAATGTTTAGTTCAATGGTAAAATCTATTAGAAAAATAGAAAAAATGATTAATAAGAATAAAATAAATAATCAAAAAATTAATAAATTTTATGTAAGAAAATCGATTGTAGCGTCAAAACATATTAAAAAGGGTGATATATTTCAAGAGTCAAACATAACGATAAAGCGACCACAATTAGGTTTAAAATCAGAAAACATTCTAAAGATTTTAGGAAAAAAATCTAAATACAATTTTTCTATTAATGATCTAATAAAAGTTAAATAATAAATGAATGCCTATTTACTTGAAAATATACAAGAAATAAAAAAATTAAAATTTAATCAAAATGATACATTATTATGTCACAATATAATAACTTATTATAAAGCTAAAGGTAATAAAAAATATTTCTTTTCACCAAATCAAAAACAGAATAAAAAATTCATTAATCAAATAATTTTGAAGTGGTATTATGATAATAATGGAAATACAAAATATAACTTTAATGGCTATTCACTTCCTAGAATTTTAAACCGATCTTTTATTTTCAGTTTTTTAAATGATATAAAAAATTATATTTATTTTAAATATTGGACAAAAAAATTTAAAAAAATATTTATAAGTCAATACTCTTGCCCAAGTATTTTAAGAATTAAACCTTTTTTCAAAAATATATCTTTTTTTAATGG
>MDTB01017978.1_pt1 | contig 10883 bp, 3 predicted proteins | sample 811161 | NCBI WGS metagenome assembly MDTB01 (sample SAMN05326650, study PRJNA326480) | marine metagenome | isolation source: seawater | place: Mediterranean Sea | collected 2009 | reverse complement strand
TGTTCCTTTAGAAATAAATGAAGCGATAGACGAAACCATCTCATACGCATCATTTTATTTTATCAATCAGCGATATGGAGATTCTCCAGACTTCAATACAACGTATCTATTGATGTACAATTATATGACTGAGCACGGATACAGCATCAATAATTCAAATATAGATTATGCAAATGGCGGAGCAGCAGAGCTCGGTAACTATATAGCCCATCAGATGCTGAACTATGGAAACAGCGATGGTTCGAATGAGTTTCTTGATTTTGAAAATACCTTTTACGCTTCTATCAATCCACCATTGATTATGAGTGAAGCAGGAAACCCTGACATTGTTGACCCAAATAGATGGCAAACGCTTACACTTGATTCTACCATTGACCAATCGGGCAACCTTGTAGACAACACCTTGCCATTTCTTTCTCCTGAATGGGGAAATGTAAAGCCCTTTGCTTTAGAACCTAATATGGCAACACAGCAATTTAGAGATGGTGAGGTATATAAAGTCTATTTTGATACTGTTCAACCGGCTTATTTAGATACAAATAATGCATCAGATTGGGACTCCTTCTATAAATGGAATCATTCTTTGGTGAGTGTATGGCAATCACACCTGGATACCGCTGATGGCGTAATGTGGGACATCTCCCCTGCGTCAATGGGTAACAACCTTTGGTACCCCACGAACAATTCACTCACAGAGTATAGTGCTTTTTATAACTTAGAACAAGGCGGAGATCCATCATCAGGATACAATGTAAATCCAATTACAGGTCAGCCTTATGAAGCCCAAATGGTAGCCCGCGGAGACTACACAAGAGTACTGGCAGAATTTTGGGCTGATGGTATTGATTCAGAAACTCCTCCTGGTCATTGGTTTGAAATCTATCATTACGTTACAGACCAACCACTATTTGAAAGAAAATGGGAAGGAGAAGGACCAGAACTTAGCGTATTAGAGTACGATTTAAAAGCACACCTCACATTAGGGGGAACAATGCATGATGCGGCTATTGCGGCATGGAGCTTAAAAGGTTACTATGATTACATACGACCAGTATCTTCAATCCGATACATGGCAGGAAATGGTCAAAGCTCAGATATTCTTTTACCAAGCTATCATCCCAACGGAATTCCATTACTTGAGAACTTTATTGAATTGGTAGATTCATCAGATTTGTTGGCAGGTACAAATTATGAGCACGTTGGCAAAATAAAACTTTACACATGGAAAGGACACGATTATATAAACGATACGGAGACTGATGTTGCAGGCGCAGGTTGGATCTTAGGAGAAAATTGGTGGCCCTATCAACGTCCTACTTTTGTCACCCCACCTTTTGCTGGATTCGTGTCGGGTCATTCTACATTTTCAAGGGCGGCTGCCGGTATTTTGGAATATATCACAGGTTCGCCATATTTCCCAGGAGGACTTGGTGAATTTGTGGCTGAACAGAATGCATTCTTGCAATTCGAAAATGGACCAAGTTCTACAATTACATTACAATGGGCTACCTATCAAGACGCAGCCGACCAATGCAGCTTGAGTAGAATTTGGGGAGGCATTCACCCTCCTGTGGATGATATTCCAGGCCGCTACATTGGATCAACTATAGGTGAAACCGGATTCGAAAAAGCCGACTCTATTTTCGCCATTGATTTACCCGCGTTAATCTCGGCATATATAAGTGACACAATAATCAATACATATGATATAGGAGACACAATAGAGCTAGAATGCAATTTCAACTTTGCCATGGATACGACATTGGTCCCTTCCATGAATTTCAGTCCGAATATTTTAAATCAATTCTTTAATATATTAAGTATCAGTTGGGAAACTCCTTTGCAGCTTAAAATTAAATTTGAGGCGCAAGAATTGGTGATAGAGCAGCTTAGCTCATTTATTCGAGTTTTTGATATTTCTTCCGCAAGTGGTTTAGCTCTTAACGATATTGTTTTACAAGACTTCGTCATTGTAGATACAAAACGGCCGAAAATACTTACCGTTGACATTGATAATGATCTCATTAACGATGAAATTACAAGCTCCGGCCTTTCCGCAACATTCATTTTTACGGAAGATTGTGATATGAGCAATCAACCCTCTATTTCGTTTTCTGGAATAGGATACAACAATGAAAGTATCGCAATGAATAATGTTAGCTCGGGGTGGTTCAGCCCATTTTCTTTCAATGCAATATTGAATGCGAATGACTTTAATGAGGAAGTCGAATCAATAGATTTAAATATTGATGGAATTAAAGATATTCATGGCAACCCGCTAACCAATCCATTTCATCCCGATAAGCTAACTATAGATACTAAAAATCCGATTATTGATAACTTTTTCAGCCCTGAAACGATTATTAATATTGATAGCCCTTATGATTCCCCTCAATTCTCCACAATAATTGATTTTAACGAATCGATGGATGTATCCTTTATTCCGGAAATAGATTTTATGAATGACAATACTATTTATTCAAGTCTTTCAATGAATGCATTTGAAACATTTTGGCTTGATTCAAATTCACTGTCTGCAGAAATATGGGTGCTCCCCAATAATAATGATATGCTTAACCTAGATTTGGTCTGCCTAAATGCAAAAGACCATAATGGAAACATTGTAACGGATAGCGTTTACCTCTCAGTCATCAGCTCAGATATGAAGGGACCACAGGTTCTCTCCACAAGTAGTCCATCAAACATTGTTTCTGACAGTTTGGTCGGAAATGGAAATTATTACGTTGATGTCATTTTTAATGAGCCTATGAATATAGAAATGAAGCCACTGATATTACATGAAAATCAGATAGGCCTGAGTAATTCGATACAATACAATGTAAACGAAAGCTTTTTCATAGATCCCCTTAATTATCGTGCTTATTTTCAAATAAATGATGAGAATATAGAAGTTAATGACATTAACCTTAAGATTTTGTATGCGGAAGATTTTGCACACAATTCCCAGGAACCATATATCGCAACATCATTTATCTCACTTGATACCAAAAACCCGTCAATCATTGACTTCGAAAGCAATACAAACGTTTTGAACCTCAATAACAATACACTGCTTTTCCAACTGCTTTTCGATGAAGAAATGAAGCAAAACGAAGCGGTTCAATTTAATTTCTACCCAACACCGTCTGCATCGGTTGTACTCCAACAAACCAACCTTACTTGGCTTGATAATGATTCTCTGGATGTTTCTTATGAATTATTGTCTGCAGGGACTGAAGATGTTCTTTATGATGTCAATATTACAGACGCGACCGATCTTGCGGGAAACCTTATGAATGCAATGACTTTAAATGACTTACTTACCATTCAAGGGGAACTAGATTTGGAAGAGATAAGCACAGAGGAAATTCAACTATATCCAAATCTACTTGCACAAGGAGCAAGAATCCATTTAAAAAATATGGCGGAGCAATCCCTCATTCAGCATTGCGACCTAGTCTCAGCTCATGGAAAATTCATAAAGACCCTGAATATAGAAAAAACCGGGCTTTTATGGACCTCCGAGCCCATAAGTGTTCCATCGGGTGTCTACTTTGTATACATAAATCAACAATCCTATAGACTGGTCGTATTATGATAAATAAAGTGATTTTAACAATTGGTTTGCTTATAACAAATCTAGCTTTGGGCCAAGAACTTGTTCATGTTTCCCTAGAACAAAATATGACTGAGTTTCAAAATTTCGCCATGTCAAATTCGAATGGAATGACTTTTTATGATTTTGACGAAGATGGATGGGATGACCTGACCTACCCAATGCATAATGACTCAATTATATTTTATAAGAATTTCAATGGACAATTTCATAAAATAGCTTCCCTACTGCACAGCGATGGAGATATTAGACAGCTTATGTGGGTTGACTATGACAATGATGGTGACCTGGATTTATGCATAACTTATGATGAAGACGGGTTAAGGATATACAACAACGGCGGAGATTTCAACTTCACTGATGTCAGTGTTTCAGCAGGTGTTTATCCCTCAGTAAGTCGGCCACATGGTTTCAGTTTTGTCGATTATGATTTAGACAATGATTTAGATATCTATCTCGCAGATTATTCTGACCCAAGTGGTGAAGGCAGAAATATGTTCTTTGAGAACCAAGGAAATGGAACCTTTGTTGAAAAATCCATTGAGCTTGGCATCGATAACGGAGCACAGCCCAGTTTTATGGGTGTTTGGTTTGATTTCAACAATGACCATTTGATCGACCTTCATATTATTAATGATCGAAGCGTAGGCACTGATGCTTTGTACGAGAATACGGGAAATGGCTCTTTTACAGATGTTGCAGTTTCTTTAGGTATTTCGAATCAAGGACAAAATCCAATGACCTCATCAATATCAGATTATAACAACGATGGGTTTCAGGATGTTTTTATAACTGATTTTGGTGTAGATTCAATATTTACGGGTGAAGGCCCCTACCACTATAAGTTATTTGAAAACGAAAATGGTAATTCATTTGTAGATAAAGCTCCTGAATACAACATGACCGTCAATGACTTTGGCTGGGGAGCTTTGTGGATCGATTACAACAATGACATGTATGAAGATTTATACATCGCGACGGGGAATTCAGCCAATAACCAAGGAGGATATACAAACTCCATCTTGTATCAAAACAATGCTGGTTCTGGCTTTACAAAAATAAATGACTCGATTAATGGAAGCACACCTGCGGTTTCGTTCTGCCCCGTGAAGGGAGATATCGACAATGATGGATTCTACGATATAGCCGTATTAAACATGGATTCCCCCCCAGATATTTTATTGAACCAAGGCAATAATAACAACTATATCAAAATCACTCCTGTTGGCATAGTGTCTAATCGTATGGCGATTGGTGCGGAGATCAGATTATTTACAAATGGCATACAACAATTACAAACTGTTTTTTGTGGAGAGCAACTTTTTGCACAAAATTCACAACATAAAATATTTGGTGTAGGAAACAACCAAATAATAGATTCTATTCATGTATATTTTCCGAGTGGCCTAACCGCCAAAAGATATCAGATTCCTGTAAATCAGTCAATCAATATTTATGAGGAGATTTATACAACCATGCATTTTGAGCTCATCGAGGGAGTAGATTCTCTTTTATTATGCAGTGGTGATAGTTTGATGATAACGCTCAGTAGTTATGAAAATTACCATTGGAATACGGGTTCTGAAGACTCAACGCTTCTTATTACAAGCCCAGGTACATATTATTTTGAAGCTTTTAATGAAGCTGGAGATACTATCTACAGGTCTAATGATCTTGTTATTGAATTAGAGACAGCACCATTGTTTCAGTTAATGGCAGATGAGGTCTCCTGTGAAAATCCATCGTCGGCAACGGCGTCTCTCATATTTGCTGACCCATCTCTTATTGATTCAGTTTATTGGTCAAATGGAGACATAGGAATGAATGCGGATAGCCTCTTTGAGGCTTCAAACCACTGGTACACATTTGTCACCAATAACATGTGCTCGTACACATCTGAATTTTCAATATTGAGCCCAGACGTAATGAATGTCCAATTCTTAACGACGGGACAAACCAACAATGAACTAGGAAGCATTTCGATTTTTGTTTTTGGCGGTACACCACCATATACCTATATACTTGAGGGAGATACAGTCGAGTCATTCATTGAAGGACTGATCGCAGGCTCATATGAATTATTGGTTACGGATGCTTACGGCTGTTCACAGCAAGTAAGTATTTCCATCCAAAACATTTTCTCGACAGGTTTAGATGAAAGCAACAATGATTTAGATATCATTCTTACGGTTGATCATATTGAAATATGTTCCTCTTCAAACAAATTAAGGATACTGAATCTACATGACTTACAGGGTAAAAAAGTTCTAGCACTAGATTTACAACAAGAAAGCTTAACCGATTGTAAAAAATTTACTTGTACTAAACCATCAGGTATTTATATAGCGATGGTTAAAGATATCAATGGTAATATCTATCGAAAGAAGCTCTATAAACCCTAATATTTAGACAAAAAAAAGAGGCTTCCGCCTCTTTTAATTTCATTCCAGTTTCGATTAAGAAACAATCATTTTTAGAACCCTCTCACCAAATTCTGTGCGAATCATAATGCGATATGCCCCAGGAGCAGGAGAAGAAAGACGAATGGATTGAGATTCTTGCTTGATTTCAAATTCTGAGATCATCCTTCCTTCAACTGAGTAAACAGAAATACTACCGCTTTCCGGCAAGCCCGAAATAAAGAAACTTCCTTTATTGGGGTTTGGATAGAGCATTAGATTTTGCAATTCGCTCGGCAAAAGACTGACACAATTGTCCACAAGAATTGTTAGATAATCACTTGCAGAGCATCCATTGTTATCAGTGTAAGTATATGTAATCGTATGCGTTCCAGCACCAGCAATAGATGGGGAGAAAACGTCGCCGTTGATTCCAGGACCTGAGAATGTCCCTCCCGAAGGACTTCCACTAATGCTGAATCCTCCATCCGTATTACAAGCACTTGTAATTGGTGAACTTATCTCAGCGGTTGGAATCGCACTTACAACAACCGTTTGGGAAAACGTATCAGAACCAAAGACGTTCGTGACAGTAAGCTGAACATTGTAGGTTCCCACACTCATATATTCATGGGTCGGATTCATAATGTCACTTGTTGAACCATCTCCAAAGTTCCAGTCGTAGACAGAACCGCCAAGCGAATTATTAGAGAACTGAACAAAATCTCCTAAACAAACATTACTTTGTGCATTAAAGTTTGCAGTTGGGGGGCTTGAAGATTGGTCACCCGTAATATTGATATTGTCAATAAACAGATTATTACCAGCAATACCATTGTTTACAGATTCAAATCGAATCACAACACCACTCATCCCCGAGTATGCATTGAGGTCAATTGTAAAACAATCTGCTCCTACCTCTCCCATACACCAATCACCTGGCTCTGGAACGAACTCAGTCGGTGACGTGTAGGCAGTTGCAAAAGATCCTGTTCCATCTTCGGCATAGCTTCCTATATTAGAAAAACTGGCACCACAGTCCGTTGAAATAAGAATTGCTAAAGAATCTCTTGATTCTTGGTTATAACGTCGGAAGGCATGCTCAAAGGTCATTTGAATATTGGTGAAAAGACCAAAGTCAAATGGAGCTGTCTGAAAACCATCTCTCTGACCACCATTGGAATAATTGAAAAAATCAATTTTTGCTGCTTTATTCCCTGGATTAGTGCCATCAACAGTCACAATTTCCCATGTAATGTCATTGTCACTGTTGGTCATGTACCAATTATTGGAGGCGAAACTGTTGCTTTCAAAGTCTTCGGTGAACGGTAGCCCTTGATAGCTGTCATACACATACAGTTCCGAACTCATAGCATTGTTCGCCGCATTTCCATCAGGATTTCCGTCAGGATTATCAACAGTGACATTCAAGGTACTAGCACCTCCACCTAAAGTTACTGCAGGAAGCGTGAGCATTGCAGAAGCACCAGGTGCAAGAGTGCCGTTATAGGTAGTATTTTGTGTACCTGTTCCAAAATCATATGCGATGTCTACGGAAGAAAAAGCTTCTGAACCGTAATTAAATATTTCAATCTGAGCCTCAACAGCAGGATTACAAATGGTACCATATGGATAACTAATTTGATTGATACCAACATCATAGGAAACATTAGAGGAAACACAGAAAGGATTTACCTCTTCATACCCAAAGTCCGAATTCGCGGCTTGAATTGTTGCTAATGTATTTCCATTCGACTCTGTTATACTGTAAGAACCATCCACCGTGCATGTCCATTGACTTCCATATAGACCATCACCATATGTATCCGTAATTGTAAACACATAGCACAAACCTGCCGCCAGACAGACCTCGTTGTTATAAGTTTCTCCACCCGTAACATCGGCATAAGGACCTCCGGAGGCAAGAATGGCCGTTCCTCCATCTTCAGTAATATTCCATTCAATCTCAGAACCATAACAATCAGTAACGATTTCAACATTCACCGCTTGTCCCGAAGCAACCACTGTAAACGTTGTTATTTGATTATTATTGGAATTGTTTTGATCGGTATTTCCATTTGGTGCTGAAGAAGAAACAAATAATTCATGCGTTCCCGCACTCAAAGTCTGAGTGGGTAAAGAAACCATTTCTACCCCTCCTTGCGCCAAGTTACCGGTCCAATTAATTGTTTGAGCTCCACCGCCATCATATTGATAAGAAATGGTTACCGACGTTAAGTTTTGACTACCGTAATTTCTCAGCTCAAATTCAGGTGAGACTGTTGAGGTACAAAGTTGTCCTTGTGGGCTGAGTATGGATGTAATACCCGCGTCTAAGCTAAAAGTGAAGGCATTTAGGCAAATAAGTGCTTCTTCCGCGTTAATTCTTCCAGAGCCAAGCTGCCCTTGATAGTTAGGATTTGCAGATTCAATATTGTCTGCGGATGAAAGTAAACAATCCACAATATCTTGAGGCGTTGCGGATGGTGCATGAGAAATCATCAAACCAACCAAACCTGCAACCATTGGTGAAGCCATCGAAGTTCCTTGAGAGAACTGATAAGATGTCCCTTCATTTGTACTTAAAATCTGAGAACCTGGTGCTGAAACATCAATCCACGTTCCATATTGGGAAAAGCTTGACTTGGCATCACCATTTGTGGTAGCAGCAACACTCACAACGTTGTTGTAGGCAGCAGGATAAAATTGTTGACTAGAATTGTCATTTCCTGCAGCCGCAATTAATATCACACCAGCATTCCAAGCATAGTTACAAACATTCTGACCGTAAGTGGAGACACCCCCGCCTCCCCAGGACATATTAATGGCATCTGCACCGTTGTCGGCAGCCCAAATAATTCCGTCATATCCACCGGTGAGTGCACCTGTTGAGCAGTTTCCGATTTTGATAGGCATCACACTTATGTTATATCCAATTGACGCGACGCCAAGGTTGTTATTGGTCTCGGCACCAACTGTTCCTGAAACGTGAGAACCGTGAAAACCATCATTACCCCCACAAGGAGAAGGGTCGTTATCATTATCGACGACATCTCGACCTGGAACAATCTTATTCACAAGATCCGGATGATTGACTTGAATCGCATTATCTGTCACAGCAACCACAATATTTGCGTCTCCTGTTGAAATATCCCATGCTTGAGGTGCATTGACTTGAAATAAACACCACATACCGTTGTTAAATGAGTTCGTAAAATAAGTATCGTTTGGTGTCAAGCAAGTTTTGTGTAGTTCTTTCTTTTCGACATAAACAACCTCGATTTCTGATTTGACACGACCAATGAGTATGTCCGTTTTTTCAATTTCAGAGAAACGTATTTCGTATGTACGAACTAATTTTTCGTCCTTAATGTTCGGGTGTAATTGCACGACCTCATAAATTCCAAATTCTTGGAATATACTTTGTAAAAATGGATTATCCTCGGGCTGAAGAACACCATCAAATGTTTTAAACATATGCCCACCGACAGGGACTTGAAAGATTACTTTACCATCTTGGTAGTCGGGATTAAAATTTTGTGAAAAGGAAAGGAAACTCATGCAAAAAAGCATAAGACTAAGACAAGTGTATTTCATGTTGGAATAATTTAGAACCTAAAAATCTTGAAAATCTTTGAATATATCAACTTATTTGAGGTATATATTTGCGAAACGAAACATGACTGTGTGTTACTTATAATCCAAAAAAGTTGTTTTTTTATTGACCGCGAGCAAGTGAAAAAAGAAAAAATTAATAAAATTTTAAAGGTTAAACTTTTCATTGATATTTTTGTAGTTATATGAGAAAGAGAACATGTACCGTCAATGAAAAATAAAAAATTAATCAAGGCACTTAGGAAAACAGCAAACGAACTCGATAACGGTTGCGAATATGAATGGGGACACATGGCGCGCTGTAATGCAGGCTGCCTGGTCCAAAACTTAATGGATAAATCCCAAACCGAAGTTGTCGAGATGGTGAATGGAAAGCTTGATGAATGGACCGAATATGCAGATGCTTATTGCAAAGGAACCCACAAGTTTATTGATGACCTTTTTCAAGAATTAGAGGAATACGGTTTGTCTCATGAAGATGTCCTTCACCTAGAAAACCTATCTGATCCTAAAATCACAAGAACATTCCCAAGAGAAAGCAGATACATGGAAAGAAACAATCCAAATCATGTGAGTAAATACATGAAAAGATTTGCAGATCAATTAGAGACCGAGTCGTAAAACAGATTAAGAAGCATTTAACATCTTCTTATTTGCCTAATTTCATTATTTTCAAATCCTAAAACAAAATCGATGCAGGTAAAAGGAAAGCATATAATAGTTACAGGAGGAAGCCTAGGTATTGGCAAGGAAACAGCAAAAAACCTAATTAAAAAGGGAGCTATAGTGCTTGTCACAGGAAGGTCTCAAGAAAGATTAGACAGGACGTTTGGGGATATTGAATGCCATACCATTGCATTTGACATTGGAGACACTTCGAATATTGAGCACAATGCAAAAAAATGTTTGGACTTATTAAATGGTCAGGTAGATGTTTTAATAAACAATGCTGGAATTGGTGAACGTAAATCCATTGAAGAGCTGAGTATTGATAGCTTCATGAAGGTATTCAATGTGAACGTATTCGGACTCGCCTTATTCACAAAGGAAATGGTGCCTGCGATGAAAAATAACAATGGAGGTACCATCATAAATATTGGCTCCACAGCAAGCTTAAAAGGATATCAAACGGGAAGTATTTACGCTTCATCGAAATTCGCCGTACGTTGCCTTACACAATGCTGGCAAGCTGAATTACGCCCATACAACATTAGGGTTTGTCAAATTAACCCAAGTGAGGTCACTACGGCATT
>MDTB01222886.1_pt1 | contig 10884 bp, 6 predicted proteins | sample 811161 | NCBI WGS metagenome assembly MDTB01 (sample SAMN05326650, study PRJNA326480) | marine metagenome | isolation source: seawater | place: Mediterranean Sea | collected 2009 | reverse complement strand
TTTGTTTTTTGAATTTACTTTCTAGTTTTTCTGACAGTGAAATTGTTTCTTCTTTAGACTTAAAATAATGAAGTAAAATGTTATATTCTTTCTTTGCCAGTAATTCAGCTATATGTATTCCAAGTTTACTTGATGATCCGGTTAATAAAACAAATTTATTTTCCGGCATGATTAATTTAAATTTAGGATATTTTTTATATTTTTTTCAGTAATATTCATTAAATCCTGTTCTTTTAAATTTTTCATTTCATTTAATATCTTTTTGGGGCTTAAAATAGGAAAATCACTACCAAAAATTATTTTTTCTGATCCTACTATATCTATTGCTAATTCAAATATTTTAGGATTATATAAAAGCGATGATGCAGCTGTGTCATAGTATACATTTTTAGATATTTCTTTTACTTCTTTCATTAATTCATAAAATAATAAGCCTCCTCCCCAGTGTGCAAGAATAATTGTATTATCTGGAAATAATTTAATAAATTTATATATATTTTCAGGGTATGTGGTTCCTTTTCCAGGATACATATGTCCTACTGGTTCAGAGGAATGAATTATTAATGGAAGTGAATTTTCTTGTAATAATTTGAGTGAGTCTTTCCAGATATTTTTCTCGTACATATCAAGTTCTTGTATTGACGGGTGTATTTCTCCTGCGCCCTTGCCTCCAAGATTTATACATTTTTCCATTTCTTCTAAATTTCCTTTAAACATTGGGTTGATTGAAAAAAAAGGAATTAATTTAGATGTATTTTTTTGGGCAACATTTAAATTAAATTGATTTGATGCCTGAAGAAGGCTGAAATTTGTCCATCCGTAACCCAAAATAATTGATTTTTGTATATTATTTAAATTCATACTCTCCATCAGTTCATCAGGTGTTGAAATTTTTTGTTCATTACTGAACATTTCTAAAAGAACTTTTTCTTCACCAAACTCTTCTGTAAGTTTATTTGGCTTGTTTGGTAATATGTGTGTATGAGAATCAATCATAATCAATAAAATTTTAGTTAAGTTTACAGGATATGAATAATTTAAACCGAGGCACTGTTTTCGTAAAGAAAATTACACCAGAAACAATTTTGGAAGATTATTCTTGGTTGTTACAGAAGGCGAAGGTTGCTGAAAATTTTGATAAATCCATAAATACTTTTCTAAAAGTAAACATTTCTTGGGACAGGTATTATCCTGGTTGTTCTACTGCTCCATGGCAACTTGAAGGTGTAATTAAAGAACTCTTAAAAAATAATTTTACAAATGTTATTGCTGCCCATAATGGAACAGTCGTGGTAGATCCTGAAAGAGGAAGAATTGAAAATAAGCATAAACATGTAGAAGAAAAATATAATTTGCCTTACGTCCTTGTCGATTCACCTGAATCGGAAGCGATTGCGTATAAGCCAAAAAAGAAACTATTAGTCTTAGATAAGATTTTTAAAGAAGGCATCATGATTCCAAAAATTTTTTATGGAAGTAATATCATTCATATGCCAACAATGAAGACCCATGTTTTTACTACCATGACAGGGGCTTTGAAAAATGCCTTTGGGGGGCTACTTAACCAAAATAGACATTGGACTCACTCACAAATTCACGAAACTTTAGTTGATTTATTACAAATTCAGCATGATATACATGAAAATATTTTTGCTGTATCTGATGGAGCATTTTCAGGAGATGGCCCGGGCCCCAGAGCAATGAGAATTAAAGAGAAAAATATTATAGTAGGAGGTTATGATCAAGTTTCTGTTGATGCAGTAGTAGCTAAGATGATGGGTTTTGATCCAATGAAAATCGATAAATTAAAAATATGTCATGAGATGTCACTTGGAGTAGCAAAACCTTCAGAAATTAATGTTATAGGCGAGGATATTTCGTCTATTAATTGGAAATACTCATCTAGTGAGAATACTTTTGCTAGCAAAGGCCAAAAATTTATTTATTGGGGGCCTTTAAAGCCTTTAGAAAAAATTCTTTTAAGAAGCAAGATCGCACCATGGGCATTTTTTGCTTCCGATTTATATCATAATAAATATTGGCTTAAATTTATTGGAAAAGGGAGAGTTAAGAAAGCATTAAAATCAAAATGGGGAAAGTTGTTCCTGGATTACTAAGATCTAATGTGACCTTTCCCTACAATTATCCATTTATAGGATGTAATTTCATTTAGGCCTAAAGGCCCTCTAGGTGAAACTTTGGTTGTGCTTACAGCAATTTCAGCTCCAAGACCTAGTTCTCCTCCGTCGTTAAATCTAGTAGATGCATTTACTGTTACAGCTGAAGAATTTACTTTTTCAGTAAATATTTTTTGATTTTTAATTATATTTGAGATTATTCCATCAGTATGTCCATAACTATGCCTATCAATATGTTTTATAGCGCTCTCAATAGAAGGCACCGTTTTTAGAGAAACTATTAAATTTAAATATTCTTGCCCCCAGTCTTTTTCTGATGCCTTCTTAATTAATCCCGAAGGATTTATTTTTTTTGCCTTTTGAAATAATTTTGGCTGAATTCTCATTTCAATTCCAAGCCCAATAAAATGATTAATTATTTTTGGCAATAATTTATTTTGTTGTTTTTCATGAAGCAAGATTGTATCTAGGGCATTGCAAACACTCGGAGCTTGTGTTTTTGCATTTTCTAAAATTGGTAAAAGTGATTCTTCATCTATTTTTTCATCTATGAATAAATGACTTACTCCAATTCCTCCAAAAATAGCCCTCATCTTTGCATTTCTTGAAACATTATTTACGAGTTCTTTCCCGCCTCTTGGTATAACTAAATCTATGTATTCATCCATGCCTAGCATTTCATTAATATATTTTCTGTTCGGATCTTTTAAATATTGAATACAATTAGAACTAACATTATTTTTTTTAAGAGCCTCTTTTATAATTTTAGTAAGCGATAAATTTGTGTTTAAGGACTCTTTCCCGCCTCTCAGAATAGCTACATTTCCAGATTTTATAGACAGGCATGCAATATCTATAGTCACATTTGGCCTACTTTCATATATTGCTGCAATAACACCAATTGGTACAGGCTGTTTCTTTATCACTAAGCCATCATTTCTAGTGAATTCCTCATTGCTTAGAAGAGGGTCATTTAGTTTCCTGATATTATTTATAGAAGTAATAATATTTCTTAATTTTTTAGGATTTAAAATTAACCTTTCCCTTATCTCAATAGGTAATCTCGTATTATTGGCCAGGTCTTTTTTATTAGCTCTAAGAATCAGGCTTTCCTGGCTATTTAAATTTTCAGATATGTCTTTTAGTATCTGATTTCGTTTTAAGCTAGATAATGAGCCTATTTCTTTAGTGCATTCTCTTGCAGACTTGCAAATTGATATTAAATTCATAGATTATTTTCACTAGTTGATTCTAATAATACTAGATTATCTCTATGTATCATTTCAGTGCCATAATTAATTTCAATAATATCATCTATTTCTTTTGAATCTTTCCCTTTTAGCATCAAAGAATCTTCAGTGCCATAATTTGTTATTCCGTATGCGATTTCATTATTTTCTGAATCTTTTATTAATAAAATATCACCCCTATTAAATTTTCCTTCAATTGATAAGATTCCAACTGGCAATAAGCTTGCACCTTTGCTAACTAGTGCTTTTTTTGCACCATCATCAATTATTATTATTCCTTTATTTTCAGATACGCCAGTAAATAACCATCTTTTTTTGCTCTCTAATTTAGAAGTATTAGGTATAAATTGTGTTCCTATACTATCTTCGTTAATAATTTTTTCTATTACATTATTTCTTGGGCTTGTTATTACACACCTAATTCCAGACCCTAGGCATATTTTTGCTGCTTCTAATTTACTTTTCATTCCTCCTGAACCAATTTTATCTTCAGAATCTTTCGCATAAGACATAATAGTGTCATCAATTGTATCTACTCGTTTAATTAATTTTCCTTTGTCGCTAATATCAGGATTTTCTGTATATAATCCGTCCATTTTTCCAAATAAAATCAGTAGATTAGCATTAATTGCATTCGCAACTACAGATGAAAGCCTGTCATTATCTCCATAAAATCGACCCTCAATTTCTTTAGTTGAAACGACGTCATTTTCATTAATTATTGGAATTACATTTAATTCGTAAAGTTTCTCTAAGGTATTTTTTATATTCAAATAAGCAACCCTAGAATTAAAATTATCGCGACCAGCCAATACTTGAGCGCAATAAATATCATGACCTTCAAAAAACTTACTGTATTTCTCCATTAAAAATGTTTGGCCTATAGAAGCCAGGGCTTGTTTTGAGGAAGTTTGATTTGAATTTTCTAACCCTTTTATTAGTAAATGATGTTTTGCTAGTGCGACTGCACCAGATGTGACTATAGTAAATTCAAAACCTTTTGATCTTAAATTAATAATTTCATTTAATAATTGATCTAGATAATTATAATTATTATCTTGAGCATCATTAAGGATTATTTGTGATCCTATTTTTACGACAATTCTTTTCATATCATATTCAAATTTTTTTTGATTATAATTTAGAGTATAGTTTTAAGTTGATTTATATCCAAGCATAAGGTCAAAATTTGAAAGTTCAGTCCAAAATAAAAAATAATAACCAATTCGAACTATTTTTTTCAGATATTATTCTCAATAAAACCGAGAGTTTAATAAAAAAGATTTCAAATTTAGATAAAAGTTTATTAGAGATATATTCTCCAAGCGAAAGCTTAGCTTTTATAACCTCTGCAGTTTCAAGGGTCAGAAATGAAGGAGTTATTTTAATTGTTGATACCCCAGAATTGTCAAGATCATTGTATGAAGATTGTTCTGAGTTTTTAGGTAACTATGTAAATGTTATTCATGTTCCCGAAATAGACACTCACCCAATGAGTGGCTTGGAATTTGGCTCTTTTTCCAATATTGAGCGCAATGGATCTATATCAAAAATATTAGATTTAAAAAATAAAAATTTTTTGGTTATTACATCAGGCCTTTCCGTTTCACAGAAAACCCCTAATTTAGAATTTTTAGCAAATGAAGGAACCTTGAATGCTAACATTAACCAAAAAATAAAAATTAGTGAAATAGTTAATAAACTTTCATTTTTGGGATACGAAAGAACCCATGTGGTTGAGCAATCAGGAGAGTTTTGTGTCAGGGGAAGCCTTATAGATGTTTTTCCTGTAGGTAATAAGAATCCTGTAAGAATTGACTTTATTTCAGATGAAATTGAGAGCATAAGAAATTTTGACCAAGAATCTCAAAAAACAATAAAGCACTTAAAAAAAGTATCAATTAGGGTTTCTAGCCAATTGCCTACAACAACAAAAACATCAATTCCAAAAAAGAATTCAGATGGATGTCTGTTAGATATTTTTGATGAAAATTCTATATTGGTTATTGGTGAGCCACAATCAGTAGAGATTTCTCTCAAGGAATACGAAAAAAGATTTTCATTTAATAAAAAAGATCGATTTACCTATGGACAAAAAGATATAGCGAAAAGGTTATTGAAATTTGAGAAGAGAATAAATATAAAAAATCTTATGATTTCAAATAAGGTCACAAAAAATTTTGTTAAGGTCGAAAAAATAGACTTGAATGTACATAATCCAAGCTCATTAGATCCAATCGGTAAAGCAGCAAATCAAATAATTGAATATGGTAAAAATTTTATAGTAATGGTTGCTTCGAACAATATAGAAAGGCTAAAAGAACGAGTAAATGAACATTTTGATGAAGACAAGGAATTGAAAAAAAGAATTTATTTTGAAAAGAAGTCCATCAATAATTCTTTTGGAATTAAAGTCGCAAATCAAGGTGGGGTTATATTTCTAGGAGATCAAGAATTATTTGGAATAAAAAATAAAATCAGGAATTTAGATAAATCTATAAGCAGGAGTCGCAAATCAAGATTATTTGAAAAAGGAACCTTAGTTGTTCATGAAGATCATGGAATATCAAAATTTATTGGAGTAACAAAGTTAAAAGGGCATAGCGACAGAGAGTACTTAGAATTACATTTTGCAGATGAAGATAAACTTTTTGTGCCCGCAGATCAAATATCTAGAATTGAGTTATATAGAGGAGGTCAGGAAAATGCCCCTAAACTACATCGACTCCATGGAAAAGAATGGGAGCGACAAAAAAATAGAGTAAAAAAATCTACAGAGATTTTGGCATCAGAGCTTTTATATATACATTCAAGTAGAAAAAATGCTGAAGGTTTTTCTTTTAATAAAAATGATGACTGGCTAATAGCATTAGAGTCTAGTTTCCCCTTTGCTTTAACTGAAGATCAGCAAAGATCTATAAATGAGATATATGAGGACATGGAAAGTAGTATACCTATGGATCGATTGCTTTGCGGGGATGTTGGGTTTGGAAAAACTGAACTAGCAATTAGAGCAAGTTTTAAGGCCGTTCAAAGCGGAAAGCAAGTTGCAATATTAGTTCCTACTACAGTATTAGCTGATCAACATTATGAGACATTTAGAGCAAGGCTCGGTCAGTTTCCAGTAAATATAAAATGTCTTAGTAGACTTAAGACAATTAAAGAGTCAAATGAAATAAAAAAACAATTGAAGGCTGGGCAGATTGATATATGCATAGGAACACATAAATTATTACAGAACGCTATAGATTTTAAAGATCTAGGATTATTTATAATTGACGAAGAGCATAAGTTTGGCGTAAAACAAAAAGAATTTTTGAAAAGCATGAGGCTTAATTTAGACATGCTTTCTTTAAGCGCAACTCCAATTCCTAGAACAATGAATTTAGCTTTATCAGGAGTAAGAGATTTAAGCATGATTGAAACAGCTCCATTAGATAGAAGATCAGTAAAAACATACGTTATTGAAGAAAATGATGAATTATTAAGAGAGATAATTTTAAGAGAGAAGGATAGAAATGGGCAGGTATTTATTGTTTATAATCGCGTAAACAAAATAGAAAAAATTTCTGAAAAAATTAAACAAATAACTTCAGAAGTTAATGTTGATTATGCTCACGGAAGAATGGATCCTAGAAAGCTATCAGAGGTAATGAATAATTTTGCAAATAAGAATATTGATGTTTTAGTTTGTACAACAATTATTGAGTCTGGCTTGGATTTGCCAGACTCTAATACAATCGTGATAATCAATCCTCATCAGTTAGGCTTAGCTCAGCTCTATCAGCTCAGAGGGAGAGTCGGAAGGTCAAGTCATCAGGCATATGCATATTTTGTTGTCCCTAAGAAAACAAGACTTAATATTGAAACTGAAAAAAGACTTGAGGCTATGACAAGATTTCAATATTTAGGCGCAGGCAAAGAGATTGCTTTAAGAGATATGGAAATTAGAGGGGTAGGAAATATTTTAGGTAAAGAGCAAAGTGGAAATGTTAATGCAATTGGGCTTGGATTATTTTTAAAATTTTTAGAATCAGCTGTTTCAAGGAAACAGAATAGAATAGATTACGATGATTTAAAATTTAAACATTCTTTAATTAATTTAGATTTATTGGAGGATATTGGTATACCTTTTGATTATATTCCAGATATAGAATCAAGATTAGAAATATATGATCACTTATCTTCAATTTTTGATTTAAAAGAAATATCTGATTATCGAGATGAATTAATAGATAGGTTCGGACAATTGCCTGCAAGCTTAATGAATTTGATTGATCACCAAAAAATAAAAATTTATTGTTCTAAATTAGAAATTAACTCTATTAATATTAAGAAAGATCAAAGCTTAATTAGATTTAAATTCTCGATAATTGGCATGGAAAATTTTATTAAAGAAATATTTAAAAGTAAATTCTACATATCTGATAAACAAATTAAGATTAATGATAAAATTGAAATGACAGAGCTTATGCATATTTTAAGTAATTTCGAGCAGTTTAAATCAAAATTTTCTGAACAATTTTCTTCTATATTATAGATTGGAGTTCGTTTAAATTTTTAATTACCTTGCACTCTTTGTAAGAATTATTATGATTCTCTCTATCTAATAAAATTGGTGTTATATTTGAATTTTTTGCGCCTATAATATCTGTTTCTATTTGATCTCCAATAAATAAGCACTCGGAGGGCATAGAATGAAAACTATTTAAAGCGTATTCAAATATTTTTTTAGATGGTTTTGATGCCCCTGCGTCATATGATGTTATTATTTTTAAGATATAATTTGATAAATTAAGTTTTTTAATTAAATCCTCTCCTTTTGCATCAATATTTGTAATTATTCCTACCATAAAATTGTTTTCTTTTAGGAATTTTAGGCAAGGCAACACATCATCATATTTTTTAAGAGAGCTTTTTTGGTTATATACATAAGACCAAATTTTTTCAGACTCACTTTCTGATAAATTTTGACCTAAATAGCTAAATATTTTTCTTTCATATTCACAGTAAAATATATTTTTCTCTTCATCGTTTAAAAGATGCATAGACTTCTTAGCAGTTTGCTCAGCAAACCATTGGTCTGACTTCAAAATAGCATTTTTAAATTTAGATTTTTCGATTTCTAAATTTATTAATTTAGATGCTTGATATTGAGTTTCTTCTCTGTCTGGATAGAATTTAAATAATGTATTGTAAAGATCAAAAAATACACAATTAATCTTATTCAATTTCTAACCTCATAAATAGTAGTTTCATTATTTTGATATATTATATTTAGTAGTTTATTTTCTACTAAATTGTGTATGGATTTAATTCCTTCCGGAGGATAATAAACTTTTTCTTGCTCTCCCACAATTACTAATTCAACATTATATTTATTTAATATATTTATTTTTTGATTCAGATCTAATGTTGAGTAGAATTCGCTAACGTCATTTTTTCTTTCATTTATTAATGATGTCCTGTATTCTCTTTGCTGTATCTGATGCCAATCCCAACCTATTACAGAAGGAAATCCAGTATATATTGAAAATCTATTACCCCATGTATATAAAGGGGACAGGCCTTCAATTATGTTTTTTGTTTTTCTTTCATTTTCTTTTAACCAATTTATAGCATCCAAATCATTCTTAAGTGATATAGAATTAGAATTATTTTTGTATTTAGCTTTTTCTGCAAATTTTGACCCATCTAGAGTTAAATTTGTATCGACGAATCTATCCTGAATTCGATTTATTGTCCCTAAAACAGGAAAGAGCATACCAGATAAAAACAAAAACCCAATTATTGGATAGAAAAAGAATAATTTAAATTTCTTTTTTAAAGATTTTGAAATTTGCAAAATTAAGAAAGAAGATGAAATAGAAATTAAGATCCAAATTTGAAGATAGAATTTGAAAAAAGTATTCATTCTTCCAATGTCATTTTGAACTTTAAATGTTTCTACGAAGATCGCTATTAATATTGCAGTAATAAGTAGTGTAATTATTTGCGGATAGAATTTGTTTTTACTAAATTTATTCCTTATTTTGGGTAATAAGATAGTTAAAATAAAAATAAAAATCACCGTGAGACTTAAATAATGAATTTCTACAAAATCAAATATTCTAGTGTGAAATTCATTGGCGCCAAATCCAGTGAAAGGCGAAGTAAAATTAGAATGAAACGGCAAGAAAAATAAGTAACCAATAAACAAAATTGCGCCAGTATATAGTGTGGCAGCTTTTATTGTGTATAGAAGGTCCTTCCAGTTTTTAAAATGAATTAAAGAAAAGCTGAATATTAAAAATAATTGAACAGGTATTAGCCAGGTATTGGTGGCCCATGAAACTCCTAATAGTAAAGAGTTAAATAAAATAGTAGATATATAAAACTTACTAGAATTATTTTTTATTTTTGAAAAGCTTAAAATTAAGAAAGTTAGGCTCAGAATCATAATTGGGATTGATATCATATGAGGGTGCAGGTCAGCAAATAGAAAAGAGAAAAATGGAAACTCTGAAATTTCATAACCCAAGGAATCCTGAGGCAAGACTCTAGATGGTTGCCAATAATCGATTTCAAATAATCTGCTTATTGATCCAGATTTAATCTTGTTAAATATTTGTATAAAAGGCTGAAAATTTCCAAAAATTAATGTAGTTGAAACCATCACTATTGGAAGAAATATTTTACTCTTAGATATATTGCTTGCTAGGCTCCACAATGTGGTAAATGAAATGGCAAATACTGTTGCCACAGCTAAATTAAATCCTATATAAGGACTTATTTGTGAAAGCTTAATTATCATTCCAAATATAAAAAAACCAAAATAATAATAATTCATTATTCCTCCAGAAAACCAAGGATCAATTGGAGGCATATACCTAGAATTTAGAATAGCGTTAAGATAGGCTAGTTCCATCGGTTTTTCGCCACCTCTATATGGGTGCCATAAATCCGGATTAAGACTTCTTATTAATATAAAAATTAAAAAAGAAGCTAAAAAAATTAATTCATATTTTATAAAAGATTTTTTATTTTTATAAATAAAAATCATCATTTTTCTTTTGTTCTTTATAAATAAAACAAAAGAGGTAATGAAAACTATAAAAATTAAAAAATATAAATTAAATAGGCTGAATGTAAATAAATTAAATGAAAGGCATATCCATAAAATAAATGAGAATAGAATTAAAGATATAATTTTTAATGACCCTATAAATGGAAACTTTGAGTATTTAAAAATAAGCCATAATAATGGAATCGATATGATCGACATTATTTGCAAAATAATATACCAAGATATTATAGAAAAGATTGATCCTCTTGAGTTAAAAAAACCAAAATAAGAATCTCCATAATTAGCATTAACCTTTTTTAAGCTTATGCTATTTATATAATTTTCATTATGATTTATTCTAATAATTATATTAAATATTTCATCTGATGTAAGTTTTTCTGTATTTTTAAAAATAAAAGTTTCTGGATGATCGTAAGCAGAAAAACTTTCA
>MDTB01127330.1_pt1 | contig 10884 bp, 7 predicted proteins | sample 811161 | NCBI WGS metagenome assembly MDTB01 (sample SAMN05326650, study PRJNA326480) | marine metagenome | isolation source: seawater | place: Mediterranean Sea | collected 2009 | reverse complement strand
GACTTATGAGGAATTAGCAATGCAAGCATCAGAAATGTTTCCTACAAGAGATGTAACAAGTGCAATAAACTATGATAGACTTATAGGTGAGTTAAGAAGATCAATACTTTTAAGTCCTAAGAAATGGAGAAATAGAATTATTTATCCTAAAATGTTTGATAGGGTTTTTTGTGTTCTAATAGACGAATCACTAGACTTTGGATCAACATCAGACTCAACAGAATCGGGAGATTGGCAATTTAATGAAGATGGCTCATATGAAGATCCTGTAACAGGAGAGACAATTTACTCAAATACAAATCCCAATTCAAATGGATCAGTTGCAATCTCTAGGGAGGATGACCTTAGAGATCCAACATATTATCAGTTTTATACAACAGTATCTTTACACTATCCCATATCAGACGGTGAACTAGAATCTTATGAAACAGAAGGGCAGATTACCCATAGTCACGATCGCCAGCCACCTAGTCATCCAGATCTAGGTGTTAATGCGTCTGTCTACAATGTTTAGGATAAAATAATGGCAGCAGTATCAAATTCAGCAGATGCGTCAGCAGCACAACAAGTAGGTGAAACAAAGACAGCTGAGCTTCAAGAAAGCTTTAACGCAACTACTAGCTTTGTCGGAGCAGCATATCCTTCAACGCCAGTTACCCTTGTCAATATACCAGAAGTCGTAAAAGCCGAGGCAAAATTTGTTTACAATTACTATGTTAGAGATGAAAGAACTAATAGTAATGGAAATTTAGGCGTAGTAGATATGTCAAACCCGGGCCAGGAGGCTCAGGGCATAGCAAAATCAGAAAACCTTCCAAGGTATAACAGGCTCTCAATTACTGCACCAACATTTCAAAATGAAGATAAAATGCTTAAAGGAATTGCTGAAAGAATGGGAGAAAAAATAGTCGAAGATAATTTAAACTATCTTCAATTTGAATCAGCTATTTCAAGTGCAAGATTTTCAGGAATTAGACTTCAAGATAATCAGGTTGACCAAAGCTTCTATTATGCCCTCTCTTCTTCAATATCTTTTTTTGGAGAAGACTCGGTAACAAGCGGTAATCAGCAATCTGAAATATTGGCAACGCATGTATCGTCATCTCAAGCATTCGGCCCATCAGGGCAAAATATTAGAGATGCATTGTCAAACTTACAGGCACAAGGGGTAAGCTATGCACCAACTGATGTTAGAAACGAAGTTGCATCTGATGCATTTAGATCTGTAAGGTTTATTAATTTTAATATGAATATTAATAATCTTCTGGTTTCAAATATGGTTCAAGGAGCTTTGACAGACAAGACAAATATATACGAAGATGAAATAGAGTCAATGGAAGCAGCAGCAATATCGATTCAAGAAGGTGCTGTTGTTGCAGCAACACCAGGTATAGTTCAAGAAGACGAATACAATATACCAGTAGTATCTATTGATTCTTTTTCTACATCTGATGAAACTGTATCTTCATCTGGCCCGTACAATGAAGGGTCATACCCAATTGGATACTATATTGAAAAATTTGAAATTGTCAAAAAAGACGATCAGGGAAACTATGATAGAGTTGTACACGATCCTTTAATAGTTAACTCGTTTGGAGATTTAAATTTAAAAGATTCATCAGTAAAATATGGCGGAACATACATTTATAATATTAGAACTGTCGCTCTAACAAGGTTTGAAGCATTTAGAACTGATGCAACAGGAGATACTTCTGATGAGGTAGTTGTTGCAATTGTAATGATTGCATCAAAAGGTGTAATGGTTCGTGTACAGTGCACAGAAAACATTCCACCAGAACCTCCCGGAAACATCTCTTTTAAGTATGATTATGCAAATGATAATTTAATGATATTTTGGGAGGAGCCCTTAAACCCACAAAGAGACGTAGTAAGGTACCAGATTTTAAGAAGAAAATCTACTGACGTACCATTTACATTACTAAGAGAGTTAGATTTTGATAAATCAACCTCAAAAGTTCAACCTGTAGAAAAAGCCCCAGATAATCTTATACTATCAGTAGGAGGGGCAAGAAAGTTTTATAGAGACGAAGAGTTTGGAAAAGAGTCTAAGTATATTTATTCAATTTGCTGCGTAGACGCAAGAGGATTCACTTCAAACTACTCAGCTCAGTTTAAAGTGTCATTTGATAGAATGCGAAACAAGATTGTTCTTGAGCTAGTGTCAAAAAAAGGTGCACCAAAGCCATATCCGAATATATACTTAAATCAAGACCTCTTTGTTGACACAATGAAAGATTCTGGGCACAGTAGAATGAGATTATTTTTTGATCCAGAATACTTTGATGTGTACAAAACAATGTCTGAGTCAAAAGATGTATATTACGACGGCGACCTTATAAGAACAACTAAACAAACAGAATCTCTTAATTTAATAGGCAATAATTATAAATTGCAAATAATTAATGTAGATAATCAAATGAGTCAACTTGTAGACATAAAGGTAAAAGATCTGACTGGACCACCTCTAGATGTGCCCGTATCAGAAGCAAATCTTTCTAGTATTGCAAGCTTAATTCAGTCAGAATTAAATACAACTTAATTCATATTTACTGAGTTATTAAGTTGCTGTATATTTAAGAACAGGAGAATGTTAAAATGGGATTTCTAGATCATAGTACAAATAATATTATTTTAGATGCAGTCCTCACAGATATGGGAAGAAGAGCTTTAGCCAGAAATGACGGTAGTTTTTCAATTTTTAAATTCGCATATTCTGATGAAGAGGTCGATTACGGTCATATTAAAAATTTTGGTAGAACAGTAGGAAAAGAAAAGATAGAAAAGAATACACCAATTCTTGAAGCTTGCACACAAGGTAATCTTGCTCAAAAATACAGGTGTAGGTCTTTAAACAATAATGGATTAACAAGGTTGCCAAACCTATCGCTTGAATCAACATTGACAAACAATGTTTTAAGCCTGTCTAGAACAGGAACAAGCAATACAGCACCTACAAACAAATCATTAAAAGTCGAGCAAGTAATTCAAAGCGCTGGGACAATGGACCCAGACTTGACAGACTTTAGCTATAGAATTACAGTTGATAATTTATTCTTATCTATATCAGGAAGAGTTCCAGACAGTGTTGATGAAAACAATATTGCAGTTTACACTTTAGAAGCAGATCCTACAATAACAGCACAGAATACATCTTCGTTGACATTTAACTTGGCTGCAAGATCTGTATCTGATGATTTATTTGATAGCTATAAGCAAAAAGGCGCATCAATTGTTGAAAAAATTCTTACATGTTCTGGAGTAAACTCCGGTGCATTCTTTAGCTTTAGAATTCAAATAGTATAATTTTGGAGAAATATAGTGGCCACCTTTAAAGAAATATCTGATGCAGATATAAAAACAACAAAGTCATTCTTAAATCAGCTTGTAGATGTAATACAAGAAGATATATCGGGCTCGAATACTAGAAAATCATATCAAGTATTTGTAACAGGCGGAATCGGGCCCGGAGTGACGTCATCTTTGTTTCAGACAATTTTTGATCAAGACTTTACACTTCAAACTGCAAACCCAGTTTTTGATATGACTGTGGGAATATTCTCTGGAAGCACTACTGTATCTAATACATCTACAGGCGAAGACTCCACAGGAAAGCTTCTGTTTCCATCTTACTCTTTAATGATGAGAGAGAAAATAAGCAACTATAAGCAATTTGCACAACTACTGCTTGGAGATGCAAATAGCCAATTTACAGCTCCTTTTTCTAATGCACTAGATGCTGATAAAATAGACAATGCAATGTTTGTTGGAATTAAAAGACTTTTTGCAAGAGACAAAATAAAACGTGAAAGCTTTGCTATGAAATTTTATACATCAGCTTCTCACAATCCCAGGCTGCCAGGTGATATAACTGAGACAAGAAAGCCAAATCTCTTTCAAACCTCAGAATCTGGTTCTGCAATCTTTACAGATGTAGGCTCTTCAGCAAATCTTGAAGTTTCATTTGGCGGTGAAGTTGGAAATGTTGTAAACTCTGCAAATACATCTCAAACAGTCGGATTGCTATTTTATCAGCAAGGTATTGGTGTTTTTGATATGTCAAAAATAATTGCAGCAAGTGACCACGTATCTGGAACTGTAGATGCAATGAATGCTGTAAACCCTCAGGGTGTAGGAATAGGAAAGACTATTATAGGATCACCTGATCTTGGTAATTCTTCGAATCCAAATGCAAAGTTTATTCCTGATTTTATGGTATCTGGATCAATTGATAATATTATTAATCATCTTGCAAGTTGTAGATTCCAATCAGGATCCAACACAGCAATGACTTTCCAGAACTTGACAAATATAAATTCAACGCTTATTTTCTGTAGAGCAACTGCAGATGAATTTAACTACTCTTCTAACCCAACGTATGTTGATCCAGCTGATAGTAGAATTAGAGTTATTGAGGTCGGTCAAGAAGATACACAAAAACCTTTCTGCTTTATTACAACAGTTGGTCTTTATGATGCCAATGATAATCTACTGGCTGTCGCTAAGCTATCTAGACCAATTGAAAAGAATGATGAAAAAGACATTACAATTAGGGTTAGGTTAGACTTTTAGCGGCGGAGGATTCATGTCGCTAATTAAAATATTACCAGAGTACTTAGAAACTTTTTCACTAAAGCTTCACCCAAAGATAAACTATCTTAGCTCTTCACATGCAAGCGCAGGAACTATAACAACAGGATCAATGCCACTTGCGGCTAGGCCAAGCAAGTGTTTAAAAAATCTTATAGATCCCTCGCAGCAAGGTCAAAATTCATATGACCCAAACAGTCCTGGTGTTGTAGGATTTAATGAAGGAGATTACCAGATACTTGAAGATGTAAATAATGTCAACAAGTCTGTTTTCGATGCAAAGCTTGAAGGGACATCTCTTGACGTCTATAGTGTTATGGATAGCTGGATGGGGCTCGTTGGAAACTCATCTCAAATAGGCAGAAATACAAAAAGATTTGAAATAATAAGATTTGACCCGCCCTTTACTTTTACAAAAAACTCAACAGTAAAAAACATTACAAGAAATGTTTTAATGCCAAATTATATTTCGCATTATGACATGTGCCAGTTTGGATACATGAACTATCACACTCTAAATTTTTTTACTGGGTCAGGAGTCCCTAGCAATTCAGCTCTTGTATATTCAAATATGCAGCCTTCTGCAGGCAAACCCAGGCCCTATTCTCCGTCTGGATCATTTACTGTTGATTTTTGGATAAACCCAAGGTATACAAACGATGTAGGAAAAGAATATCATGCTGGAACGATATTACACCTAAGCTCAACAATGGCAGTATCGTTAATTTCAGGAAGCAGAACAGATGAAAATGGGTCCGCTGCAACTTTTAGAATACTATTGCAACTAAAACACTCAGCAGGAATACCTCCTCACAAAATAAATCCTGATATTAAAAATAATGATAGAGACTTTCCTAGAGATTTAGTATTCGTATCAGAATCAGATAAAATGTTTAAAAATCACTGGCATCATGTCTCCATACGATGGGGAGGAAAATCAATAAATGATGGAACAGGAAGCATTTATATTGATGAAAGTAGAACTGATTTTTCACTAAACTCGGGATCAATACTTCCAAATCCGCCTGATGATGTTTCAAGTACGCTTGTTGTTGGAAACTTTTTAAACTGGTCAGATGGCATTCCAAGAAATGAAGCATTGTTTTTTAATGATACAGCGGGATTAAAAGAAGGTGTATATCCCCTCTTAGGTGATCCTAGTGCTACAGATCCTTTAAATTATGAATTTGAAAATCCTTTAAATGCTGAAGTCCACGATTTAAAGATTTTTAATAAGTTTGCATATGAGCATGAAATAAAAGATTACGGTGACAACGGGAGAGGGGATACAGATGATAATTTAATGTTTTATTTGCCTCCTTATTTTACCAAAGAGGCAAGAACTAGAGACGCATTAATAACACCGTTCCAGACTAGAAGGAGACAGACAACTTTTCCGTTTAACTATGAATACTCTTTTGGCGTCGGTGGATTTATGATAAATCTTCAAAACTATCTAAGAGAGTTTAAAAATGGATACTACCCTAGATTAATAAATCTTACTGCATCGACTATAGACTATACTGTTCTTGACATAACGGCAAATCAGCATTCTTTTGGCACAGCATCTATGCGAAAAAGAAACTTGACAATTTTGCCAAATGATAACGGATTATTTTCACCAGACTTTAACATCTTATTAAGCGGATCAGTAAAGACAGATATGTCAACATTTAAGCATGTTTTAGGCGGATATGACTTAAGCATGATTAGTGTAAATGATATGGTTCCTGAATCTGCTGCCTTTCCAGGATTGCCGACAATTACTGCAGCAGAATATAATGCAGCAGGTGTTCCAGGAAGCAATGCTGATCCTGTAGATGATGAAAGCGATAACAATATAGCAAATCAAATTGCAGGAACAACTCCTACAAATCTGGGCGGGACACTATCATATTCTGGGCCGATTTTAACAATTTATCAAAGAACACGAGATCCTAGCTCTAACGAGGTTTGCTTTTTTGATATATCAAATATATTTTATGGAAATAAAATCGCTCAAGAAAGTTTTTATTTAACTGATCCAAATTTATCTGGATCTGGCGGAAAAATAAAAATGACACTTAGGGACAATGGTAAAGGCGGACTATATAGAGCAGATGCGCTTACAAAGCATCCAAAATGGGCAAATGTAGGGACAATACTGTATAATGAGGGAATAGTTGTAATAAAGTCTCCTCATCTTTCTTATTTCGGAAAAGATGAATTTGAAGCACAGTTTGAAGGCGAGCAAAATACTCACATACTAACTGTAAATATGCCTGCAGGTGTAGGGCTTGTTAACTCTTCTTCAAATCCGTCATTTTTACCAGTATCTGCATCATTAAGTGCAAATGAATATGATCCAAGATTTGTATATCTTAGCGGATTTTATTTGCATGATGATAATTTAAATGTAATAATGAGAGGTAACCTTGCACAACCCGTTAAAAAGAGGCAAAGCGATGAAATGCTTGTAAAGTTTAAGGTAGATTTTTAATGATACTGGGTCTAGATATATCTACAAGCAGTACAGGATGGTGTCTTTTAGATAAGGGCGGAAATCTTTATCAAATGGGATTCATAGATTTAAAAAATAAAAAAGGTATGTTCCAAAAAGCAATTGCTGTCAAAGATGAAATTTTAAATATATCTAGAAAAGGAAACATAGAAGGCGTCTTTATAGAAGAAAACCTTCAGTCTTTCAGATCAGGATTTTCATCTGCACAGACTCTTTCGACATTAGCAAGATTTAACGGTGTTGTGTCTTACTTGTGTTTTGATGAATTTGGATTCGAACCTGTATTTTTAAATGTAAATTCATCTAGAAAGAAAATAGGAATAAAAGTAATAAGAGAAAAAGTTTGTGGAATTTCTACAAAACAGCAGGTTTTAGACTGGGTTTCCCTAAGCTTGCCAAAAAATTACAAGTGGCCTACGAAAACTTTAAAGTCAGGACCGAGAAAGGGTCAGACAATTCTTGATTCTAGATCCTATGATATGGCAGATGCATATGTAATAGCACTTGCAGGATCAAAATGAACAATTAGCATCTGCATGCTATAATTGTTTATGGAAACATTTACTTCAAAAATATCATTTATTAGAAAGTCTTTTGGTGAAACAACTTCAGCAAGAGATGGTGTCAATGTAGCAGTTTCGTGTCCGTCATGCGGAACAAATGATAAAAAAAGAAAATTTTCAATTAATATTAAAACTTGGAGATGCCATTGTTGGGTTTGCGGAATCAAAGGGAAAGATCCATACAATATAATAAAAAAACATATTTCACAAGATCTTGCAAAAGAGTTTAGATCAAGATTTCAATCATATTCTTCATTAGAAGATAAGGATATAGTAAAAGAAGACGAAACCATTTCAATTCCAAGAGGTTTTATTCCTCTTTTTTTAAATACCGGTTCATCAGACCCCGATGTCAGAGCTTGTATTTCGTATCTTAAATCTAGAAATGTTACTAATAAAGATTTGTGGTATTTTAAAATAGGAACATGTAAAAGTGGAAAGTTTAGAAGAAGAGTAATTATTCCGTCATTTGACGTCGACGGAGAGTTAAATTATTTTAGCGGAAGATCTATAGATGCTGATATAAAATACAAGTATTTAAATTCTAGAAACAAAAAGACAGATATTATTTTTAATCATATTAATATTGACTGGAAGAAAGAGCTTACAATAGTTGAAGGACCTTTTGATTTATTAAAATGCAATCAAAACTCAACTTGCATATTAGGTTCAAATTTAACAAAAGGATCGTTTCTTTTTAAGAAAATTATAGCAAATAAAACACCCGTTCTTTTAGCACTAGATTCTGATATGAAGTCAAAATCTATTAAAATAGCTGAATCTCTAATAGACTATGATTGTGATGTTAGGATTTTAAATCTTAAAAGCTTTAGCGATGTAGGCGAAATGACAAAGGCAGATTTTAGAATATTGTCATCAGATGCAACAATGTGGACAAATAAAATGTCTTTAATGGAAAAAATTTCATCTCTTAGATCGGGATCATTGTTCTAATTAGAGATAATTAGTTAACAAGGAGCTAAAAAATGAAAGAAAACATGATTAGGTCACTCGTTCGAGAAGAGATCAGAAATCTTATTAATGATGATACTGTATTCAAAAAGCACGATCTAAGAGGTCTTGAAAAAGATTTTGATATTCCTGGAATTGAAAAGCATCATGATATTCCGCCAGATAATAGCAATGAAATGTCAAAATCTTGTGAAACATGTGGTTCTAATCATACTGGAGCTTGTTATGATAATGGGCATGATAAAAAATCTTCGTATATGGCTAGGCCGCAACTTTACAGAATTGCAAAGTACGCATCAGATCTTCTACAAATGATAGGAAACGGCGAAGAAGTCGACGACTGGATAGAAAGCTACATAGCACAGTCAGAGCAGATGATGAATGCAATATACGGAAAGCTTGAATACAAGAATAGCAAAAGCCACAAATAGTTGTACATTTACAATTTTTGTGTAATTATTTATATGCATAGCGTTGCACATAATAAGAGTTTGTTTTAATGAAAATTATTCATATAGCTGATATTCACTGGCGTGGTCTTTCAAGACACGATGAATACAAAGATACCTTTTCACAATTTTTTAAGCAGGCAAAAGAGCTTAAGCCAGACATTATTTATGTCGGCGGTGATATAGTACACAGCAAGACCCAGGGTATATCCCCAGAGCTCATAGACAGCCTCTGTTGGTGGTTTCAAGGATTATCTGATATTGCACCCACTCATGTGATTCTAGGCAACCACGATGGCCTGGTGCTTAATAAAGACAGGCAAGATGCAATTAGCCCAATAATAGATGCACTAGATAATAAAAATATATTTTTATACAAAGACTCAGGAGTTTATCCCGTTGATGGCCATCCGGGATACAATTGGTGTGTTTTTTCATGCTTTGATGAAGAGAGTTGGGAAAATGTAAAACCAGTTAGCAATGAAATAAACATGGCTCTTTTTCACGGAGCTGTATGGGGCTCTAAAACAGATATAAACTTTAGTATAGACGGAGACGTAACTGATGAGTTTTTTAATGGATTTGATTTTGCACTATTAGGCGACATACATAAAAAACAATATCTTGATGATGAAAAAAGAATCGCATATCCCGGATCAACTATCCAGCAAAATTACGGAGAGGATACGGGTAAGGGATTTTTATTTTGGGACATAGAGAGTAAAGATAAGTTTACTAGCACTTTTTATGAAATACCGCATAGTATTCCGTTTATAACTGTAGGATGGAAAGGATCAGTAGCAGATACTGTAACGTATTGCTCAAAATTTCCAAACGGATCAAGATTTAGAATAAAATCTGAAAATGCTTTAAATCAATCTGATAGCAAGCATCTTCAACAAGAGCTAAAAACATTCAAGCAAGCAGCAGAAGTTGTGTTTAAATCCGACTCAATGTTTGATGTATCGAGTATAGATTCAACCTTGGGATCTTTTAAAAAAGAAAACCTTAGAGACTCTACGTCGCACAAATCTCTTATGAGAAAATATTACAATGATTCAAAAGTAACTGAAAGCGATTTTGAAGAAATTGATAAACTAATAGACCTCTATATGTCTCAAATAGTTGATGATCAAGAATCTTTAAGAAATGCTCGATGGGAAATTAACTCTTTAAAGTTTGATAATATTTTTTCATATGGCAAAGGAAACTTAATAAATTTTGAAAATATACCCGGAATTACAGGTATATTTGGAAAAAATACAAGAGGAAAATCTTCTATTATTGGATCTTTAATGTACGGTCTATATAATACTACAGATAGAGGATCTATTAAAAATCTTCATATTGTAAATAGTAGAAAAAATAATTGTAATGCAACAGTTGATATAACTTTAAACGGAGATCCGCTAAGAATAGAAAGGTCAACTATAAAGCACCAGACTAGAAAGGGAGAAGTTTATGCATCTACTTCTTTAAAGATGCATAAACTAGACTCCAGCGGAAACATAGAAGAAGATCTTACAGAGGAGCAAAGAAGAGAAACAGAAAAAGTTTTAAGAAAGCTCATAGGGACATCTGAAGACTTTCTTATGACATCTTTAGCCTCTCAAGGAGAAATGAATACATTTATTAAAGAAGGTGCAACATCAAGAAAAATGATACTAACGAAGTTTCTTGATCTAGGTGTTTTTGAAAAGATGTATGATATAGCAAAATCAGATTCTTCTGATCTAAGGGCTCGAGCCAAGTCATATCCTGTAATTGACTGGGATGAAGAAATTGACAAGCT
>MDTB01098575.1_pt1 | contig 10884 bp, 7 predicted proteins | sample 811161 | NCBI WGS metagenome assembly MDTB01 (sample SAMN05326650, study PRJNA326480) | marine metagenome | isolation source: seawater | place: Mediterranean Sea | collected 2009 | reverse complement strand
GGCGCCGGCCGTTTCGTAATCAACTCCCGTACCTGGGCGCAACACACTTCCGATAAAAAGACCGAGGCTGACGGCAAAAAAGGTTGTTACCAGATACATGCCGATGGTTCGCGCACCGAGCGTTCCCAACTTCTTGGGATCCCCCATCGCAGTCACGCCGGCAACCAGCGTCGTGGAAATCAACGGGATGATCAGCATCTTGATCAAGCGGACAAACGCGTCGCCAAAAGGCTTGACCGCCGTATTGGCTACCGCCTTAGCCGTGTCGATTCCCAACCCCCACCGCATGGCCAACCCGATCGCCAAGCCAAGGAAGAGACCAATCAGCACGCGTTTCCAAAGAGTGATCGATTGCCATTTTCGAAACATCGTATTATTGCCCTGCGGATTGTTGTTTAAAAACTAGGACGGTCACAAAAACTTCTATCGCGCTCGCACTCAAGCCAAATTGATTCCACAACATTATTTTTTTGCTTAAATTCCGGCTCAGTATGCTCTGCCGGACATCCCTACAAAAGCATTATCGGATCACGCTCATTTTGACTGCAACAGACTTCAAGCTCTGCAAACTGATCCGATAGCTCGACTGCCAAATGTTGCATTGCAAATCGCTCGCTGGCAAAGTGTCCCGCAAGCAACAGAGCTACGCCGGCAGCTTCCGCCGCCAAACAGTAGTGGAAGCTGGCCTCGCCGGTTAGTAAAACTTCACAGCCATGCGATTTGGCGGCGTCCAGAAAGGTTGCGCCGCTCCCACAGCCCACGGCAACACGCTCAATCTGTCGATCCGGATCACCTACAAGCCGTATGTGCGGCGTCGCCAAAAATTGTTTTACCCGAGAGGCAAGTTCAGCCAGCGACAGCGAAACAACACCTCGGCGACCCTCTCCGACTGCCGGATCTGCTTCATCGGCAACCAGCGGCTCCACGTGTTTCAAGCCGACACCCTCGGCCAACTTCTGATTGACTCCCCCGGCAGCGGAATCCCAAGCGGTGTGTGGGCTGTAGATGTGGATCCGTGCGGCTAGTAATTCCAACAGATAGCGACCTTCGGTGGTTTCAGCCGTCAGTCTTGTCAGCGGACGGAACGGCAGGGGATGATGCACGACGATCAAGTCGACTTTTCGCTCAATGGCTTCAGACACCGTGTCGGTGGTGATTGTCAAACAGGTCATGATCCGCTCAACTTCCGCCTGACGATCTCCGACAAGCAGCCCCACATTGTCCCATTCGGCAGACAACCGCAGCGGCGCAAGAGACTCTAAGTGATCGCAGATGATTCCTAGCGGTTGCACCGTTTATTTCCCTCCAACTCCCGAGTTCAACGATCAAAACCTCTCGACTTGTACCCCACCATAACGCGACTGGGAAGGGGGAAAAGGCAGTATCTGCTTTTCTAACGGGAAAGCACCCGGTTCGTGGTAACTTCCTGCGAACTTCGTGCGAACTTCCTGTGAACAAGCCGCAGCGACCCATCGGGTCAAACGAGGAACAAGAATAAGTTCGGTCGCAAAAATTTCGAGCCTATTTCATACGGATGTCGATGGTAAAATGCCTTGTCATTTTCACACTAATGGACAAAGACACGATGCTCACTCTCCAAGTTGGCGTTCAGACCATGAGCCTGGGGCGGCCACTCAAAAACAGCCTGCTCGCCGCCGCAAAAATGGGAGCCGATGCGGTTGAAATTGATGCCCGCACAGAATTGCGGGGGGAAGTTCAATCGCAGACCGCGATTCGTCAGTTTCGCAAACTGCTTGAAGATTTGAATTTGAAAATTGCTGCACTCTCCTACCCCACACGCCGTGGATATGACGTCATTGATAGACTCGATGAGAGAATTGCGGGAACGAAAGAAGCGATGCAACTCGCTTCAGCGCTTGGAGCACCCGTGGTGGTCAACTGCGTCGGTCATGTGCCAAGTTCCATGGATGTCGAAGAAGATGAGCAGGAACGGAAAAGATGGAATTTCCTTTGCGATGTTCTCGGAGAATTGGGGCATTTTGGAGATCGTCTCGGCACCGTCCTCGCAGCGGAAACCGGTAACGAATCGGGCAGCCGCCTCGGAGATTTAATACACGCAATTTCGGCCGGATCGATTGCCGTAACGTTGAATCCCGGAAACCTGATCCTCGGCGGATTCAATCCACTTGAGGCTATTGGGGAACTTCGTTCACTCATTCACTACGTCCGCGCCCGCGATGCGGTACGTCAGGGAAGAGGAGACCGGGGTAGCGAAGTCGCGCTGGGACGCGGTTCGATCGATCCTCCAGCCTTGCTTGGCGGGCTTGAAGAACAGGACTACCGCGGGACGATCACCATTGAACGCCGCGAGTCCATGGATCCCCACTTTGAAATCGGGCAGGCGGTCCAGTATCTGCGAAATCTTTAGTCAAAGTCTTGGAGCGCGCAGGAAGCAACTTCGAAGGTCTCCATCTGGTGGCAAACGACGGCCTGGATAGCTATAGTGCAGAGTAGGTGACGTCTGTTCGGCTCAACGACCCGTTTAAAGGGAAGAAAAATGGTGCGGGTGGCGATTCTCGGGGCCTCCGGATACACGGCCCTTGAGCTGATTAAACTGCTCTTACGACATCCTGAAGTAGAGATTAGTGTTGCAACCAGCCGGCAGGAAGAGGGAGTTCCGCTTTCAGCAGTTCATCCGTCTCTCACGGGCCGCATCGATTTGGGCATCGAGCATCTGGCCCCTGACCGAATTGCCGATCGGGCAGATTGTGTATTCAGTTGTCTACCGCACGGAGTCACCGCTTCGATAGCCGCTCCGCTACTGGAAACCGGTCTGCGTTTGGTCGATTTCTCCGCAGACTATCGACTTGACGATGCAAGCGAATATGCCGCATGGTATGGCCAGGAGCACCCCGATCCCGAACGATTGCCCCAGGTGGTCTATGGACTGCCGGAACTCTTCCGTGAGGCAATCTGCGAAGCAAATATTGTCGCGAATCCCGGCTGTTACCCGACTTCGGCAATTCTCGGCCTAGCGCCTTTGGTCCATTCGGGAACGATTGCCCCGGACGATATCATTATCGATTCAAAAAGTGGCGTCTCGGGAGCCGGAAGAAGTCCTAAACTGACGACACACTACCCGGAATGTAACGAAAGCTTGTCTGCATATAATATTGGGCGGCATCGACATACGCCGGAAATTGAGTTGGTACTATCCAAAACCAGCGCGAAACCTGTGGAGGTCATTTTCACACCGCACTTGATTCCGATGGATCGAGGCATCCTCACAACCACATACAGTCGCCCTTTAGCAACGGTTCAAGAAGCTGACTTGTTTGAATTGTTCCGCACGTTTTACGCTCCACATCCTTTTGTCCGGGTCGTGAAACATCTGCCAGCAACGAAAGACGCGGCGAATACAAATTTTTGTGATATCACGCTCCGCGTCGTCAAAGGTCGCATCCTTACGATTAGCTGTCTCGACAATCTTATTAAAGGCGCCGCCGGTGCGGCGGTACAAAACTTCAATCTCATGCACGGATTTTCAGAGACCATGGGGCTCTAGTTCGAACGGATACCCCGTATAGACCCTTTCCTCCTTTCAGAATTTATCAATCGTTCTTATGGTCGATTCAACACCAACCGCCCCATCCGGTAATTTGCCAAACGGCTTCTCGCTGGCCGGTATTCATTGCGGCATCAAAACGGATGCTGCTAAAGAAGATTTAACCCTCGTGTTGATCGATCGTCCTGCAACTGCAGCCGGTGTGTACACACAGAATAAATTCGCAGCAGCCCCGGTGGTGCTCGATCGTAAACGAACGCCCGGGCAGTCTATCCGAGCCGTGATTATCAATTCAGGCAATGCAAACGCCTGCACCGGGCAAAGAGGAATGGAAGATGCGACGGAAATGTGCCGTGCCACCGCATCAGCCTGCAGCATTGAGGCGGAAGAAGTTCTGGTGATGTCGACTGGTGTTATCGGAAACTTTCTTCCGATGGATGCGATTCAATCTGGGATTGCCAAAGTCGCTACCGCTCTGGGGAACGATACCGAAGCGGTTCTTTCGGCCGCTCGAGGCATGCTGACAACCGATAGCTGCACGAAAACAGTGCAGCGAAATTGGAAGGGAGCCTCTCTCTTCGGCATGGCGAAAGGCGCGGCCATGATTGGACCGCGTATGGCAACGATGCTCGGCATCATCCTGACCGATGTCGCCATCGATGCTGAAGTCGCACAGCGTTTACTCGGAGCCGCAGTCGAAGAGAGCTTTCACTGCATCCATGTCGATGGTCATACGAGCACGAACGATACCGTTTTGCTGGTGGCAAGCGGAGCTTCCGGTGTAGAAGTAACGGCAGAAACGGAAGAAGAGTTCGGTCACCTGCTGAGCGAATCCTGCGAGGCATTAGCCCGCAGCATTCCCGCGGATGGGGAAGGTGCAACACATCTGATCACGATTCATGTTCGAGGCTGCAGGACGAAGGAGGATGCGCGAAAAATAGCCCATACAGTGGCCGATAGTCCGTTGGTCAAAACAGCCATTGCCGGGGCCGACCCGAACTGGGGGCGTATTGTCTCGGCTGCCGGATACGCCGATGTGCCCTTTGATCCGCAACGCTTGGAATTAAGGCTTAACGGGCACCTGCTTTTTTCAGCGCTTCGGCCAACCCATTTCGATGAGGCGGAAATCTCCGAGTCGATTCGCTCGGCGAAAGAGGTGTGTATCGATTTAAGTTTTTCCGAGGGCGACGCTGAGACGCGTTTCTGGACCACGGATCTTACGAGTGAATATGTCCGGCTAAATGCCGACTACCGGACCTGATTTCTGGATAATCTGCATTCCGGTCAAGTAAACGCACGACCGTTTTTCCCTGCACCACTGATCTGTTCCTCTGAGGTCTTGGCCGTTACACTTCGATCATGGGCACAGAGGCCTACACGATCACAAGAGCACGGAGGCGGCCATGGCGCCGGCAACTGAAAATCGACCGCGCATCTCGGCAGCTATCCTGGTTGTTGATAAGCAACAGGATCTTTCCGCAACGATTGCGTGCATTGATGAGCTTGCCGATGAAATTATTGTCGGGGTGGTGAGTTTTTCTGAAAATGCACCGGGGGGGAAACATCCACGGGCAAGCAAGACGCTATACATTCCGTGGCAAAATGACTTTTCTGCTGTCCGCAATGCGTGTCTCGAGGCGGCGACCGGCGACTGGATACTTCATTTGGATGCCGGAGAAGTGCTCGCCGCAGACGCTGTTTCCGAAATCAGCAGTTTTGTCGAGGTGGGAGTCGATGCAAACAACGTCTATCGCCTGCTCGTACGCGCCGCGGGTGACAACAACGACGACAAGGGAGAAGCGTCGGTCGTTCAGATTGCTCAGCATCGACTGCTACCTAACGCTGCCAGTCTGCACTTTACGGGGCCCGTTCGCGAATCACTGGAAACATCGATTACGGCCTGTAGGCTTGAGACCAAGCAACTCAACATTGTCATTACCCAGCCCGCAAATGTAGACGCGGGAAATATCAAATTTAAAACAGCGCGACGTAACCTTCGGATTTGCGAACAAATCTTGACAGACACAGCGACTGATCCGCGTCTGTGGCTAGCCCGGGGTGAGGCGTTGGCTGACCTCGGTGAGTGGGAACAGGCGGAACAAGCTTTTCTTCAGGCACGGGAATTTGCCGCCGAAGAGTCTGCCGAACTGCTCGAAGCCTACTATGGAGAGCTAAGCGCGATGGATCGAGATCCATCGCTCCAAGATTCGCAACTGAATCTCTGCATTGATGCGCTGAAACATTTTCCCGTGGATGTTCAATTGCTTTGTACGATGGGGCATTATCTTCATCGTCAGCAGCGGATTGATCTAGCAACGCGTGCATACCAAACTGCGGTCAGGCATGGGAAAATCCATCCTGCAAGCTGGCATCTTGCGGAGATCGCTGAAATTGCAACCGTTTGTCTCAGCATCAGTCTCGAACTTGAGGACCGGGCAGACGAAGCTCGCGAGGTACTGGAAGATGCGTTAATCGAGCAGCCCACGTCTTCTCGCTTACGTCATCAACTGATTGATCTACACGTCCGTCATGGGAGAAGAAAAGAGGCGATCGAGCAGGTGGGCCGTTTTCCGAGCGATTGGCCGCATCGGGACGCTTTAGCGAACGCGGTCCGTGGAGCATGTCTGGCTGGTTCGCAAAATTGGACCAATGCGGAAGCCTATCTCCAAACGGCGTTCGATGCCGGATGTCGAGATGTTCTCTGTTTACGATGGCTTTTGCTCACCCATGCCGCACTCGAACATTTCGATGCCGCCCAGGAAGTCCTCGAGTTATGGCGCAAAAAAGAACCCGAAAACCATGAAGTGCAGAAACTTACAGCTAGCCTGCTGACGCGAAAGTTCGGCCAAACGGCGGAAGCGGTCGCTTCGAGCCCCGGTACGACGATACCACCGCATTTTCCGGTATCTAAGGCCTCAGATAGAGCGGAAGCTGATTCAGGGGCCACTCCATGCTCGGAATCGGAAGAAATGGCCTAGTCCGGGTGATTATTTGGCTTCACGATGGACCTGTTGCAGCTTCCGGCGAAACGGCGGCCAACGGCAAGTAATCACTTTTTGAGAATCTCCTCGGGGGATTGCTTGACAAATTCCGCAGGGGCTACAAACTATTTTGTTCAGTATGTGGAGTCGTGGTCTTTGCGTACGTGCCCCAGAGAGTGATGTCGGGCGTGATGTTAACGCCTGGCACTCATTTTTTGCGAAAAAAGAGTAGTCCCTTTTTCATTTGCGGATAGCGTTGTTTATTCATTATTTATCGGGAGACAGGCATGCAGGTTACCTTGGAAGCACCAAAAGCATTCGATCTTATTGCAGAAGACAATGTGCAACCGCAAAATATGCAACTGCAAGAAACGGTTCCACACTGCGTTGCGGCAGCCAATGGTAGTTGGTGTGATCTGAACGCTGGTGAAGAGGAAGTGGACGAAGAATTCGACGAGGAAGACTTCGACGATGACTTCGATGACGACTTCGAGGAAGAAGAAGACGATGGCTATGGTGACTTCGATGATACGATTGATCCGTTTGCCACTGACAAAGATTCAGAAGAAGAAGAAAAGGATGTCGAATTTAACGAATAGTCTTACCCGCACTCTAAGGAGGCCGTTCCGTCTTTCGCGCCGGAAACATTATGTTTGAGCCGGTGGAAGGATCAGCCGATTTTCCTGCGCTCGAACAAGAGATCGGTCGCTTCTGGAATTCCGAGAACATTTACAAGAAATCGCTCGACGCCCGCGACGGAGCTGAGCGGTTCGTATTTTACGAAGGGCCTCCCACAGCCAATGGGATGCCTCATCCGGGGCACTGCCTCACTCGGGCGATCAAAGACCTCTTTCCTCGCTACCGTACGATGCGAGGCTATCTTTGTGAACGCAAAGCCGGTTGGGATACCCATGGCCTGCCAGTCGAGGTTGAAGTCTGTAAAGAATTGGGCATTCACTCGAAGGAAGAAATTGAAGCCTTCGGCGTCGAACCTTTTATTCAAAAGTGCCAGGCCTCGGTCTGGCAATATATGCAGGAATGGGAGCGACTCACGGAACGACTCGGTTTTTGGGTCGATCTAAAAAAAGCCTACGTCACTTACCATCAGTCGTATGTCGAAAGCGTGTGGTGGAGTCTCAAGCAACTTTTTGATCGAGGCATGCTCTACCAGGGTCATAAGATTGTCTGGTGGTGGGCCCAGGGAGGAACCGCCCTTTCCGCGGGGGAAGTCGGGCAGGGGTACCGAGAAGTAGCGGATCCAAGCGCGTTTTTAAAGTTACCACTCAGGGAAAATGCATATCCTAATACTTCCTTGCTTGTCTGGACGACAACTCCCTGGACGTTGCCAAGCAATCAATTCGCAGCGGTTCACCCGGAAATTGACTATGCAACGGTCAGCGAGGAACCTGGAGGGGAAAAACTACTCGTTGCCCGCGATCTGGTAGATAGTCTTAGCGAGAAGTGGAAGAGGGAATGGACGATTGAATCAACCGTCTCGGGAGACGATTTGATCGGGTTGCGCTATCGCCCTCCCTATGATTGCCTGGAGGAGTCGGGAGGAGATGCATCTTGGAAAGTTATCTCTGCTGATTTTGTAACGACCGACAGTGGAACTGGATTAGTCCACATTGCACCTGCCTTTGGCGAAGACGATTATCACGTTTTACAGCGGGAACGGGAGTCGATTGGGGAATCGAATTTACCGCTCATTCATTGCGTCGGTCCCGACGGAAAATTCACTTCCGATGCACCCGAATTTGTAAGAGGACGATGGGTCAAAGAGTGCGATAAAGATATCTTGCGCGATCTAAAAACACGCAAACTTTTAGTCCATCAGACCCAATATTTACACGACTACCCTTTTTGTTGGCGAGCCGAACAGGACCCCCTTATTCAATACCCACGCGAAAGTTGGTTCATCCGCACAACTGCTTGTAAAGATTCGATGCTTGAAAACAATCGTGCAATCAATTGGTTGCCCGGACATATCCAAGAAGGTCGGATGGGAAAATTCCTCGAGTCCAACGTCGACTGGGCGCTGAGTCGCGAAAGGTACTGGGGAACTCCATTACCGATATGGGAATGCACCGAAACCGGGAAGCAGCAAGCGATTTCCAATTACAAAGAACTTCAAGAGAAACCCGGAGTCGATGGATTTGAGGTCTGGGAGGAGGCGAAAAAGTCCAATCCTTCGCTGCCAGACGATCTGTGCGTACACAAACCTTATATTGATGCGGTTACGTACCAATCACCCTTTGCTGAAGGGGCACGCATGCGACGCGTGACCGAGGTGATTGACTGCTGGTACGATTCGGGGGCAATGCCCTTTGCACAATGGGGTTTTCCGCAACAGGGTGTGGAAGATTTTTCAAATCAGTTTCCTGCTGACTTCATCAGCGAAGCAATCGATCAGACACGCGGATGGTTTTATAGTCTGCTAGCCATCAGCACCTTGCTCTTCGAAGGTGAAGGCCAAGAGATTGCAGAAGATGCGCAACTTCAGCATGCGCTGCCCCATCCGTTCCGCAACTGTATCGTTCTTGGACTGATGCTGGGTGAAGACGGCGGCAAGATGTCGAAGAGCAAACGCAATTATCGGGAACCTGGCGAAATTCTGGACAAGTACGGCGCGGATGCCCTGCGTTGGTATTTCTTTGCAAACCAACCACCCTGGACATCGATTCGCTACAACGAACAGTCGATCAGAGAAAGCGTTCCCGAATTCCTGCTCCGTCTTTGGAACGTCTACAGCTTTTTTGTAATCTATGCCAATATCGATGCTTTTAGCCCCGCAGAGAATTTCCCTGCTCTTACGGAGCAAGAATTCGACTTTTCGCTCACGGCTGACACGTTGGCAAAAGCGCCCGGCTATCGCCCTGTTGCTGATCGCAGTGAACTTGATCGATGGATTCTCAGCCAATTGCATCGCACCATCGACGACGTTACGGTCGCGATGGATCGCTACGAAAACTATGATGCGTGTGGACATCTGACTGCGTTCGTGGATGCACTCAGCAATTGGTATGTCCGTCGCTCACGTGATCGATTCTGGAGCGGGGAGACGAAGGCTCCGGACAAGCTGGACGCTTATTGGACACTGTATGAGTGTCTGCTTACGATCTGCAAACTGGTTGCGCCGTTTATTCCATTTGTCGCTGAGGCGATGTGGCGAAATCTTGCCCTGCCGTTCGGCAAGCAAGCTGCTGAGAGTGTCCACCTCTGCGACTATCCACTGTCAGATGGAGACCGAGTGGATGCCACACTCTTGGAACAAATGGCGCTGATGCGCGAGATCACCTCGCTCGGCCGCAGTGCCCGCATGGATGCAAAGCAAAAAGTACGCCAACCTCTACCGCGGGTCGAAGTGATTTTAGCCGATGCCACACACCGCGACTGGCTTGAATCCCATGCCGATCTGATTCGGACTGAACTGAATGTGAAAGAAGTTGAATTCGCGCTCGATGCGGCAGACTATATTACTTACCAGATACAACCCGATTTCAAACGACTTGGTCCAAAGATTGGCCCGAAGATGCCCGGGCTCAAAAAAGCTTTACAGCAGGCCGATGGAAGTGCACTCCTTGCGGAGCTTTCAGCAGGCGAACGCGTGAAACTTGAAGTGGATGGCGATGCAATCGAACTTGGCCGAGAAGATTTACAGGTGCGTCTCCAGGCAAAAGAGGGCTGGGCAGCAGCCCAGGGCAACCAGTGCGTGGTCGTCCTTTCAACCGAGCTTACCGATGCATTGGTCCGCGAGGGAATGGTCCGAGATTTAGTGAGGGTCATTCAGGATCGTCGAAAGGAGCTGGATTGTGCATTTACCGATCGCATTCAGCTGGGAATTCTCACCGATTCGGATGCTCTTCGGGCCGCCCTTGGTGAACATCAGGAATATCTGCTGGCGGAAACTTTAAGCCAAAGTCTCGTCTTTGATCGACTTACCGCCGATGCTGGTCTGGAGGCTGCCGTTGGAGATCAGCCGCTCACCCTCTTTGTTGAGGTTGTCCATTCATGAAACTTGCCGTTTTCATTTCCGGGGGTGGCACCACACTTCATAACTTGATTCAAAAGCGTAACGATGGTCAGTTGGACGTTGATTTTGAACTAGTGATCTCGAGCAACCCGAATGCGGGTGGCCTTAAGTATGCAGAGCAATCCAATATCAACCATCAGAATGTGCTGCGCAAAGATTTCTCCGATGCCGAATCCTACCGCGATGCAATGTTTGCACCCTGTCGTAAAGCAGATGTCGATTATGTTCTGATGGGCGGATTTCTACAGCATGTCCTCATTCCCGCCGACTTCACGCACCGCGTGCTCAATATTCACCCGGCTTTGATCCCGTCGTTCTGTGGAAAAAGTTTTTATGGTCGGCAT
>MDTB01090782.1_pt1 | contig 10884 bp, 9 predicted proteins | sample 811161 | NCBI WGS metagenome assembly MDTB01 (sample SAMN05326650, study PRJNA326480) | marine metagenome | isolation source: seawater | place: Mediterranean Sea | collected 2009 | reverse complement strand
CTTCTTCTCGGCTTTGCTCTGGCAGAAGCGACTGGCCTGTTTGGTCTTATCGTTGCACTTATTCTGCTGTTTGTTGTTTAAGTTAACGAACAGAGAGACCTAAATGCCTCAGCTCGATCCGGCATCCTTTACGCCGCAACTTGTCTGGCTGTTTATCAGCTTTGTCGCCCTGTATTTTCTGCTGGGTCGTTTTGCCTTGCCTAAAATCGGCGGTGTTATCAAAGCGCGACAAGACAGACTAGATGATGATTTAAGTCAGGCAGAAACCTTTCGGCAAGAAGCCGAACAGGCTATGGCTGATTATGAAACAGCGCTGGCGCAAGCCAGAAGCAAAGCTGCCGAGATTATTCAAGAAGTCAGGGATGCAACTGCTGCGGAACTGGCTAAGCAAGAGGCAGAGCTTGAGGGGAAACTCTCTGCTCAGGCAGCAGAGGCAGAGGGGCGTATTCAAGCGTCCCGTGAGGCGGCACTAACAGGTATTCAAGAGACGGCTGAAGCAGTCGTCGCCGAGATTGTCCAAATGACCATAGGTCAGGACGTTAAGGAAGATGCCGTTAAAAAAGCCGTCTCAGAAGAAATGAATAATCGGAGATAACGCATGAGTTTTGACGCTTCCTTTTTTGTTGCTCTTTCTTTTGCTCTTGTCATTCTTGGGTTCCTAAAACTCGGATTGCCCGGTCGTGTTGCATCTATGCTTGACGAGCGGGCTGATAAAATCCGTGAGGAACTTGAGCAGGCACAAAGTCTTCGTGATGAGGCGCAAGCCTTGCTGAAAAATTATCGGCAACGTGTCAAAAAGGCGGAAGAAGAGTCTCGGTCAATGATTGAACAGGCCAAGCTGGATTCCGAAAAAATGGCGGAAGATGCGAGCGCCGCCTTGCAGGCTCGATTGGAAAGAAAGACCCGTCAGGCTGAAGATAAAATTGCACAAGCAGAGGCTCAACTTTCTCAAGAAATTCGTGCAGTTTCTGCAGAACTGGCCATCTCAGCGGCCGGAAAGCTTATCAGTGAGAACATGACCACTGAGACTGCGGATAAAATCCTCGATAATTCAATTCAAAACGTCAGCAGTCATCTTAACTGATCGGCTTTTCCCGTTTTTTGTTTCAACCTGCATGTCAGGTTGGCTGCGATATATCGGCCATTCTCCGGAAGCCAGTTCATCAAGGCTCGGACTGGATTGGTTAAGCCTGTCCCTGTAAATCCAAAGATTTGCCATCACCTTTTGCACGTATAGCCGTGTTTCTGGTGCGCTCATACTTTCCATAAATAAAAGCGGGTCGTCTGGACGACCTATTTCGCGAGACCACCTTTTTACCTTGCCGGATCCTGCATTATAAGAGGCAAGCACTTTAATCAGATTGTTTTCCATGGTCTTCTCGCCAAGTAATTTGAATAGAAGAGATTGACCAATGTCCAGATTTACGGAGATATCATAAAGTCGGTCACGTCCTGATTTGTATCGGAATTTTCTATCGCCGGAGACAAAAGCGGCTGTAGCAGGCATAATTTGCATCAGTCCGCGCGCACCCACGCGAGACTTGGCGCGCGCCTTAAATCGGCTCTCTTGACGGATAAGGGCAAATATAAGTGCTTTATCAACTTTGTAATCTGCTGATGGCATATAATCATGTATTGGGTAATACCCTTCTGGGAGCACATGAGGGGTTCGTTCATTGCCATATTCGAGTATTTCGGTCATGGCGAGTTCAACGGCTGAAATTTTGAGGTCAATTGCAAGTTCCAGCAAAGCCTTTTGTTGCGGCCGAGTTAGTCGGTTTCTGATATTAAGCAACTCAAGCTCAGTAAGTTCTTGCTGGTCAGCCTCAAGAAGTTTGAGTGCGCGTTGAACGGCATCTAGGTTTCCAATGGTTTCAGACTCTTGTAGACTGGTTTGGGTCCATGAGAAAGCGACAGGCCCGTTCAAGCGACGATAAGCCAACAGACCATAGAAATCATTACCACCATATTTAACAGCTTCTCCAAGCATTAAGGTAGCTTTAGGGTTTTTGTTCAAGGCGAGATAACTGCGTGCAGCCCAAACCGAGGCGGCGGCGCGGTGACGGTTTTTAGCATTTTCATTTTCAGATAGATTAGTAAAATGCGTAACGGCGAGATTGAATTTGTTGAGACGCCATGCCGCCAGACCTGCATGCCAGTCAGATAGCGTGACTACATGACGGCTTCGGGTAGCCAGTTGAGCTATTTCTAAAGCCTTTGACGGCTTACCTTCGATAAAATACGAGCGGGCGATTTTAGAGCGCAATAAATCTGTTTCGGCGGCAGAGAGTTGTCGATCCACTGATCTTTTGGAAATATAACGCAAGGCCTGCGTCGGGCGTTCGCGGTAAGTTAGTCTGTTCACTTCCCGCCGGATACGTCGTGTACTGCGCTTATAGAATGTCCTTACAATTGGTAAAGACGAGGCGTATGTTTGGTTATAAATGCGCGCAGGGGGCGGTTTTGGCATGCGCGCCCCTTTTGGACGGCGTTTCTTAGCAAGATGGTAAACCTGCCATGCGCCCGGATGATCGGCATATTTTTTTAGCCAATCCCGCAATTCTGGCCATTTGGAGCGATAGGCCGTCGGATGCATATATCTCAGCCGATAAACATGCCCGAGTAAAGATGTGTCGTCGAGTTCTCTTATTAGTCTGTCAGCGGATGCCCATTTGGCACCTTCCTGTAACTCGAAAATTCTTTTGTAGATCTCATGGTCCGGTTGTTTGGGTGGTGGTTCATAAGCAGGTCTCGGTTCCGGTGGGCCGAGTGTCCGGGCTTCTGTTTGGGCGCCGCCGCTTAAAAGCAATAAACTTAGAAAAACCAGAGAGGAGAATAGACGCATCAGTCTGTCCCGTCCAAATTAGCCGCTTCTGAAGAAAGCGTGTTTGATAGTTTTTTTTGTAGACTGCATAAATCTTGCCAAGTCTCGGCTTTACGCGCAGGGTTTCTTAGCAGATAGGCTGGATGTAAAATCGGTAAGGCAGGGATGTCACGGCCTTTGATGTTAATGTCTTGCCATGAGCCACGCAATTTTGTGATTCCGAGTGTGCTGTCGAGCATTTCTTTGGCCGAAACCCCTCCAACAAGAACAAGAATGTCCGGTTGAATCAGTTCAATATGACGCAACAAGAACGGGCGACATAACGCTGTTTCATCGGGTGTCGGGGTTCTGTTTCCAGTCGGACGCCATGGCACAAGATTGGTGATGTAAATGTCGTTACGATTAAGTCCGATAGCGGCAAACATTTTATCCAGCAATTTACCACTTCGCCCGATGAAGGGCTTACCTTCGCGATCTTCATCACGCCCAGGAGCTTCGCCCACCAGCATGATTTTGGATGCCGGATTACCATCAGAAAATACTGTATTTTTGGCGGCACGTTTTAGAGCACACCCTTCAAAGGCTTCCATTGCTTGTTTTAATGCGTCGAGTGTGTCGGCCTGTTCTGCAACATGTTCTGCTGCAGAAATATCCCCGGCGTCTGCCGTGTTTTCTCGCAATACTGCCGGTGCGAGAGGGCGCGCCTTTGGTAAATCATATGATGGCATGTCATCGTTTTGACTCTGAGGTTCAATGACGGGAGCAGAAACTAGTTGTGCTGTTAGCTTAGGGTCTGGTTGAGGGCCGGGTTGAGGGGTAGGTTGGTGTTGAGGTCGGGGCTCAGGCGCTAATGTTTGTGTCGACATATGGCTTTCAAACCGATTAACCGGTTCGGCCTCAAGAAATAGGTTAACCCCTGCATCTATTTGGAATTCCAAAGCATGAACCATGTCTATATAGTCAGCATGACTAATATGAGTCTGTTGTGGTTCTTGAGGTGTGTCTGTCACAGGGTGGTTATCCAAATCAGTATCTATACAGCTTTATAATATAGATTTGTTCGTCAGTCGTTTAAAACATCTATTTTTATGGTGTGAATTCACCTTCATATACGGCATCATGCTCATATATGACGTCACGCTCAAGACAATAGGTCGCACATTGCATGAAGAATGGTCAATGTGATTTGCAATCCGCCTGATTCGTCATAAAATAGTATCTCATAAATACTTTATCTATTACATATTCTGAAGCTTGGACGTTTCGGAAGCATGTGAAAAGGAGAAGCCGTTGTCAGACTTACCGGTAAATGAAGTAAACACCCTTCAGGGCTGGGCACTTGCGCCCGAAGAGCGTGAAGGAATGGAATATGATGTTGTTATTGTCGGAGCGGGTCCAGCGGGTCTATCGGCAGCTATCCGGTTGAAGCAACTTGCCGAAGAGGCAGGTAACGATATTTCGGTTTGTGTGTTGGAAAAAGGATCTGAAGTCGGGGCACATATTTTGTCCGGTGCCGTTATTGATCCAAGAGGCATGAATAAATTATTCAGCGATTGGAAAGAGCGCGGGGCGCCTCTTGAAACGTCTGTAACCAGCGACCGCTTTTTATGGCTCGGTCACTCCGGCGCATTGCCTTTACCAAATATTATGTTGCCACCACTGATGAAAAATCACGGCAATTATATTGCAAGCCTCGGGAACGTCACGCGCTGGCTTGGTGAACAGGCAGAAGCGCTTGGTGTTGAAATTTATCCAGGCTTTGCTGCCGCTCAGTTGCTGTTTGATGACAATGGTGCTGTGCGCGGGGTGGCAACCGGCGATATGGGTGTTTCTAAAGAAGGCGGCAAGAAAGATGGGTGGATGCCCGGTATGGAACTTCATGCCAAATACACGCTTTTGGCGGAGGGTGTCCGAGGGTCATTGTCCAAAGCTACGATTGCCCATTTTGAATTGGATAAAGACGCTGACCATCAAAAATATGGAATTGGTATAAAAGAATTGTGGCAAGTGGCGCCGGAGAAATTTAGATCTGGTTATGTTCAGCATACCCTTGGCTGGCCGCTCGATAATAAAACGGGGGGCGGTTCGTTCCTTTATCATTTCGGTGATAATTATGTCTCCATCGGTTTTGTTACGCATCTGAATTATCAAAATCCTTATTTGTCCCCTTATGACGAATTCCAACGCTTTAAAATGCATCCGGCCATTCGTGAAACACTTGAAGGCGGCAAAAGAATTTCTTATGGCGCACGTGCGATTACAGAAGGTGGCTATCAGTCTGTTCCAAAACTTGTATTCCCAGGCGGTGCTTTATTGGGTTGTGCTGCGGGATTTGTGAATGTGCCGCGGATTAAGGGTAGTCACAATGCTATGGAAAGTGGGATGATGGCGGCAGATGCTGCCTTTGAGGCCATTACTGCCGGTCGCGCATTGGATGAATTATCCGCTTATCAGGACGCTTATGATGCCTCGGATATCAAAAAAGAGCTGAAAGTCGTCAGAAATGTGAAACCACTTCTGTCTAAATTTGGGACATTCCTTGGTACGATTCTCGGTGGTTTTGAAATGTGGATGCAGACACTCAAAATTGGTCTACCATATACGCTGAGCCACGGCAAACCGGACCATGCGGCTCTCAAAAAGGCATCCGCCAGTAAGCCGATTGATTATCCTAAACCGGATAATATTGTTGCTTTTGATAAACTTTCTTCGGTATTTCTGTCTGCAACCAATCATGAGGAAGACCAGCCCGCGCACTTGACTCTTAAAGATGTGAGCGTTCCTGTTGAGGTCAATCTTCCGGAGTTTGCTGAACCTGCACAACGCTATTGTCCTGCAGGGGTCTATGAAATTGTTGGAGGGGAAGCTGGCGAGGAACCGCGTTTGCAGATTAATGCTCAAAATTGTGTGCATTGTAAAACTTGTGATATCAAATGTCCGTCACAGAATATTAATTGGGTCGTCCCGGAAGGCGGCGGGGGACCAAATTATCCGAATATGTAATACGCTTCTCATTGAAGCGTTTAAGCGGAGAGCATAAAACATCATGTCAGGTCAAAAGTCTTCTGTTTTGACAAAACTACGTTTTTTGATGCCCGTCATTTTGGGGGGTGTCATCTTTGCCATGCTCGTCGTGATGCCTTTTTTGCGCTCGCAATCTTTGCCAATTTTACAAGATATCGGCCCGTCTCTAACGGGGCATATTTTGGCGGGAAGTTTTGCGCATGAGCAAAAGGATTTGTCTGCTGCTATTAAATATTATGAGGTGGCGCTTAGCGTAAACCCGGAAGACCCTGCTTTGCTGGAAAAGCTGTTTAGTCTTTATATGTCTGCTGGAGATATGACCAAAGCTGCAGATCTGTCGCCACGCCTCATAGACTTGAAGCAAGATGTTCAGCAAGCAAGATTGGTTCTCGCGGTAGAGAAATTTAAAGATAAAAAATATGCTGAAGCCGAAGCTATTATTCAGCAAACGCGGGATGATCCGTTCTCGGTTTTCGTCAAAAATATGTTTTTGATGTGGTCCGCCTATGGGCAGGGGGACGAAGACCGCGCCCGCGCACATGCTGATACACTGCTTGACCTCAAAACGCTCGATACGCTTGCAAGCTGGAACATTGCCCGACTTTATGAGGCTTTAGGCGATGACATGGGCGCCAATGATTTATTTGTTGCTGTTATTAAGAAAAATGCAATGAAGGGGAGCAGCTTTTTTTCTGATTATATGGGCTTTCTCGTCAGTCAAAATCGTGGCGATGAAGCTTTGATGCTTCTGGAAAGCCATCTTCCGCAAAAAGACAAAACACCATACACACTCGATGCCTATCGTGTAGTGGAAACACCAAAAAAACGCGCCGCCCTGTCTCCTGCAGAAGGGCTTTCTATGGGGTTAATGGAACTGGGTGTTCTTTTTAGCGGGGAACTACCCGCTGAAATTACTCTGCCCTATTTGCATCAGGACCTGTGGCTGGATCGCACATCTGATAAAGCGCGCGTTGTGATTGGCGAGTTATTGTCGGGGATGGGTGATGAGGTCCGGGCGCTGAATATTTATGAAGATGTCACTGCAAGCTCCATATCTTTGACTTTCGCGCGCTTGTCGGAGGCTAGGATTTTAGAGAATTTGGGGCGTAAAGCTGAAGCTCAAACCTTACTTGAGACCCTTGTAAAAAGAGAAACCTATTCGTTTAACCTGCAATCTCTGGCGGATTTTTATCGTCGTGATGAACAGATGGCCAAGGCAGAACAGATATATAATCAGCTGATTGATCAACTTGGTGAGGGCAATAACTCAAATTGGGAGCTTTATTTCTATCGTGGCATCACGTTGGAGCAACAAGATAGATGGGACGAAGCTGAAGCAGATTTGCTGAAAGCCAGACGGCTTTCAGGTAACCAGCCTTTTGTTCTTAATTATCTTGGCTATAGCTGGATAGATAATGGTGTTAATCTCTATCAGGGTCTGGAGATGATTAAGAAAGCAGTGGCGCAAGAGCCACGCAATGGTTTCTTTGTCGACAGTCTGGGTTGGGCATTTTACCGAATGAAAGATTTCGGGGCGGCGGTACAGTTTTTGGAGAAAGCGACCGAATTAGAACCTGATGATCCCGAAATTATCGATCATTTGGGGGATGCATTGTGGCAATCAGGTCGGCAGATTGAAGCCCGTTATCAATGGCGTCGTGCTTTAGCTCTTGAAGATGACACGACAAAGCAAAAAGAAATCGAAGATAAAATCGATCATGGTGTCATTCAAGATGCCGCCGGGCCCGGACCCGCAATCTGACATTTGCATGACCGATAGCTCCTTATTCTCGAAAACGGCAAATGCGAAAATTAATCTCAGTCTTTCAGTTATGGGTAAAAGGCCCGACGGGTATCATGCAGTTGATAGCCTCGTCACATTTGCGGCACTGGGGGATGAGTTGTCGGTTTCGTCTTCAGATGAATTATCACTCACCTATAAGGGTGAATTTGCCGAGAATCTGACGGCTTCATTAGTAGCAAAATCAGATGATTTGATATTGAAGGCTGCGAAAGCACTCCAAAAAGAGAGTGGCACATCTGCGGGTGCTGCTTTGCAGTTGATCAAATCAGTTCCGCTTGGCGCCGGATTGGGTGGCGGGTCAGCAGATGCTGCGGCGTGTTTGAGATTGCTAAATAGTTTCTGGAAACTTGATTGGTCATTAGATGCTTTGATGACCTTGGGTGCACATATTGGTTCAGATGTACCCGCTTGTGTGATGAATGCCCCTTGCAGGATGACCGGACGCGGAGAGCATGTCACTAAAATCGACACGCTCCCAATTCTTTTTTGTGTGCTTGTGAATCCGCGCATGTCTGTATCAACTGCTGAGATATTCCGTAAATTGAACAAACCCCACATAGACATGGATGCATTAGAGGCAACAAGCGAGCCGCTTCCGATTTTTGCCAATCATGATGTACTCTATAATTATCTGCAAAATACCGGCAATGACCTTTTGTCATCCACAATTGACACGGCTCCTGTCATTAGGTCGATTCTTGATGCGATTAATGACAGTGGTGCAGATATATCCGCCATGACGGGGAGTGGCAGCACGTGTTTCGGGTTGTTTAAGGATGAGGTTTCTGCGCGTCGCGCCAAAGAGAAGCTGAAGGATGTATTTCCTGACTACTGGGTTGAGTCAACAGCTCTTAAAACAGATTAGTAAGCGCGTGAAATGCAGAAATTTATGACATCCAGCATTTGCTGGCGGGTTTCGGTTTCGCGAAATGTTACCAGAGCATCTTTGGCAATACTGCCATAATGAGCAGCTCTGTCTCGGGTGTCCTCAAGCGTTTTGTATTTAGTTAGAAGATCACAGGCTTTATCGAAATCTTCGTCATTCTGGTCGCGTGCTTCAATGGTGCGTCTCCAGAACTCTCTTTCCGGGTCATTACCTCTGCGATAGGCCAGAATAATTGGCAGGGTAATTTTACCTTCCCTGAAATCATCACCAGCATTTTTGCCAATATCGGAAGTTTGCCCATAATCCAAAACATCATCTACCAGTTGAAATGCAATGCCAAGATTACGTCCGTAAGATGCGAGCGCGGTTGTGACGGAATGATCCTGGTCGCCGATTAATGCGCCGACTTCGGTAGCTGCCGAAAACAGAGCTGCGGTTTTTGAGTCCACAACCCGCATATATGCATCTTCAGTAGTATCAAGATTATTCATAATGGTCAGTTGAAGTACTTCGCCCTCTGCGATAACGGCTGCGGCATCTGAAAGTACTTTCAAGGCTGGCAAAGAGCCGGTGGAAACCATCAAACGAAAAGCCTGGCCAAGCAGATAATCACCGACCAGAACACTGGCTGCATTTCCCCATCCCATTCGAGCCGTTTGGCGCCCACGGCGCATATCACTCTCATCGACCACATCATCATGTAACAGCGTGGCGGTGTGCATCAATTCAACAGCAGCGGCGAGGGTTATATGGCTTTTGCCGGAATAATCTGTAAGTCGTGCAGAGGCGAGAGTTAGAAGCGGTCTTAATCTTTTGCCGCCGGATCTAAAGATATGATTGCCGATATCTGGTACGGTTGCGACATCGGAAACAATCTTGTTGCGGATGGTTTGGTCAACCGATTGCATCTCTTTTTGGAAAGCAGACAGCAAGTTGCTTAAAACGTCATCACGTTTAAAATTTTCGAAAAAAACAACACTGTCCATAACCTAATCGCTTTTCAATTATGATATATTTAAGTTGGTGGAGTAAATCAGCCTAGGGACGAAGTTTCAAGTGCTTCATCTCGTCTCACTCGGGATATAAAACGGGGCAAATATATGTCAACTGACTTGTTAAAAGCCACATGCGACCAATTTCTGGGAGGACAGGTGAAGGCCTATCAACCTGCGAAAGGCTTTCGAAGTGGCTCAGACGCTGTTTTGCTGGCTGCTGCCGTGAACACAATGAATGGTGAAAAATGCCTCGAATTTGGATGCGGCGTAGGTGTTGCATCCCTGTGTCTTGCCCAAAGATTAGCTGAAGAAGGGGTTAATCACGCCATAACCGGCATTGATGTCCAGTCGATGCTTATCGATTTAGCTCAAAAAAATATCGATATAAACGATATGACACCGGAACCGGAATTTTTTGTTCAAGATATTACGACTAAATTTTCCGATTGGGTGCATATCCAGCCATCAAGTTTTCATCATGTTTTTGCCAACCCGCCTTATTTTGAGAGAGATGAAAGTTTTGCGTCGCCGGATGAGAGTAAGGCTCAGGCGCATGTATCCGATCAGGCTGATTTGGATATATGGGTTAAACGTGCCGCCACCTGTCTTACCGGAAGTGGGCAGTTCACCTTAATTTATAGAGCTGACGCACTCGATAGGCTGTTATCAGCCTTATCGCCACAATTTGGGCGAATTGTTATTTTACCGGTTTCTGCATCACCCGATGAACCGGCAAGCCGAGTAATTGTCCGTGCCACCAGAGATGCAAAAGGTAAATTGAGTTTATTACCTCCTTTAGTGACTCATAAAGATAACCGCTATACCGACGAGGTTGAACATATTTTGCGTGAAGGCGGGAATCTGCAGAAAAGGTTTGATTTCCAATAGATTTTTAATCCGTTAGGATTGCAATTCAACTGCTGAGTAGATAGTTTCGCTTGAATTCAAGGAACGCTTTGAGCCCATGGCAAATGACGTAGAACATTCTTTTCAAGATCTTATCCTAAACTTACAACGTTATTGGGCTGATCAAGGATGCGTGATTTTACAGCCCTATGATATGGAAATGGGCGCGGGGACATTCCATCCCGCGACTGTGCTTCGTGCTTTAGGGCCAGAGCCATGGAATGTGGCTTACGTTCAGCCCTCTCGCCGCCCGACAGATGGACGTTATGGTGAAAACCCTAATCGTTTTCAGCATTACTACCAGTTTCAGGTTATTCTCAAGCCCTCCCCTGATAACATTCAGCAACTTTATCTTGATAGTCTTGAGGTGCTTGGCATTGACTCAAAAGCTCATGATATCCGCTTTGTTGAGGATGATTGGGAAAGCCCGACGCTGGGGGCGTGG
>MDTB01112660.1_pt1 | contig 10885 bp, 9 predicted proteins | sample 811161 | NCBI WGS metagenome assembly MDTB01 (sample SAMN05326650, study PRJNA326480) | marine metagenome | isolation source: seawater | place: Mediterranean Sea | collected 2009 | reverse complement strand
GCCATTGCCAGTATTTTTTTTCTCGGGTTCTAAGCATCGCTTGGTTCAGCTGATGATGGTATGTCTGGTACATCTGCGCGAGTTGTTTGGCATCTGGGACAAGTAATAGAGCTGCTTGGGTAGGTGTGGCTGCGCGAACATCACAGACTTCGTCACAAATGGTCCAGTCTGTCTCGTGGCCAACGGCACTGACAATAGGCGTAATGGCTGCGTGTATAGCATAAGCCAATTGCTCGTCGTTAAAGCACCAGAGGTCTTCAATAGACCCGCCTCCACGGCAGAAAACAAGGGCGTCGTGGTTGTTGTTATCAGCGGTTTTAAGGGCTTTAATAAGGCTGCTAGCTGCCAGGCCCCCTTGAACTTGCGCTGGATAAACGGTGATGCTTGTAATGGGGAAGCGACTTTTAAGCGTGGAGGTTAGATCTTCAAGACCTGCGGCTACTGGAGAGGATAGAATGCCAATGGAGCGCGGAAATGATGCAAGCTTACTTTTTCCCTCAGGTGCGAATAGACCTTTGGCCGCCAATTGAGATCGCAATATTTGATATTGGCGTTTAAGAAGGCCTTCCCCTTGAGGGAGAATCCGATAAGCTAGGATTTGGTATTGTCCACGTTGCTGGTAAAGTGTGATAAGCCCTTCAACGCAGCAAGCGGTGCCTTCTTGTAGTAGTGCGCTATCTTGTTGGGCTATGGCGTATCGCTTAAACATAGCGCAGCTTATTTCCGCGTAGCTATCTTTTAATGTGAAGTATATATGTCCTGACCTTGGTCTAGATAAATTGCTAATCTCTCCTTGGACACGGATAATGCCTTGAGAGGATTCAAGAAGATCTTTAACGCGCTGATTAAGCTCAGAGACACTGAGTGCGTCAGATTGTTTGTCCATGGCAGTTGTTGACATGTTGTAGTTCACTAAAGGGCCAATTATTATCGCTTCTTCAGCTATATTGTGCAAGAGAAACCATGATAATGCGAGCTAGTCACAACTTTTTTATTACATCGTCTGGTATTATGACAGGGATTTGATTAACATATACCAATGGTGAGAACATCTAGCACAATAGCAACACGATTGCTGATTTAAATAAGTTAAGATACGGTGGTATGGTTAAATTTCTGAATAAATTAAAAATTCACTTATTGCTCGTTGCTGTTTTAGTGGTTGCCGGCATCCCGTGGGGATGGACGCTAGCGTACACGAAAAACGTGCTAAATATTACTGTCCGTAAGCGAGATACAATGAAAAATATTTTTTTGCGGAATAGGTTATCCATGCAAGATCTTACATCCTTATTGAGTGAAGTTAAAAGCAGAAAGACGCTCGAGACCATATACCCAGGACAACGAATACGTATTTTTCTAGAGCATGGAAAAAAAGTGGCCAGAATATCGCTACAGAGGAAAGGTAAAAACCCCATCAGTATTGAAAGATTGCCTCTAAAAAAGCATACAGCTTACCAGCCAAAAATGATCAAAACAGGTCCTTATAAAAAAGTGCAGTTTAACATTCGGCACTCGCTTTATATGGATGGTAAAAAAAATGGTTTAACGCCAAAAGATATCCATGCCATTGCGGAGGTAATGAAAGAAGATTCTTCTATAAATTTAAGCAAACTAGCGGCCTTAAGTAAATTTACCGTCATCCTGACACAAGGAGAGAAGCCGCATGTTGTTGCAATAGACATTGAGCAAGGTAAGCAAAAGTGGACAGCAACCGAGTTTCAGGATAGCAATGGCGTTACCCAGTACTACCATGAAGATGGAAGCACACTATCTGCAAGCTTTTTACGCTATCCATTGAAGCGTTTTTACATTAGCTCTCACTTCTCTCCTAATAGAAAGCACCCAATACTTGGCATTAATAGGCCGCATTATGGTGTGGACTTTGCTGCTTCCTACGGGACACCAATCTGGGCAACGGCCCCAGGTGTCGTGCAATTCTTAGGATATAAAGGGGGCTTTGGAAAAACGCTCGTGATTAAGCACGATAAAAACTACACAACAACATATGCGCATCTATCAAGGTTTGGTAAAACATTAAAAGTGGGCGATCGCGTAGAGGCGAAACAAATAATCGGATTCGTCGGCAAAAGTGGGACCGCCACAGGCTCGCATCTGCATTATGAGATCCGAAAAAACGGCGTGCCATTTAACCCGCTTAAGAAGTTCCCGGAAAAGTCTTCTTGCCTTACCGGCAAAGCTTACAAATATTTTGAGAAGTTTAGAAAAATGCTCATGCTAGGGAATTAGTGTGCTGTATTTAGGGGTAAATACAGGGACCAGCGCAGATGCAATCGACAGTGTATTTTGTGAGATTACAGGAGATGGAATACGAATTATAGCTACGGATGAATACAAGCTCAGCGTAGAAGTTCGGCAATCTATCCTGAGGGCAGTTAAAGATGCGAATTTGACGGTTCAGGATTTTCAGTCTTTAAAAGGCATTCTAACCGATTATTTTTGCGCCGCTATCCAGCAGGCATTGAGAAAGCATGCCATTAAATCAGAGGCCATAGTCGCTTGCGGGTTGCACGGGCAGACCATCCATCATCGTCCTGATCATCGATATCCTTATAGCTTGCAGTGTGTCGATGCTGCAAAAGTTGCACACGCTCTAGGCTTGGTCGTAATTGAGGACTTTCGAGCCGCAGATTTAGCATTGGGCGGGCAGGGTGCGCCTATTATTCCAGGGTTTTTAAGATATCTATTGCAGATGAAGCAACAAAAGTCAGCTCTTTTTATAAACTTAGGCGGGATAGCCAATATGACGGTTATCGATGAGGATAGTACACAAGGTTGGGATATCGGTCCGGCCAATGCTCTTATGGACATTTGGATATATCATCAAAAGGGCGAAGACTATGATCATAATGGCGATTGGGCTCGGTCTGGAAACGTAGTTCCTGCGTTGCTAAGTAGGTGGCTGGCAGATCCTTATTTTTCACAAAAGCCACCAAAGAGTACAGGTCGTGATTACTTTACCTTAGAGTGGGTGCAGAAATCCTTACAGGGTGAGCGTGCAGAGGATGTACAGGCAACCCTACTAGCCTTGACGATACATAGCATCAGCCAAACCATAAAATCGATTGAAGGTAGAGGTCTGCAAGGCTGTTACTTATACGGAAAAGGGGTTGCTAACCGCTTTCTTGTAGAGCAGCTATCTAAAGCCTTGCCGAGTAGTAAGCTCCTTACCACTATGGACCTCGGAGTGGAGCCTGGAGATGTAGAGGGCGGGCTATTCGCCTGGTTGGCTTTTTGCTATATGCAGAAAATCCCAACGGATCTAACAGGGGTGACTGGTGCTAGGTCAAAAGGTATTCTCGGTGTTTGCCATCAAGCTAAGTCTTGGGCGGTAGCGTAATACGCTCAACCATTATACCCTTAAATTTCTTAAGGTTCTTGTGAGCATGCTGGATATATTCTATAAGCGGCATCTCTGCAACTCCCTTAAATCCGGCGTGTCGAAAGATACGCTGATTATCCTTGACAATCACAAAGCCAAGATGCGCGATATCGATTTTTGTGCCAATAACTTTTTTTAGATCCCAATTGGGCGTGACAAACTCAATAATACTTCCTCCTGGGATTTGTGCTAAAATTATCTCGGTATTCTTGGGGTTTAGAATCGTTTCAAATGGAATATAGGAGAGTTCGACGGTTTGCACTTGCGCGTTGTCGTAGGTCTTTTGCCAGGATTGTAGCTGTTGTGGTGTTAGAGGGGCTTTTTTGCCGAGCATTTTCTTTTGAAATTGTAGCCATTGGGGATAATCGATTTCTGTTACAAGAGTTTTAGCCACCGGTTTTTGCTGGTAGTCCATAAAAGTCGGCGTAATATCTTTTAGAAAATGGTTTTTTTCGTTATGCCGATTCCATTGCCAGCTCATAAAATGATGGCGATTGAAATAGCTAATGGGGCGTTGATGGTAGCGAATCTTGACGAGGTTTTTCTCAAATTCAGCCACATCTTGACTAACCGTCATCGCCAAAACCACATGCGCAAGGCTCATACAGTCGAATCCTGCAGTTGTAAGTAAAGGGCGTTTGTCAAAATCACCATTTTGTCCATCGCCTAAGGTGTCAAAAATATACGGGCGTTGGAGAAAGAGATCGGTTGCAACAATAACACGATCGTTCACGTCAGCGGAACGGTGGTTAGAAGTCTGATAATAAGACTTTATATCGGTATCCGACACCTTTTGTTGCTCCGGATGTATCTTTCTCTGGAAACTTTGCAGTGTCTCTATGCGGTTTTTAGCAAAAATAGGCATGGATACAAGCAACACACTGTAGAAAAGAGTCAAATAATAGTAATGGCGCATAATTTTTCTCCGTAAGGTTGGCATATGTTGCACAATATGGATATACTTCTAGCTAATATAAAGGAAGCCGTCGTTATGTTCAATACAATATGGTTGATGATGATCTTAATAGCATCTTTTGTTGCTATGCTCAACGGTAAAGTTGATTTGATGGTTAATCATATACCAGTTAGTGCTGAGAAAGGATTCACGGTCGCATTAGGTCTTGTGGGGCCAATGGCATTTTGGTTGGGACTGGTCAAAGTTGCAGAAGACAGTGGACTGGTAAACAATCTCGTTTATGTTATGAAGCCTATCGTACAAAAATTGTTTCCAGATATCCCAGCAGATCATCCGGCAATGGGAAGCGTACTACTATCCATTGCTAGTAATATGCTCGGCTTAAACAACGCCGGGACACCTATTGCGATACGTGCCATGCAGGCTTTGCAGAAGATTAACCAAAACCCAGTTGAGGCAAGTAATGCAATGTGCCTATTTATGTGTATTAATGCTTCAAGTGTGCAGTTGATTCCTACAACCGCGATTGCCATACTAACAAGTGCGGGCAGTCAAAACCCCATGCAGATTGTAACTACGGCATTGCTAGCCACATCCGTTTCTACCATCGTGTCAATAAGCGTATGCATTGCACTTCAAAAAATGGGATTATTTCAAACAAAGGGAGCACTTCGATGACGACAAATATCGTAGCGATGGTGTCTAGCTACAGTGTTTTATCTGTAATCCTAGGGATTATTATTTTTGCTATGCATAAAAAAGTGGCGGTGTTCGAATCTTTTCTCGAAGGGGCATCGGGTGCCATCGATGTAACACTGAAGTTAGCCCCTTATCTGATTGCTATTTTAGTAGCCTTTGGGATGCTGAAAGATTCTGGGACCATTGATTTACTCGCCGCTTTTCTCGGCCCATTTATGGATAGAATAAACATACCAAGGGAGTTGATTCCCCTAGGCCTCTTTAGGCCATTTTCAGGGGCCGCCTCTAATGCAATTATGGTGGATTTGGTAAACGAGCATGGTCCAGATAGTCTGATTGGTTTAGCATCAGCGACTATTATGGGTAGTACAGAAACCAGTCTTTATGTAGCGGCAGTATACTTCGGTTCGGTGGGTGTCAAGCGAACACGTCATGCGATTCCTGCGAGTCTAATTGGGGAGCTAGCTGGCTTTATAGCAGCCGTGTATATTTGTCAGTGGCTACTTTAAAGCTAGGGGCCGGGATGTTAAGTAAATTACAAAAAATGGCTATCGGTTTTGCTGTGGTGAGCGCACTGGTGCTTGTATTAGCAGGTTACTGTATAGCCGTCGTTGAAAGTGCCCTTTATGTGCCTTGTCATCCCAAAGCAAGAACCTATCTGAATGATCCAGAAAAAGCCACTGAGTTTGAAAAAGAACGACAATTACAGCTTCCTATGGTAGATAAGCGTATCCACAGTCCTTACTCGCATCATCGCATACCCGGGCCTAGTCAGGATATAACGTTAGATGCATGGTGGATTCCCGCGGTAAAAAAGACGCAGAAGACGGTAATATTACTACATGGATACCGATCCAGTAAGCACAGTCCCAGGCTGTTATTTTTGGCAGGCATGTATCACCAGGCGGGAATGAATGTACTATTATTCGATTATCGTAATCATGGGTATAGCTCCTGTCCAACACATCGGCACACAGCTGGTCAAGAAGAGTCAGATGACTTGTTAGCGGTCAAGAAATGGTTGGTAAAGGAGCAAGGTATCGCTTCGTCGAGTATCGGGGTTCATGGTATATCTTTGGGAGGCCTAACAGCTATGATTGCTATGAGTAAGGATCCTACACTTGCCGCAGTGATTGCTGAGACGCCGCCTTATGATATGAAAACGGTTGCTTATAGTGAGCTAAGAAGGCAAAAAGCTCCTGAAATATTGATCCCATTTATTGTAGGGCTAGAAGATAGCCTGATTAGACACTATATAGGTATCGATTTGGATAAGGTGACTGCAAAAATGGGCATAGAAAAGCTTAATAATCGGCCATTAATGGTACTGTTTTCGACAAAAGACAGTCGGGTTCCCTACAAAGGACATTTTGATAAACTTGTAGAGGATGCTGCCAAATATCAGCAGCCGTTAAAGATTATTTTATTAGAAGGCGCAGATCATGATGGCTTTCTCGAGTATATGATCCCTTGGTATGAAAAAAACGTCCCCGTTTTCCTAAAAGATAATCTTGTAGATGGGAAGCAGCAAAAATCGATGAAGACCATTACGCATCAAGATATTTTGATTCGTACTAAAGACGTGCCACGGGAACTGTTAAAATAGAAAGTTTAGTGGGTGCTAAAAAAATAATGGTGTTTTATGCATAGCCCCCCAGCTAAAAAGGTACGAAAGTTGGAAGCATGATCGCAATAAAAACAAGATCTAGGCATGATATGAGAAAAAAGGTGATAGATGATGGGCATTATTAGCTAGCTAATCGCAATTTTTTAAAGACTCTACACTAAATGAACTGATAATGTAGATATTATCGGATATTTTTAGGGTTTTGTGCTATAAAGAATGTGTTCGGGTATGAATATTATTGTAGATTTTTATAAAGGTATAAATTATAACCAGAGAGGAGTAGCATAATGAAACTTCCAAAGATAAAGGATTTGCAAGGTATTGCTAAATATTTTAGTGATGCAACGGGAATATCTACCCTGGTTACGGGAATATCTGCCCTGGTTAAAAATAATATTGATATCTTAAAATTTGTATTTCAAGCAGGTGCTGAAAATAAACAAGAAAAGATTGACATAGTGGAAAACAATGAACCACGTCAGACTCTCTTAACTACATTAAACACTAAAAGCGAGTATTTCTATCAGAGTAATCAGGATTATATCTTTGTAAATAGTGAGACAGGAGATCTAAGTGAAAAAAATGCAGCCAGGGCCATAACATATCGTGAATTTATTGAAGAAAAGGCCGAAGCAGTTGCTAAATCTATGGAAGAGAAGAGAGGGGGTCGTCCACAATTTGCGAGAGATTCAGGAAAAAGAGAGGAAAGTGACTTTGCTAGATCAACACATGCATTGCTTAAACGGTTCGGAGCAGAATCTGTTGCCTCAGGCGTAGGAACGATAGAAAAAGACATTGAAGAGAGCCTTGATAGCGAAGTCAAAAAGCTGGAAAGAATATTGGAAATAAGCAAGGAGCGAGTACTAGATAATCTTAGAAAGAAATTACCAGGACAAGATGCTGAGAACATCTGGGGACAGCTAGAAGCGCACGTACAAAACCGTAAGGTTTATTCAGATGGCCCAGCAAAAGTAAGTGCAGACGAACTTAAAGTAGGTGAAATTATAACAGAGACATTAACAGGGGACGTGAGGGATCTTAGGATGAAACAGACCGTTTCTGCCTGTTTAGAGGAAGTGGAGAAACAAATAGATCTCAAACAGGAGTTAGCAAAGGCTAAAAAAGAGCCAAAAGGAACGGTAATTTATTTTCCCCCAAAAGATAGGAGGAGATCAAGTTCAAGAACTTATTAATCTTTTGGGCGATTTAAAAGAGGATACTGACAAGACTTACAGTAACAGTATAGCTTATGAATATCCACAGAGAGTCGGTTTGGATCGGATGATCGAAGATATCGTTGCAGACATTATAACCAAAATAAATGAAGACAAAATAACCCGCCCTATTAAAATCCATGGAATGTCCATTGGGGGGATGGTCGGATCCGAGGTTGCAAAAAAATTATGTGAGGATCCAGAATTGAAAGGCAATATAGAACTTGAAGTTCACAATACGTCTCGATCATTAAGTAAGCTCGTAAGCTCGTTATCACTTATCCCAGAGGGGATACTGAGTATTTTGATAAAGATTGGCCTAGGCCAGAATCTAGAAACAGAAAAAAACATAGAATATTTAGCGAGTAGGGGTGTGAAGACAAACATATCAGCAACAAAGGGCGATAAGATAATGCAAGGAGATGCATCTTTTATTCATAGCGAGCGTGATGGTGTAAACATATTTAGGAGAATACTGAGAATTATACATCTGTTTAATGGTGTGAAGTATGAAGATAATATTAAGCTTGAAAATTTTGCTCGTGCTATGGTAGATCTATCAACCTTCGTGGGTTTAGTTGCCGTGAACGTGATAGCTGTGCCAGTTATGATGCTAATAGCTATTGATAGATTAAGCACACGGCTTCTTAAAAATAAGAATAATGAGTATGTTTTTGGGGAGTATGCTTTTGGGGATAAAATTCTAGAGTATAAAGAGGGTGAGCCGATTTCGAATATTGCTAGATTTGCCGGTAGATTCTTACTTAAGACGTTAGCTTTTTCGTTTGCTGCAATAGGATTCAGCTTTTTAGTAGGCCAAGACATCATAAAATCTTCGTATGCTGCAATAAAATTCAGCTTTTTAGTAGTCCGAGACAGCATTTTATCTGCTAAAGATAAATTTATGCAATTTATATCCAAGCAAAATCCTAAGCATGAGGAACCACAGGGCGCTACCAAAATATCTGTTGACGATAAGACTCAACTGCTGACCCAAAAATCTGTGGATATACCGCCCCCTAAGGCTGGCCCCGAACCTGAAGGATTGGTTTCAGTAGTGCAATATGAAAAGAGAGAACCAACTAGGGACGATATACATAGCTACAATCTATCATTAGTGAAAAATAAGGGGGAATGGCAAGAAGAGACCAAGGACTGGAAGAGAAAACAGGAAAGTCGTCGGAACCGCATGCACAGGATAACTAAAGCACTGGAAGGTGTAAAAAAAATAATGAGCAAAGTATCTAGAAAGAAACCGTAAGGAGTCTTGAAGAATAATTTTCCTGTTTTAAGATATTCCTAATGAATATATACTTGATTTATAATAATATTAATGTATTAAAACATATTAAGGACAACAAAATGCAAAATAATTTATTTACACAAGGCCTAGATATTCATAACCATGATCAGGTGCTTGATTTGGTATCTCAAGACTGGAGGGTCTTAGAGCACGCTGGTGGGGGGCCAAAAAATGATGATAACATCGTCTGGTTAGCTGTATTGCAAGACTGGAGAGCATTAGAATTTGCTGGCGATGGACCAAGAAATAACACAGAAATCGTATTAGCTGCTCTGGAGCAAGATATAAGGGCCGCGCAATATATAGGTAACGGGCCACGTTACGATCAACGGGTAATCGATCTACTAGGACCGGTTCAGATAAATGATAATGTACAAGGCCCAGTCATAACGCCGCCGCGAGATGACGAAAGCGGTAACACAGGTGCTGCAGAAGATCATCAAGGGCCCGCTAGACCAGTTGTTGCTACGCCGTCTAGTGATGTAAGACCGGTTGCGGCACCTACGCAAGTTGCGGAAAAAGGAATCGTAGATATCCATGGGAGATTACAAGTTCAAGGAAGTAAAATTACAAGCTCAAAAACCGGTGCGCCAGTATCTTTGTACGGTATTAGTCATTTTTGGATAAACGAAGGCTGGGGTGGAGAAAGATTTTGCACAGAAGCGTCAGTAAACGCAATGTGTGATCTTGGTGTCGATGTACTTAGAGTCCCCGTAGGCGTACAAGAAGGTGGTGGTTACTTGCATAATAGAGATTCAGTAAGAGCAAGGATGAATAGCGTGGTATCTGCAGCTATTAACAAAGGTAAATACGTTATCATCGATTGGCATTCGCACAAAGCAACGGACAATGAACCAGAAGCCATTGCTTTTTTCAAAGAAATGGCAGTATTGTATGGACAATGTCCTAATGTGATTTTCGAGATTTACAACGAGCCAGTAGGCGGTGAGACATGGCCAAAGATTAAGGGGTATTCAGAGAGAGTATTGGCAGCAATACGCCAGCAGGGCGCTGATAATCTTGTTATAGCAGGGACGCCAACTTGGTCACAAGATGTGGACGTGGCATCACAAAGTCCATTAAACGATACAAATGTAGCATACGCACTGCATTTTTATGCGGGAACACACCATGATCATATTCGCAACAAAGCAAGAACCGCAATTGCCAATGACTTGCCACTATTTATCTCAGAGTGTGGTGGAGTAAGTTGCACTGGGGACGGAGCATTTGATCATGTTCAGTGGCAAGCTTGGGTCGATCTTATCGAAGAGCATGGGCTTTCAACGATTGGATGGCACATGGGAAATACAGGTAAGTTTGAAACATCTTCAGCTATTTTTCAGCATGTTAACCCGGAAGGGCCATGGAATGATGAGCATTTCACAGAAAGTGGTAGGGCTTTCAGGGCACTGTTGCAAAGCCCAAGAAGGCAGCCTGAACTAGCTGATACATCCAGTGATCATAGTGTGTCTACAACACACACGCTAGGTGGTTAATCAGTCTAACTAATAACATAGGCAGATGCAGCCAAGCTTACGAATTAACGCGTAAGCTTGGCTGCATTACTTTTACCTCTCAGCAGGAGAAAGCCTTGTTCAATGTGTGCTATTTTGCTACAATGCGTCGTCTAGTGAATAGGAGAAATGATGCAAGTTACCAATATAGCCCCTGATTTTACTGTGCCAGCGGTTTCTGCTGAAGGTGAAATTTTAGATGCGTT
>MDTB01064006.1_pt1 | contig 10885 bp, 9 predicted proteins | sample 811161 | NCBI WGS metagenome assembly MDTB01 (sample SAMN05326650, study PRJNA326480) | marine metagenome | isolation source: seawater | place: Mediterranean Sea | collected 2009 | reverse complement strand
TCCAAAGGTTGTTGTTATGCCTTTGGTTGCTTCGAGGTCTTTAATTCCTATGGGCAGGCCTGCCAGCGATCCGATATCCTCATTGTTTAGGCGTTTGGCGTCAACCGCCTTTGCGCTGGCCATGGCGCGATCAAAATCCCGCGTCACCATGGCATTCACCAACGGATCAACCGCCTCAATTCTGGCAATGGATGCTGCCATCACTTCGGCACATGCGAAGTCACCAGCTTTAATCCCGGCGACCAATGCGGTTGCTGTCATACTACAAAAATCGGTCATGTAAAATATATACTTAATAATTAATGCTATCGAATATTAAGACATAAAGATGAGGCAAAGTATAGGTCAATCCGATGCCTGTCATGGCGGCTGCATTTATATTTGGACTTATATTTGGCTAATTAGATATGCCCATTCCCGACTAACCAGAACGACACCTGATATCAGGATGAGCCAGATGATAATCCGCAAAAATTGCTCATCATTGACGCAGCGATAAAGCAAAAGCCCAAGCCGCGCGCCGAGCAAAGTAAATGGAAAAGCCAGCAGAGCAAGAAATAGCACATCCCTCGTCAGTTTGCCCTGAATGATAAAGGCGATTAACACCGCCCCTAACACAAGCATATTAAAAGGTTGCAGAACCGCGCGCCTGTCGGCTTTATTCCAGTCAAGCAGAGTTATCCACATCGTTGGTATCGCCCCCGACAGGCCAGCCAGACCACCTAACACGCCTCCAATGCCACCAATTAAGATATCAATCCAAGGGGTAGATGATGTTATGCGGGGCATATGCCGGCGCAAAATGGAATAGCCGCCAAACATAATCAGCAAACAGCCAATAATCAGCTTTAAGATAAAGACATTGATGAGAGCCAGACAAGCTATCCCAAACGGCACCCCAAGCAAGGCAGGCACGGTATAACGGGCAAGCCGCGCTGGATTTATGACATGCCTGACCTCAATCATGCCTTGGATGCCGCCGATTAATGACATGATGATGACCACAGTCACCGCGTCTTCAGGCGGCAGAACAACAAGCCACCAGCCCAAGGCAAATAGCGCCGTGCCAAAGCCCGCCAGACCAGTAATAAATCCACCAGCCAGCGCCCCAATGGCAAGCATGGCGACTGTGTATAAAGTCATATGTTAATCTGATTTTCCCTTATCATGCCCGTCTTATCATGATGCGCGCCTGCTATCCACAATAAGACTATCACGTCGATCTATTTTTGCATGACGGTGATGTCTGCTGCGATCATATTGCCGCCAACCGTGAGCGCTTCGTGGCTATTAGCATTCAAGGTGACGCGGATCACATGCTCGCCCGGTGTCAAGCCGCCTAAATGCGCCCATTCCCCATAAAGTCTGGATAGTTTAACGCCATCAACATAGAGATGCGCATGCCCAAACCCCGGCTTATGTGTGCCTCCTGCCTGATCAGCAGAAAACGTGAAATGTTCAGTCTGAACATGAAGATTCCAGCCCGATACCGTGTCCTCCATCGCCATTAGTTTAACCGATGGCGGGTTAGCCATGGCAGAAAGATCAATCATCTTATCATGCTTATGTGCTGTTTTCTCTGCGCTATCATGGGCGGCAGGATTATGATGGTCTGTGGTATGGTCATGCCCATCAAGGGTAATGCCATAGCCTGCTGCTACTAAAAATCCGATCAAGGAACCGAAAATACCGCCAATAATCAATAATGAGAAAGACCGCATGTTACCCCCTATATATAGGTATTAATTAATATTAGCTTAGCGTGTTTAAGCGTCATTGTTAACATCTGATGCATGTTCTAGGATAAAATTGTATTCTGATGCAACTTGAACCTTTGCAACTTGAACCTTTATAGCCGGAGACAGCCATGCGGCCATTATCTGATGACTATATTCTGACCATTGCCGCCGACTGGCATCAGTCCGGGCATGATCTGGCTATTGCTATTGTTATCCAGACATGGGGGTCATCGCCGCGGCCAGCAGGAAGCATCATGATTATCCGTGATGATGACCTGGTGGAAGGGTCGGTTTCTGGCGGCTGTGTTGAAAGCGCAGTTATCAGCGCCGCTCATGACGTCATGGCTGGAAAATCATCGCAAAGACTAGATTTTGCGGTTGCTGACGCCGATGCCTGGCAAGTCGGGCTGTCTTGTGGTGGCGCAATATCGGTTTGGGTCTGTGCCGCCTCTGCTTTTGGCAGTGATGCGGCTGATCTCTTTTCCTATGTTAAAGCCCGGTCGGCTCAGCACCAAATGATCGCTATTGACTGCCAGCTCCATCAGCATCAGATGAAGGCGGTAAGCCCCAAGCAAGAGAGACAGGAGACGCAGGAGGCGCATATTTATCCGATCAATCAATGTAGCGATGATGCCAGCCATTTTGTTTTAGTCATCCCGCCAGAGCCGCGGCTTTATATCATTGGCGGGGTTCATATCAGCCAGCATCTTGCCCCCATGGCTATTGCCGCTGGCTTTAACACCACGATCATTGACCCGCGTAGCCATTTTGCCAATGCTGAGCGTTTTCCAAATATAACCATGATCACCGACTGGCCTGATGAGATATTAGATGCTGCCAATATTGATGAACATACAGCGATTGTAACACTAACCCATAACCCTAAACTTGATGATGCGGCGCTTCATGTAGCGTTAGAAAAACCAGCGTTTTATATCGCCAGTTTGGGCAGTAGACACACCCACGCCAAACGCTGTGAGCGATTAAAAGCAGATGGCTTTAATGATGATCAGCTTGCCCGCATCAATGCCCCCGCCGGATTAGCAATTATGGCGAAAACTCCGGCAGAGATTGCCATTTCTATCCTGGCGCAACTGATCGCTGTCTATCGGGGCAAGATATCGGCAGCAATGACAACAAACGGATAAAGCGATGCGATATATATGCGGAATCCTGTTAGCCGCTGGACAATCCAAACGCATGGGCAAAGCCAATAAGCTCCTCATGCCTGCTGATAGTAGCGGTGAGCCAATGATAAGCCGTATCGCCAAGACAATGCTGGCTAGTGAGCTTGATGAGGTGATGGTAATTCTAGGCCATGATGCCAATCATATCGCCGCCGCCTTATCGGATATGCCTTTAGATTTGCACGAATATTCTGATTATGCTGAAGGCATGAGCGGCTCTATCCGCCATGGGCTTGGCCAGATGAATGCGCGCGCCACTGATGCTATGATCATGCTTGGGGATATGCCCAATATCACGGCGCCACTGATCAATGATTTGATCAACAGCCATAAGCGCCTTCCCGAAGCTGATGAGGCGATTACTTTACCACTCATTACAGGACCACTTATTACAGAGCCTATGAGAGAGGAGCCTATAAAAGAGGAGCCAATGATTGCTGGCAGAACGGCACATCCTGTGATCTGGGGGCAACGATTTTTCCCATTGCTTGAACATATTCGAGGGGATAAAGGCGGCAGAGATATCATAAAAAAACACCCCGAAGCGATTAACCCTCTTGCTATAAATGATAGCAGATGCTTTCTTGATGCTGATACGCCAGATGATCTGAAAAATATAGTGGATAACTGCACTTGGCAGACCGCGATAAAATAATGACTTGAGGTTTATAATTCATTCGTATACAAACGAATTAGTACAGCATTATCGGATTAACATCTAATTAAAATATAGCTTGGTCAGGTGAGCAATACTAACCCCAACAAAACTAAATGAGAATATGATGAGCTTCACCTGTCCTGATTCTGCTTTTTCTGAAACCGTTACCGAGGTTGAACATTATACTGACCGCTTATTCCGTTTCCGGTTAACGCGGCCTGCGAGTTTCCGTTTTCGGTCAGGTGAGTTTGTGATGATCGGCCTGCCGGGGGAAAAACCTGTCTGGCGCGCCTATTCTATCGCCAGCCCGTCATGGGATGAAACGCTGGAGTTTTATTCAATCAAAGTTCCAGGCGGGCCGTTAACCGAGCATCTGCAAAATATCAAAATCGGTGATCAGGTTTGGTTCCGCAAAAAACCGACAGGCACCCTGGTTCTTGATGCGCTATTGCCGGGCAACCGGCTTTGGATGATATCAACAGGGACAGGGTTTGCGCCATTTGCATCACTTATCCGCGACCCCGAAGCCTATGACAAGTTTGAAGCCCTGATTGTCACCCATAGCTGCCGTGAAGTGGCGGAGCTTGCCTATTCCATCAATACGGTTGCGCTGACCAAGGCCGACCCATTAGTCGGTGAACTCGCCGACAGGTTAACGCTGGTGACGACAACAACGCGAGAGCAATCCGCCTTTATGGGGCGTATCACGACTCTCATGGAAAATGGTCAGCTCTATGCCCATCTCAATCTGCCGCCGCTTGATCCAGAGCATGATCGTGTCATGATATGTGGGTCAATGGCGATGCTCAAGGATGTTAAGGCGAACTTGGATGCGGCGCAATTTACCGAAGGTTCAAACAGCATGCCCGGGCAATATGTTGTTGAACGCGCATTTGTTGATTAAATCGGTTTTCATACGCCACACAACCATGAGGACTTAGCGCAAGCCATCCTCACCTTTTACATCGGCAACGCCTAATCCCCCCATGCGGTGATGTATCCGTGGGCCCTTGGTCATCGCCAGACAGAACATAATCTCACCTCGCCGAGGGGCATCAGCCAGACGCACTTCCATGGCATCAAAATGGCTTCTGACATAGGCAGCATTAATATGTCCTAACGGGATATCAATAGCGCATCCGGCGCCACCTACTTTCATTGAGGATGGTACAATCGCCTTTGCCTCACCTAATCTTTCACGCATGGCATAACCGCCCGGCACATGCCAAAGCGCGGTCTGCTCAAGCTCACCATCTTCGCCAGCAAGCCCGGCTTTGCCATAGCCATCAATCCCATCTAATCCCCCTAGCGCATCAATCAGCTCATCCGTCATCATCAGCCCCAGCGGTCTCAGATCATCCATGGCAGATTGTAAATCCTCATGATAAGCCCCGGCAAATGGATTGCCGACAACAGCAACCATAGCAGCCCGCAAGCGCGGCGTTTCAGGAGCTGGCCCACCTTCGTGAAAAATCGTTTCAAGAAAGAGCTGGGTTTTCCGAATGGGGAACATAGTCACGGTATCATCTCCTTTTGACGGGTTCGCTGGGATAGGCTCTGATCCAGATTCTGATCCAGACCAACAACACGGATATGATCTTTGACCCGAATTAATGCCCCTGCTATGGGTTTGATCGCCATAATAGCCCGCGTTTCAGCTTCGCCAGCATTTAAGGCATAATTGATTGAGGCCGCAGATAGCGCCCCGACTTGGCGTGTCACTGGCCGGCAGCCTAAATCACTTTCGGGCAGGAGATCATGGGCAGGAATACGGCTGACCGCCTTTACATCAGGATGATATGGCGGCAGATCAGGGGGCAGATTTACGGCATTAGCGATCATGGTTGCCGCCGTATCAGCATTCGCCGCCGTATCAGCAAGCACAACAACCGCATCAGCAATGCCAAGCGAAAAGCTACGCCCACTAAATCCAGATGTCGCCATGCCGCGCCAGATAGTATCAGAGCTGATAGTACATTTTGCAGTATCCAGATTGGCCATCAATGCCGTGACTTTACAGCCATCAGCCAGCCAAAACGCGATATCGCCGCCATTATTAACGCTTGCCTTGGTAAGCCCGGCTTCGGCAGTCATCGCCGCTAGCACATGATCAGCAACCGCACCCGCAACCGCCGCCATCGGAGTGACAAAGCGCTTGCCATAACCGCCTGTTGCCCGTGCCATGCGCCGGGCAATCGGATGCTTGTAACATTCCGGGCTAGCCGTTTGTCGGCGCAACTCAGGCAGCTCAACGACGAGCTGTTCAAGTAAATGCTTCATGGCATGAACGGCCTTGCGATAGGCAAGTTGCGCGGATTGCCCCTCCGCCTTAATGATTAAATCAATAGGCCCGTGCGACAGATGCAGGCGGTTATCAGGGGCGAGCCAGCTGGCTTGCAGTGATGAGGCTGTTGCTAGCATAGAATGACTTTCATCACCGTTTAATCATCATGGTCAGACGCATTAGAATTTTCAGCATCTGTGGTAAATACGACCTGACTATCTTTGGAATACTCGCCACCTGATGCCATAATATCAGACACCGAGCGGATGGCATCCTGATGTCCGCCGAGAGCAATATATTCGTCTTTGGGTACGGTGAATTCCAGCGGCGCCACAATCGCCGGTGTCGGCACATAGCCAAAGGCTTGGTCTGGCATTTTTGATACATCGACCATAATCGTGATGCCGCCGCCCGGCCAGACAAAGCCTTCTATGCCGCCACAAGTGACTTTGGTTTTTCGGGTCTGTACCGATGCGGTCAAGCGGATCGGGTTTTTGGTCACCCCCGACCGTAGAGAGCCACCAGCACCCCCCATAAACATAACCGTGCAAAGCGCCGGTTCACAATTTTCTGAGATTAATTTGACGCTATCCTGCAAGGCTTTCGGCATTGGTTGCGGTTGTGGCGTCAGGTCATCATCAAGAACAAAATAGCCAGAATGTTCACCCGTTGTCGATACCATCAACAAGGTTAGCCCAGGTCTTGCGCCTTTGGCTGGTCGCCATGCGCCAAGTATTTTTAGCGGGTCCTCAAGGTCTGTTCCGCCCCATCCTAACCCCGGCCCTGCCACTTGAAAATAGCGGCCGGGTGTTGATCTGCGGCCATTAATCGTGATGCCAGTATCGGGCCAGTCAAGCACCTTGCCAGCCTGATGTTCAGAAACAACGCCAGTGATATGATCATCGACAACAACAACCTCATCAACCAGCCCAACCCATTGTGAGGCAAACATGCCGATTGTCGCCGAACCGCAGCCAACCCGCATTCGCATTTCCGCTTTACCATCAACAATTGGCGGCTTGCCAGCTTGCACCACGACCGTTGAGCCAGCATCAATGGTCAGCTCAACAGCCTCTTTATTACATAGCTTCATCAGCGTATCACATGTCACCCGACCTTCGGCTTTGCTGCCCCCCGTCAGATGATCAACACCGCCCAATGATAGCATTTGAGAGCCATATTCACTGGTGATGACCAAACCCACAGGCTCATCATTGACGCGGATAACCGCACCCTCTTTTCCAAGATGGCGATCAGTATCAATCTTAACCTTAACCCCACAATAGGAAAAAATAGCTTCGGTTACGACCGTGACAAAATCAGCATCACTGTGATATTGCCCAACAATAAATGGCGCCGGCTTATAGTCTGGATAGGTTGTTCCTGCCCCAATGGCGGTAACAAACATCTCATTTTCCTGGCCAAGGCTACCATCCCAGCTAGCCCCCAGAAATGGTTTAACAGCATCGCCCGCAGCTATTCGGCGATCCAGAATAGTCAGGGGGTCAAGCCGGATTATCTGGCCATCTTTGTTTGCATATCGATCACAAGCACCCGAATTGCCATCAGCGATATAACACATTACCGGGCAGGCATCGCATCTCATTTTTTCTGATGCTTTTTTGGTCATTCTGCGGCCTCATCGACATTGTTATTTGCCTGAATTGCCGCCAATACCCGATGCGGAACAGCAGGTGTTTGATATAATCTGGCGCCGCCAGTGGCATCAGTAATAGCATTAAGAATAGCCGGGGCAGTCGGGATCAATACATGCTCACCCAACCCCTTAACACCCATCGGGCCTTCCGGGTCTGGCACCTCAATCAGATGATATTCAATCTCCGGCATATCGCCGATAGACGGGATAAGATAATCATGCAAGTTTTCGGTGCGGCCAGGGATATATTCTTCCATCAAGGCCATGCCCAGCCCTTGTGCAATACCGCCATCTATTTGTCCTTCCGCCAATAGCGGATTAACGACCTTGCCCAAATCATGAGCGGCGGAAATATGTAATACCTTCACCGTCCCTAGTTGCATATCCACCTCAACCACGGCGGCATGCGCCCCAAACCCATAAAGCGCATAAGGCTTACCCTGACCAAACTCATCCAGCTCCTCGGTTGGCGGGTTATAGGTTTCCTCTGCCATCAGCACATAGCCGTAAGGATTTGCTGACATGTCGCCAAGCGTAATCTCATGCTGCTTATCACCGTGGCTGACATGAATAGACCCTTCGGCCATTTCAATAATCGCATCATCACCTAGATTACTGAGCCGTAATATCTGACGGCGGAGGGCTTGTCCTGCTAACATAGCGGCTTTACCTGTTATGAAGGTCTGGCGTGAGGCCGAGGTCTTGCCGCAATCGGGGGTGATAGCTGTATCGCCGCCAATAATTGAGATATGCGCGAGTGGGAGGCCGAGCGCATCAGCGCAAATCTGGGGTATGACCGTGTTTGAGCCCTGGCCAATATCTGCCGCCCCCTGATGCAAGACAACCTGACCATCTGCGGTCACCCCCAGCCTGATCGTTGACGGGTTTGGCAAGGCCGTATTACCGCATCCATACCAACATGATGACACACCAATACCGCGTTTTTTGCGGCTATTCCTGGCATTAAAATCAACAATCTGTTGCTGGTGCTTTTGCCAGAATGGTTCTAACGCCGCCAGACATTCATCTATGCCAACCGCTGGCAGAGACTGGTTACAGATCGTGGTATCATTATTTTTTAAGGCGTTGAGGCGTCTGAAGGCTAATCTGTCGATATCACATTTTTCCGCCAGCTCATCATATAGCGCTTCTTGAATGATCGTTGACTGCGGCACGCCAAAGCCGCGAAACGCCCCTGATGGCGGGCCATTCGTATGAATAGCGCGAGCTTGCGCTAAATAATTCGGCGTTTTATATGGCCCTGATGCATGGATAGGTACCCGTGATGCCACCGTCGGCCCCCAACTCGCATAGGCGCCAGTATTAAAATCACCCTGGAATTCCATGGCTGTGATATGGCCTTTTTTATCAGCCGCAATCCGCGCCTGCATTACCCCCGGATGGCGTTTCGTCGTTGACATCATAGACTCATTTCGGGAATAGACAATGCGGCATGGCTGACCTGTTTTAAGCGCCACCAGACCAAGCAAGGGCTGAACAGAGACATCAAGCTTTGAGCCAAAACCGCCACCCGTTGCTGAAGGAATAATGCGTATCTTCTCCACCGGCACACCAAGCACCTTGGCAGTATCATCACGATCCATAATCGGCGCTTGGGTACAGGCTTGAATGACAACCGTATCGCCATCCATCCACGCCACCCCTGCTTCTGGTTCGATATAAGCATGCTCGACATAACTGGTGGAAAATGACATCTCAGCAACATGATCTGCGGCGGCAAAGCCCTTATCAATATCGCCATGTTTGACGATCCCATTAATCAGAATATTGTTGTCACGATGCGCATGTATCTGTGCTGTGCCATCGGCAAGCGCCACCTCGACATCCATAATTGCTGGCAGTTCTGTCCAATCAATCGGAAAGTCGGATATATCCATTGCCGCAACATCCTGCGACTTGCCGACAATGACGGCGACCGCTTCGCCTTTGAATCGCGCCGCATCTACGGCAAGCGCTGGCTGATCAGCCATTGGCGGGATAACGCCAAACTGATTATCACCATCAATATCACTAGCTAAAAAAACATGACTGACAAGATCATGCCTCGCCACCCATGCCGCGACATCACCAATGGTAAATTGTGCCGAATGATAAGGTGACCGAAGCACCCGCAAAGTAAGCGCATGTTCAGGCCAGTAATCAGCACCAAAAATCTCATCCCCATTAAGCTTAGGGATGCCGTCAAGCCGTTCCACCCTTGCCCCAACAGCACCATGCCGGCCAGGCATAGGCGCGGCAGGTTTTTCCATCGCGGCATCCATCACCGCATCTATAATCTTGGTATAACCGGTACAGCGGCAAAGAACCCCGCCAAGCGCGTCCTCAACCTCCGCACGGCTCGGTGCTTTGTTGGCGCGAATTAAGGGTGCCGCCGCCATCAACATTCCGGGTGTGCAAATCCCGCATTGGGTAGCGCCATGACGGCTAAAGGCTTGTTGCAGTAACGACAAACTTGATCCATTGGCCAAGCTTTCCACCGTTTCAATATGACAGCCATCGGCTTTTGCCAGCGTCATCAGACATGAACACACAGGCTCACCATCAACAAGAACGGTGCAAGCGCCACAATCACCAGCATTGCATCCTATTTTTGTGCCTGTTAGATGCAGCTCTTCACGCAAGACTTCGCTGAGCCGCATTCCAGCCTGGCATGTGACAGTTGCTTTGGCGCCATTTACCGTCAGCGTGAATTGGTTCTGATCACTCATCAGCCCCTCCTCCACCATTCCTTAACTGATTAAGGCAGTTATCAATGGCCTCACATAAAAGCGTTTTTGCCGCCGTAATCCGATAACTGGCAGTGCCGCGGATATCATCAATAGGATTAATCACCGCCTCAATATCTGTTTCCGCAACATAATGTGATGCCGGAATAGCGGCGTTGTGGATATCCAAGCCGATCAAATCCGCCTCAACCTTATTCAGCCTGACCGCGACCGGACTACACGACCCCAGCGATAGCGCGGCATGGGTAATGCGCTGATCGCTAACCTCAATTCGCGCGGCTGCCATGACGATAGAAATAATCAGATATTTGCGTGTCCCCAATTTACGGAAAGATGATACTCCCGTCTCAGCGGTTTTTGGCACCAACACCGCTGTCATAATCTCATCAGCCTGGCGCAAGGTTTTCCGAGGACCAACAATAAAATCACTAAGCGGCAGTTGCCGTGAGCCAGATGCGGAGGTCAGCTCAACAGACGCATCCAGCGCCAGCAAGCACGGAATACTATCCGCCGCCGGTGACGCATTACAAAGATTGCCAGCTATCGTGCCAGCATTTTGAATTTGAATAGAGCCAATTTCGCGGGCTGCTAATTTTAGCATATCATAGGCTGG
>MDTB01118255.1_pt1 | contig 10886 bp, 8 predicted proteins | sample 811161 | NCBI WGS metagenome assembly MDTB01 (sample SAMN05326650, study PRJNA326480) | marine metagenome | isolation source: seawater | place: Mediterranean Sea | collected 2009 | reverse complement strand
GGCGCATTTCATTATGCTTAGGGCCAGATGAATATTTAATTCTTACAGAGCAAGGAAGTGAGATTCATTTAGAGAAAAATTTAAACTCAAGCGATATCATCAAACAAATTTCTGTAACAAACGTATCAGACGCGCTTTGCGCAATAGCACTTTCTGGTGAAAAAGTGCGCGACCTATTATCAAAGGGTTGTGCTATTGATTTGCATCTAGACAGCTTTGGCAGAAACCAGTCTGCACAATGCGATCTTGCACTAGCCAATATCATATTAATATGTCTGAAGGAGGATGCGTTTATCTGCATCTGCCGAACCAGCTTTGCTGAGTATGTTTTAGATTGGTGCCTTGATGCTGGATTTGAATTTGGCATTTCTGCAAGTGCGAGTATTTGACTGGCGCTATTAATAATCAGAGTCAGGGAGTGCTTCTTTACGCTGCTCGATAAATGCCCTAAGCGCCTCGTCAATGCTCAAATCAATATCTGGTGCCTTATAGGACTCAAGCATTTGCCGTGCTTTATTTCGTGCTCTTAACTCTGCATCTTGTGCGCCTTCCGATGACCATTGCTCATACGTGGTATAATCTGCCATTGAAGAACGCCAGAACGCTGTTTCAAAATTTGCTTGGGTGTGATCTGAACCAAGGAAATGCTGACCAGGCCCTACTTGCTTTAGGGCACCTAATGCCAATCCGTTTTCAGAAATATCAATTCCAGAGACTAGGCTATTCATCATGGTTAGCTGGTCTGCATCAAGAACAAGCTTAGCAAAATCTGACACTAGCCCACCTTCAAGCCATCCAGCTGAGTGGAGTGCAAAATTTACACCCCCCATCACTGTTGGAAGGATAGTATTTGCTGATTCGTATGCTGCTTGTGCATCTGCTGATTTTGCAGCCGTAAGAGAGCCACCAGATCTAAATGGCACTCCAAGCCTGCGGGCAAGCTTTGCACATCCGTACAACACTTTTGCTGGCTCTGGTGTGCCGAATGTTGGCGCACCTGTCTGCATTGAAATAGAGCTAGCAAAGCTTCCAAATATAACTGGGACGCCTTTATTTAATACTTGTGTTAATGCAATTCCTGACATCGCTTCTGCCAGAATCTGAGTAAGCGTCCCTGCTACAGAAACAGGCGACATTGCCCCTGCCAATATAAATGGTGAGACTATGCACGCCTGTCCTGCACGTGCATAAACCTTCAGAGCACCCAGCATGGTATCATCCCAAGTCATAGGAGAATTTGCATTAATAAGAGATACTAATACACAATTATTCTGAACGAACGATCCCCCAAATAACAAACGTGCCATAGCCAGTGTGTCTTCTGCTCTAGATGGGGCAGTAACAGAACCCATAAATGGTTTGTCAGAGTAACGAATATGTGCGTAAACCATTTCGAGGTGACGTTTTGTGACTGGCAAATCAACCGGCTCACATAGGGTGCCTCCAGAATGATGCAGCCCCGGTAGCATATAAACTAATTTAACCATATTTATGAAATCTTCGATTTCAGCGTATCGTCTCTCCCCATCAAGGCCCCTGACAAAAGGCGGCCCATAAACAGGTGCAAAAACAAGATTGTCGCCGCCAATCTCAACAGACCTCTCAGGGTTTCTTGCATGCTGGGTGAATTTGCGTGGTGCAGTCGCTAGAAGTTTGCGTGCCAGCGCTTCAGGAAACCTTACTCTGGTTCCATCAACATCGCAGCCAGCATCCTTTAATAAGTTTAAAACTTCTTGGTCATCTCTAAACTCAATACCTATCTCACTTAAGACAATGTCAGCGTTTGTTTCTATTAACTCCGCAGCTTCATCATGCAAAATATCAATCGGCGGAATATTGCGGGTTATGTAAGCTTGGGTTTCTTGTTGACTACTCTCACGAGCCGCCCGCCTTGCAGCTCTACCCCCACCGCGGCGCGTGGGTTTATCATTATCTTGCTGTGTCATAAGCTCTTCCTATTTTTTAAGCTCTTAGCCTGGCATTTTCAGGGTCAAACGGGCTTTCTTCTATCACCTCAGCAATATATATTTTACCCAATATATCAATTTCTAAAACTGCGCCAATAACCGCCTGTTCTGGCTTAACCATAGCTAAGGCAATTGAAAAGCCGACTCTAAACCCATATCCGCCAGATGTAGCACGACCTACCAGCTTTCCACCATTATAAATTGGGTTGCCCCCGATTGCATCTGCATCAGTTGTGTCCCGAACATGAAGAGTTACAAATTGATTATTAGCCTCTTTTTCGCTGGATAAAACCAATCGCTCACGACCAAGAAAATCAGGTTTATCAAGTTTAACAAACTTATGAAGACCTGATTCAAAGGCCGAATATTCAATACTCATTTCAGTGCCTACCATACGATATGATTTTTCAAGACGCATCATATCCATTGTCCTGATACCAAATGGTTTTACATTGAATTCTTTGCCTGCAGCAAATAAAGCATCAAAAATGTGATTTTGATATTCAATAGGATGATGCAACTCCCATCCTAGTTCGCCCACAAAGTTAACTCTAGCAGCAATCGTAGGTGCATATCCCACATTAATCTTTTTTGCGGTGAGCCATTTAAACGCTTTATTTGACATGTCAGTTGTTGTGACTCGCTGCAATAACTCTCGCGATTTAGGCCCAGAGACAACTAATACACCCATGCTATTGGTAAGGTCAGTGAATTGCACACTGCCATCTGTTGGCATTTGTTTTTTTAGCCAGTCGTGGTCAAGTCTTTGCGCTGCGCCTGCTGATATAAGATAAAAACTATCCTCTTTTTCTTTCATGATGGTAAATTCAGAATGCACCCCACCGCCGACAGATAAGGAATGCGCCAAAATTATTCTTCCCTTACTTTTTGGTAGTTTATTGGCTATCATTTTTTCAAGGAACGCCGCTGCTCCGAGGCCAGATATACGGCATTTACCAAAGGCTGACATATCTAGTACACCAACATTTTCGTTTACATGTTTAACTTCATTTCCGACATGCTCAAACCAGTTAGATCTTCTAAATGACCAGTCATCATCACGCGCAACCCCATCTGGTGCAAACCAGTTAGCGCGCTCCCATCCGAATCTTTGACCAAAAACAGCACCCATGTTTTTTAACCTATCATAACAAGGTGGCGTGCGAAGCGGCCTACCTGCTGGACGCTCCTCATCTGGAAAGTGAGTTACAAAAACATGCGCATAGGCTTCTTCGTTTTTGACGGTAAGATAGCTTTTGGTAGCATAATCACCAAATCGCCTTGGCTCGACCCCGTTCATATCAATTGTCGGCTCACCTTCTACAATCCATTCTGCAATTTGGAACCCAGCACCTCCCGCAGCAGTAATGCCAAAACTATGCCCCTCACTAAGCCAAAAATTTGGTATATCCCATGCAGGACCCACAATTGGGTTTCCATCTGGTGTATAAGCAATCGCGCCATTATAAACTTTTTTAACGCCCACTTCTCCAAATGCTGGAACTCGGCGAATAGCTGATTCAATGTGCGGCATTAAACGCTCCAGATCTTCTTGAAACAATTCATATTCGCTGTCATCATCTGGGCCGTTTGGATAGCAGACAGGTGCTCCAACTTCATAAGGGCCAAGAATTAAGCCGCCATTTTCTTCTCTCATATACCAAGAGCCGTCAGATTCACGAAGCACACCCATTTCTGGTAATCCCTGTGCTTGCCTCTCCTGAATTGCGGGGTGCGGTTCTGTTACGATATATTGATGTTCAACTGGAATAACAGGGATATCAAGACCAACCATAGCCCCAGTTTTCCGTGCAAAGTTTCCTGTTGCGGAAACAATATGTTCTGTAATTATATCGCCCTTATCTGTTTCTACGCGCCATTCACCTGCTGATGTTCGAGTCATAGATAAAACAGTTGTATTGCGATTTATTTCTGCACCTAAATCCCGTGCCCCTTTGGCTAATGACTGGGTAAGGTCTGCAGGCTGGATATAGCCGTCACCTGGATTACGGATTGCGCCAATCAGCCCGTCTTTAACTGCGAGCGGCCAGATTTCAATAACTTGTTCTGGTGTAAGCACCTCAACATCTACGCCAATCGTGCTTGCAACACCTCGATATTGCATATATTCATCCATTCTGTCCTGATTATCCGCAAGCCTGATGTTGGAGACTTGAGAGAGCCCCGGATTAAGGCCTGTTTCAGTCTCTAATTTGCGATATAACCCAAGCGCATATTTATGAAGCTGGCCAACAGAATAAGACATATTAAATAATGGAAGCAGTCCAGCGGCATGCCATGTCGAACCAGAAGTAAGCTCTTTGCGCTCAACAAGCACACAATCGCTCCACCCTTTTTTAGCAAGATGATATAAAGTGCTGACTCCAACAACACCTCCTCCTATCACAACCACACGCGCATGTGTTCTCATATCCGCAACTCCCCAGATGCCAGCTCCTACAGAGCCTTATATAAACTTTGATTTTATTTTATATATAATAAAATAAACAATTTCAGGGCATGGTAAATCGCTTCAATACGACCTTGAATACCATAAATCAGGCAAATAAATGGTTAGCCGTAAAATCACGACCTTCAAGTTCACCTAAAAACAATTGATAGTGATAAATGATTAGTATCTTTTAAGGATTAAGCCGGGTTGATTTCCAGATACCTTCAGCATCTTGTTTTAGCTGAAACCTGTCATGAAGCCTATATGCACCGTCTGCCCAGAATTCAATTTCAACTGGCTTTATTATGAAACCGCCCCAATGTTCTGGGCGAGCTACAGATTTACCTGCGAATTTCTTTTCATATTCATCAACATTGCGGTTTAATTCAGCTCTTGTATTAAGCGGCCGTGATTGATTAGATGCCCAGGCGCCAATTTGGCTTCCCCTCGCTCTAGTTGCAAAATAAGCATCACTCATGGAGGGGCTTATTTTATCAACTTCGCCGACAATTCTTACTTGCCGGCGCAAAGATTTCCAATGCAAACAGGCAGCCGCTTTTTTAGTGGTGGCGAGTTCTTGGCCCTTCCGGCCAGTATAATTTGTGAAAAAGACAAACCCATTTGGTGACCATTGTTTCAACAATACGATGCGCACAGAAGGCATGCCATCCTTGTCCACAGACGCAATTGCCATAGCGTCTGGGTCATTAAGCTCGCAGGCCTCAGCTTCTTGATACCATTCATCAAACAACTCAAATGGATTTTTATCAAGGGTATCGCTATGAAGAACCCCTTCTTGAATTTTACTCATGACTTGCTCACTACTCCTCAGGTATAATCAGAGAACCACAAAGATAAACTTGTTTTAACTCATTTTAATATGCAGCTATTATTTAGACTGATATTTGCCTGTTTCAATAATACAAATTCCCATTGCCTTACTATTGCCATAAATAGAAACATAATTATATTTAATGCCATGTTTAAACAAGATAGAAACTCAATGGAGCAATCTGGATGATCAAAGTTATATATTTTTCGGCAGCTGCGTTACTGTTATTAAGCTCTGGTTCGGTTAGCGCTACCACTTCTTCTGAAACTGTTTTGGGAGAGGTTATAAGCGTGATTGAAAGAACCCGAGAAGTGATTAGGCAAACCCCATCAATAGAACGTGTATGTGAAGATAAAGATGTGCCTGTGTATGGCAGCAACGGACAACAGAAAAACGACCTTGGTTCTATGATTATCGGAGGGATTATTGGCTCTGCTATCGGAAATAAAATGTCAGATTCTGAAGGGGCAGGTGCTGCAGGCACTGTTGCCGGCGCTATAATCGGTAAAACGACAGCAGATGAGGCAAATAAAAAAAACCAAGAAATAGTAGGATATAATAGAACACGTTCATGTGAAAATGTAAAAACAGTGACCCAGCAAACTATTCAGGAAGTTATTGGATACCGGCTTACAATCAATGTTGACAGCAAATTCATTGATATTAACACACAAACAAAGTATCTTCCTGGAAGTCAAATCATGATTACAAAAACAGTTAGTTATTCGGTCCAATAAGTATAAATAAGATTGACTTAGTATATGAGTTCTTGCGGCCTTATTTATTTTTACTGTAAATAAGTGATACTATTGTTATTGGTTACTATCCGATAGTTATAGATATAAAATTACAAACTAAAGCAAGGCTTAGGCACATATAATGAACATCTCACAGGGAATATTAGCAGGCAAAAAAGGCCTGGTTATGGGAGTCGCCAATAACCGTTCTATTGCATGGGGCATTGCGTCCGCAGTAGCCGCCCAAGGCGCGGAGCTGGCATTTAGCTACCAAGGTGATGCACTTAAAAAGAGGGTTGGGCCCCTTGCCCAGTCAGTTGGCAGTAACCTCACGCTGGAATGTGATGTAACTAGCGAAGAATCTATGGACTCGCTATTCTCAAAATTAAAATCCGAATGGGGCGGCCTTGATTTTTTTGTTCATGCGATTGCATATTCTGATAAGGAAGAATTAACCGGATTGTATCTTGATACAAGCAGGGATAACTTTAATCGTACAATGGATATCTCTGTTTATTCTTTTACGGCACTTGCCAGACGCGCTGCTGAAATGATGAATGATGGTGGCGCAATGTTGACTTTGACTTATTATGGCTCTGAGCGTGTGATGCCACACTATAACGTAATGGGTGTTGCAAAGGCCGCGCTTGAAGCCTCTGTCCGATATTTAGCTGTTGACCTTGGCGTGCGCAATATTCGGGTAAATGGTTTATCAGCTGGCCCGATGAAAACATTAGCAGCCTCAGGTATTGGCGATTTTCGATATATTCTAAAATGGAATGAGTATAATTCTCCATTAAAACGCAATGTGACTTTAGACGATGTTGGTGGCGCTGGATTATATTTGCTGTCGCCTCTCTCCTCTGGAGTTTCTGGCGAAACCCACCATGTGGATTGTGGTTATCATGTCGTTGGAATGAAAGCTGTGGACGCACCCGATATATCTGTTGTGAAATCAGATGACTGATAACAGGTTTGGAAAACTATTCTCCTTTACCAGTTTTGGTGAAAGCCATGGCCCCGCAATTGGGTGCGTTGTTGATGGTGTCCCACCTAAGATAAAACTTACACCAAACGACATCCAACCATATTTAGACCGCAGAAAGCCAGGAAAAAATCGTTTTGTCACTCAGCGCAAAGAGGCAGACGAGGTAGAAATATTATCTGGTGTTTTTGAGGGTATGACGACAGGAACCCCTATTTGTCTGTTAATAAAAAATACAGATCAGCGCTCGAAAGATTACGGTGATATCGCAAAACAATTCAGACCAGGCCATGCTGATTATACCTATTTTGAAAAATATGGCATTAGGGATTATCGTGGGGGCGGTCGTTCATCTGCACGCGAAACAGCAGTTAGGGTTGCAGCAGGTGCAATTGCGGATATTGCATTATCAAGAATATTAGGGGATTCTTTCAAAATAAAAGCCAGCGTTGTCCAAATTGGTCCTCATAAAATCAATGCTAATAGATTCAATGAGAATGAAATTAATAATAACCCGTTTTTCTGTGGCGACGCAAAAGCAGCAATCGAATGGGCAAACTATCTTGATGATATTCGTAAGAAAGGATCTTCAGCAGGCGCTATCCTAGAAGTGATAGCAACAGGAGTTCCAGCTGGTATTGGACAACCTATTTATGGCAAACTTGATTCGGAAATCGCAGGCGCAATGATGTCTATAAATGCTGTTAAGGCAGTCGAAATAGGTGCTGGGTTTTCGTTGTCTGAGGCACCAGGTGAGGTTGCGGGTGATGAGATGCAAATGTTAGACGGCAGAACCGAATTCTTATCCAATAATGCTGGCGGAATTTTGGGGGGAATATCGTCTGGCGCACCAATAACAGCTCGTATTGCTATCAAGCCTACATCGTCTATTTTAAAGACTCGCAAATCCATAGATAAAGATGGAAACAATGTAGAATTAATAACAAAAGGGCGGCATGACCCGTGTGTTGGTATAAGGGGCGTTCCGGTAGTTGAGGCTATGTTGGCCTGTGTTCTACTCGATCTTTTAATGTGTCATCATGCACAGACTACTATTTTACCTGATTCATAAAAATTAGTTAACGAAAAGCGGCTACCAGAGTTTCGCGGTTTCCATCGGTGCCCTCAATAGGGGATGGACAAGTGCCTCGAATATGCCACCCTTGCTCTTGTAAAAAGCAGCATATAGAGTTTTCTGCCATATTTCTTGCATTTTCATCACGCACAACACCGCCTTTCCCAATAAAGGCTTTTCCAACCTCAAATTGAGGCTTGATAAGCGCTAGTAAATCCGCCTTTGGTGATGCGAGCGCTAGTGCTGGGGGAAGCGCCAGTTGCAAAGAGATAAAAGAGACATCACATACAATTATCGAGGGCGGTGTATCGATTATATTTTTATCAAGTAGTCTTGCATTTGTCTTTTCAAGATTGCGCACTTTCGGGTTTTTTCTGATGGTTTTGGCTAGCTGGCTATGCCCGACATCTACCGCATAAATAAAAGCGGCTCCTCGTTTAAGCAATACATCTGTAAACCCTCCTGTGCTTGCTCCTAGATCAATGCAAATCTTGTCTGCTATCTCGACTTCATTGAAATGATTTAGTGCCTTTTCTAATTTAAGTCCGCCTCTGCTAACATAATCCAGAATATCTGTATCTATTGATATAAGTGCATCAGCTCTAATTAGCTGGCCCGCCTTCTTAACAGGTTTCCCCTCTACCATAACAGACGAATTTGAAATAATATCACGCGCTTTTTGCCTGCTAGGCGCAAAACCGCGAGCAACCATTACAATATCAACACGTTGTTTTTCACGAATGTGCACTATTTGCCAATTTAATATTATCGGTAATCAGGCTCTCTGCTTGCTTTAAAAGGCTGGTAGCGTCTAGGCCAACACTTTCAAGCTGAAAATCGCGTTCTGCATGATCTATTACACTGTCTGGTAGGGTAGCCACACGCAACTTAAAATGCGAATCCATATGACCTGAATTAACAAGATACTGCATTACCTGAGCTGCAAACCCGCCTGCTGCACCCTCTTCAACGATAAGTAATGCTGAATGGGTCTTGCATAACTTATCTAGCAGTTCAGTATCTATTGGTTTTGCAAATCGGGCATCAACAAGCGTACAATTAGTACCCTTCTCAGAAAGGCGTGCAATCACTTCTTCACAGGTTGCAAGCATTGTTCCAATACTGACAACAGCAAGGTATTCTCCTTCGGTAACGACGCGCGCTTTCCCGATAATAAGCTTTTCGGGCTTCTCTGGTATCAACACCCCTGTTCCTGTGCCACGCGGGTATCTAACAGCTATGGGCCCATCATCATACATTGCTGCCGTATAGATCATATGCACAAGTTCGGCTTCATCTGAAGGACACATAATAATCATATTTGGGAGGCAAGAAAGATAGGTGAGATCATATATACCAGCATGTGTCGCGCCATCTGCCCCAACAAGCCCTGCTCTATCAATCGCAAACCTTACAGGCAAGTTCTGCAGACAAACATCATGAATAAGCTGGTCATATCCACGTTGAAGAAAAGTTGAATATATCGCGCAAAAAGGCCTCATTCCCTCTGTTGACATACCGGCTGCGAAGGTTACTGCGTGCTGCTCTGCTATTCCCACATCAAACACCTGACTTGGGCAGGAGTCAGCCATTTTACTAAGCCCTGTGCCAGATGGCATCGCAGCTGTAATTGCTACAATTTTTTTATCTTTTTCGGCAAGACTTGTAAGAGTATCTGCAAATATAGATGTATAACTCGGCAAATTACCTGCTGGTTTCTTTTGTTCACCTGTAATAATATCAAATTTTGGCACTGCATGATATTTTTCACTGCTCGAGCCTGAGAAAGGATGCCCTTTACCTTTTTCTGTTACGACATGTACCAGTACCGGACCCGTTATATCTCTATCCTTTAAATTTTTTAGGGTAGGCAATAAATGAGTTAAATCATGACCATCAATCGGCCCAATATGAAAAAAACCAAGTTTTGAGAATAAGGATTGGTTACCTGTAATCTCCCGCGCTAGATTTTTTGCTTTTTTAGCGGCTTGTCCAATTTCATCGGGAAATCTGTTTGCGACTTCTTTCACAAGATCGCGAATAGAATGGTAGGGGCGAGAAGTGATAAGCTCAGACAGGTAAGCTGATAGCGCTCCAACTGGCTTTGCTATGCTCATATCGTTATCATTTAAAATTACGATCATATCGGATTGTGATGCGCCTGCATTATTCAAAGCCTCATAGGCCATTCCAGCAGACATTGCGCCATCACCTATAACAGCGATAACATGATTACGCAGCTTCATGTTGTCGCGCGCTGCGGCCATCCCGAAACCAGCAGAAATTGATGTCGAGCTATGTCCTGCACCAAACGGGTCAAACTCAGACTCGCTTCTTTTTGTAAATCCCGACAATCCGCCCTGTTGACGCAGGGTCTTCATCCTATCTCGTCTACCTGTTAGAATTTTATGAGGATAAGCCTGATGACCTACATCCCAAATTAATCTATCGTGCGGTGTATTAAAAACATAATGAAGCGCTACTGTAAGCTCGACTACACCCAGCCCTGCCCCAAGATGTCCCCCTGTTTGTGACACAGCTGCAATTGTCTCATCTCTTAGTTCACTCACTAATTGATTTAACATTGTTTCAGGCAATTGACGTAAATCATCTACCGTATTTATTTTATCTAATAAAGGTGTTTGTAAATCAGACAAAAGGTACAGTCTCCTGATTAACGTAAATTTTTGTTTAATGTGTCCTGTTTATCGTAAACTTTGCTAATGAATGTAATTGAATAGCATGCTCTTGATAGTCTTGCAAAGAATCACATGCTTTTTCAGCAAATTCTTGTGCTTTCTTAGCAGCGCCATCCAGACCATAATGCCCCACATAGCT
>MDTB01100633.1_pt1 | contig 10886 bp, 12 predicted proteins | sample 811161 | NCBI WGS metagenome assembly MDTB01 (sample SAMN05326650, study PRJNA326480) | marine metagenome | isolation source: seawater | place: Mediterranean Sea | collected 2009 | reverse complement strand
CAAATCACTTATTTCATAAACACTTTCTAAATCTATCAAACTTAATTGTCCATCATCGAGTCTAATTATATTTGATGGAACAAAATCATAAAAGAATAAGTCCGTGTCTTTAATTTTATTTATTAACTTCTCTGTAAATTCATTTGGTATTAGATGTGTATCAAATTCATTATCAGATAGAACTTGTCCAGCCTTCGAAACATAACCAACAATATCATCACCATCTGTAATCAATGACACTAAAGCTGGTATCAATCCATCAAAGAAGTTTTTCTTAATAGCCATTTCAAAGTTAGCTCGTCTGACATAGTCTTTATGAAATATCTTGTAGTATAAATCATTTTCTCTATCATAGTAGATAGCTCTTCCGTGATTTACACCCTTGTCATCAATCCTATTATACTTATCTCTTATTGTTTCAAAAGTATTTCCGAAACAATGAGCTATGTCTTCTAATTGAATTTTTTTAATCATACAACAGAATCACTCCACGCTGTGTATGAAGACAAATCTTTATATTTCCAAGACCCTCCTGTATCATCATTTTTCTCAGGTAGTTTATTAAATAACTCAATACCATATCCAGCTTGTTCAGGTGGCATATAAAAGTTCCAACCCAATATCCAAATATCATCAATTGAATCGTGAGCCTCTCTATTATTTCTACCTTCATATCTGGCTCTTCTAAACCAATCAGCTGCCTCTTTATCATCTGTTAATATCATTCCACCTTTACCTATCGCTAAAACTTTTCTAATATGAAATGATAAACAATGAAATGTACCAGGAATATACATATCTTTTGTAAATCGTGTAGCACCATCTACAACAGGATATGGGTCTAATTTATAAACACCACTCCATTCAAAATCTTCAAATTTTATTTGACAACCAGCGTGTATCACCAAACCAGGAACTGATAAATAAGTTTTCTTTGGTAAGGTTATTGTTCCTTTTGCATTTAGATATTTTAAAGCCATAAACATACCATTGGTACAATTATCTACCGCAACAGCGTATTTACTACCAGCGTATTTAGCCACTTTGTCCTCAAACGCATCAACTACATCCCACGGGTCTTGAATATCATATCCCTCTGTTTTTAGTTCTGGTATTATTTCATCTAAACTTTTATACATAATTTAATCTCCTATAATTCTTTATAATAACTTCCAACTACAAATTTGTTGGATTTTGATTCTGACTGACCTACATAATTAGGATTATATTTTGATAATGGAATAATTCTAAAATCAAAACTTATTCTCGTATTACTCGTTATGTTTGGTTTATTTCCGTGCAAACACTTATTTAAATTTAACTTCCAAAAATCACCATAATTACCATCAAGAGATTTAAAGTCTAACTTCATTGGTTCACTTTCACACCACATAGTGTTAGTTCCATAACATTTTGTTAATGGTAACCAAAAATTTATCTCTCCATTTGGATGTTTATGTAATTGGTCTGAATCATAGTGCCAAGTATGAACAGCTTGATTATCAAATGGTAAATGTATTCTAAAAGATGGTAGATATTGATAATGAAATTTTTCATCAAGTAATGGAGCTACTTCATTATGTATAAAATCATCATAAGTGTCATAAAATTCAGTCCAATTATCGTTTAGTCTTTTGTAAAATTCTTGATGAAATTTAGTTGTGTTTTCATTATGGATATTTAATTTTTTATAATCATCACTTATCCATTCTGATTTGGATTCGTGTATCTTTTCAAGATTTTCAGTGTCAAATGCATCTGAAACGAGCTCACGAAATTTGTATATTTTTTCATTGAATTGATGTTTTGTGTTTTTCATTGTAACCTTTTGTATATATATAAATATATGTTTTTTTTACAAACCTTTGATTTTTCTTTCTTCTTCCTCTGTATACCATATTCTATTTTGTTTTACTTCATCCCATTGTTTAGAAATATTGTTTTTAGCCATAGCACATTTTAAATCAGGAAATCTAGCCATACCATTATCAAAATCATAATAACCCTCATAAAAATTAGGTATCATTTTTTTACGCCAAGGGATGTCGTGTTGACAATCATCACCCTTTTCTAAAAACTCTTGAACTAAGTCTGTAAACCATTTAGTTCTATAAACAGCTTCTGATGATATTCTTTTATGTGGTGCGAATTTACCTTGATAAAACCAAACATTCTTACCTTCCTCATATCCAGGAGATGGATATTGTCCCCAATTCCTAATTACAATTTGTGAAGCTTGGTCTTCGGGATTTGGAAAATATCCTTTTGCAAAAGTTTCTGTGTTATATTTTTCAATATGATTCATTAGAATATAATCAACATCTTTATCAATTAAAGTTTCTTGAACTATATCATCCCAATCTTGTTTTGATAAATATAATTCTTGGTCTTCATTAATATATAAAACATATGGGGTCTTAACTTCATTTAACAAAGCTCTTGTAACTAATCCCCAATCAGGTTCTAAATTATTGTAAAATTTTAAATGAGGAAAGTTATCTTTATAAATTGAATGAATTTCGTGTAAGTTTTCCGTATGATTATAATTAATGATAAATTCACAATCACCCCAAACCTCAGCCACTTTTGGTGTATTTCTCCTAACCAACTCTAACCTTTCAGGTACAGTACAAATAAAATTCTGCATAACTGTAATTAATTTATTCATCGTAATTTTCCTCTACTTGAGACTTAATCCATTTAAAAGTTTTTTCCATTCCAACTCGTAGTGATTGAGATGGCTCCCAATTTAAGTTTTCTCTAAACAATTTATTGTCTGAGTTTCTTCCTTTAACTCCAAGTGGTACTGGATGGCCATATTTTTCTTCAAACGCTTCACCAAAAAGATTCATTATTTTGAGGTCTCTTTCAGAGATGTCAATAGCCATTTGAGCAAAATCATTAATTGAAATCATTTCTTCTGAACCGATGTTTATTGGTTCTTTAAAATCTGAATCCATTAGTCTTCTAACAGCTTCTATACATTCATCAATATATAAAAAAGAACGAGTTTGTTTCCCATCACCCCATACTTCCATTTCTTTATCTGACATTAAAGCTTTTCTACACATAGCAGCTGGTGCTTTTTCTTTACCATCATCCCAAGCTCCCTCTGGCCCAAACACATTATGAAATCTACCTATTCTAACATTCAGTCCATAGTTTCTTTCAAATGATTTATACAATCTTTCACTAAATAATTTTTCCCAACCATATTCAGAATCAGGAGCTGCAGGATAAGCAGAGTCCTCTGAACACTTTGGATTGTTGGGGTCTAATTGATTGTATTCAGGATACATACAAGCTGATGATGAATAGAATACTTTTTTAACATTCTTTTTTACACATTCAAATGTCACATTTAGATTTATTAAACCTGAGTTATGCATAACATCTGCATCATTTTCACCAGTGAATAAATACCCAGCACCTCCCATATCAGCTGCAAATTGATATAGTTCATCAAAATCCCACTCAATAACATCACTAACTAATTTTGCATCTCTCAAATCACCAAGAATAAAATCATCAGCTGATGTCTCTGAAAATTCTGGTTCTTTTAAATCTACACCTCGAACCCAATATCCTTCTGATTTTAATTGTTTAACCATATGACTGCCAATAAAACCACCAGCTCCAAGAACTAATGCTGTTTTTCTTTGGCCAATTGGTTCACTTGATACATTTCCAACTCTCTCTTTTTGGTCTTGTTTTCCAATTTCATTTCTATATAAAGTTTTTCCACCATCTGGTGTGGTGTAAATATACTTTTTATCACTCATTATTTTTTCTCCTGATTTAACATTTCTTTAATATAAGTATCATCGATTTCTATATTTGTAAATTCGTTTACAACCTCAATAAATTCTGATGTGTTTTTTAAGTTATTAATAACATAATTTATATGTCTTTGTTTGTGGGGTTGCCAAACCCATTCCATAAATCTTACGACTAAATCATCAGTCTCACAAGGGAAGTTAGCTTTAAATGTTCCTTGTTCCTTAAACATCACAGGCCACTCAAATTCTTTTTTTATTTTTCTATCTAAAATAAAATCAAAGAAGTTATCTTTTATCTCTATTTTATTTGTAAAATGACCAAATTGTTGTAAATATGGTGACTGGTCTAACAAATCAAATCTGAAATTAAGTAAATTATTAACTCCGTATGGTTTGTTTTGTTCATTAGTGCCTGATGGTATTATATCAATGTGGTGTCTGACTTGTTTATTTTTTTCAAATATTTCATATCCATTTTTTTCATACTCACCTAATTGTTTTATTATACACTGACGCAAAGTATTTCTGTCTTTACATAATAAATCCAAATCATCATCATCCACATAGTTTGGAAACATACCATCATCTTTGATAATTACATAATCATCATAATCTAAATTACTAAATATAGTAGATAAATCTACTAAGTTTGAATAACCTTTATGTTTAAAACCACCATCCATCAAAATAGCTTTTATGGTTTTCTTTCCTCTTTTTTTCTCAACTGATATTCTGTGAGCTCCATCCCATCCAGCGTATAGATGTCCAGTTTGTTTTACTCTCACATAATCATTCTCATATGGTGGAGCTAAATAATTAAAACTTTCTTCAAATTTTAGAAAATCTTCTGTATTCATATAACCAGCTTTGGCTCTACCTAACCTAACCATTCTTTTATGATACTCATCATATGGTTTTGAGTTTCCACATATAGCGTTGTATACAGGTGAGTTATCTATTTTTGTTGGATTATCAAATCCATTATCATCAAACAATCTGAAATAAATTTTATCTATTTCTATTTCTTTTATCATATTTTTTCTCCACAATGTTGATTGTATCGTCTATATACTTCGTGGTCGTGTCCTCTATACATAGTTTTTTTCACATCAAATTCTAATAACTCAGCGTATTGTTTTGTAATCACATGTCCACTTAATCTATCTGTCGAATGGTGTTCAAAGAAACTTTTGTTTTCTAAGTTATCATACAAGTAACTAAACTTATCCATATCATATGAATTAGAAAAAAACCAAAAATCTAAAAATCCGTTACCCGCTGAGCTTTGGTTATCATAAGGGCCAAGTTTACGAGGTCCATTTTCATTCCAATTTGATACCCAAAAATATTTATTGTCATAGTCTTTAAAGTTAACATCTGTAAACCACAGTAAATCCATTCTTGACACCATAACTATATCATACTCAAAATTGTTTTCCTCTTCATACTTCGCTTTCAATTCCACACATTTTTTTATACTGTTGAATCTACTATAAAATCTATGAGACGCTTCAGCATTAGAATGAAAACCTTTGTTCACACCCGTAAAATCTATTTGTGTTTCAAATAATTTACTTTTTGGATTATAAAGTTCAGTGAGTTTATCTTCAGCCTCAACCGTCCAACTATGTAAAAATACATCTACATTGTTTTTATTCATTATATGTTTTTTATATTGATTACTGATAGTATCAATATTAACCATATCACCTTTACCATCTTTTCCACTCAAACCACCAACAATTCCTGACAAACATAAAGCTACTCTCATAGAGGAAACTCCAATCCAGTGTATAGTTTAAATTGATGTGAAGCTTGTATAGTCGCTAATTTCTTTCCTGTTTTGGTTGTCACGATACAATCTACAAATGTATTTGATTCATCAACTTTTATATTTTCAACAGGTGTACAATTATAAACAAAACTATTTTTTATGGTATTAATCATATTCCAACTATCTCGTCTAACAATTGTATAGTTGATGTTCAACGATTTAGCAGCTGACTGAACAGCTTTTGAATATCCACCATCACCTAAAATATACAAATGTTTACCAACACAGTCAATTAATGTTTGTCTAGCCGCTAAATAATCTGTGTTATAAGCTTTAAGAACACCATTATTATTTATTACAGTATTAGCAGCTCCTATACTTTTAACTTCATTTGTTATCTCATCCACATAATCAAGAACTTCAACTTTGTAAGGCATTGTTATAGCGAAACCTTTTATGTTTAATGTTCTAACTGAATTTACCGCTTGTTCAATGTTGTCAATAGAAAATGATTTATATAATTTATTCAATCCATAATAATGAAATGAAGTATTCATCATTTGACAGCCAGTGTTACCAGCTTTTTTAGCGAATGAACAATATATTTCTGTGTCTTTATTTATCCAGCTCATTGATAATCCTTTTTGATATTTGACTTGAACTTAAACCATACTTTTCATATAAATCCGTTGGAGGACCTGACTCTGGAAACTCATCATTAAGTCCTATCCTAACTAATCTTGAAGGATAATGTTCTGTTAATACTTCTGAAACAGCTGAACCTAATCCACCAATAATAGAATGGTCTTCAACAGTAACTATCAAATCAGTTTCTTTTGCAGCCTTAATAATAATTTCTTCATCTATTGGTTTTAATGTATGAATATTTATAACCCTAACACTTTTACCAGTTTGTTCTTCAATTGTTTTAGCTGAATCTAATACATCAGATAAAACACAACCAGTAGAAATTATAGTTATATCATTACCGCCAATTACCTCAACACCTTTTCCAAATTCAAAATCATAACCGTGTTCAAATACATCCTCCACAGGTTGTCTACCTAATCTCAAATAATGTGGTGAGTCTAAATCTGTATTACATAAATATTTAATAACCTCAACAGCTTCTGTATAAGTAGCTGGATTTAATACTTTCATATTTGGTAGAGCTCTCATTAAACTTACATCCTCTAATCCCATTTGTGTTACACCATCTTTACCAATAGCCATACCGACATGCGTTCCAACTAATACAACAGGTTGATTTGGATAAGCTAAACTACACCTAATCATATCATATCTACCAGTTAAGAATGAACCAAATGATGCAAGAAATACTTTATATCCATATTCAGATAAACCAGAAGCTACTCCAATCATATTCGCTTCTGCGATTCCCATTTGAAAAAATCTGTCAGGATGTTTCTCACCGAATGCTCTAATCTTTGTAGCACCACCTAAATCAGCATCAAGTGCTAATATGTTTTCATTTGTATTACCCATCAAAGGTAATACTTCTCCAAATGCTTCTCTTGTAGCTCTCATATTATACTCCCAACTCTTTGATTGCTTGTTCATATTGTTCCTCTGTTGGTACTTTAGCATGCCAACTTGGGTCTTCCATAAAGGATACACCTTTACCTTTCATTGTATTTAATATTATACAACGAGGTTTATCTGATTCTACAGCTAGTTTTGTACTTATAACATTAACATCGTGTCCATCTATAATTTCACAATCCCAACCAAATGAAGTAATTCTATCTTTTAAATTATCATACATTAATGAGAAGTCTTTACTCCAACCATCATTCTGTCCTTTATTCCAATCTATTAAACACACTAAGTTTTTTAAATCTGTTTTAGGAACATACATCAAAGACTCCCAAACTTGTCCCTCTTGCATTTCACCATCACCCAATAAACAAAATACTTTTCCATCTTCACCTCGTAATTGTTTTCCTAATGCATGTCCAATAGCGATACTTAATCCTTGTCCAAGTGAACCAGTTGTTGCATCCATTTCAGATAATCTAAGTTTATCAGGATGTCCTTGTAATGGTGAATCTATCTCTCTAAATAAAGATAAATCTTCATCACTAATTCTTCCTAATTCGTGTAGTATAGCGTATACAATTGGAACTGCGTGTCCTTTGGATAAAATAAATTTATCTAAATTACCAATATCATAATCGTTATACAAAACACTTGTCAATTCAGCCATAGAAAAACTACCACCGATGTGACCTGATTTCTTTTCATAAACCATATCTAATACTTTTTTTCTTAATATATTTGGATTAATCATTGTGTACTTTCTCCTTCAATAGTCCCACAGATATGTGAGTTATTTTTGATAATACATCTTCAAAGTGAAAATTATTGTTGTTACCACCAGTCTGACCAGGAAACTCTGATGTTCCCTCTAATGATATTGTTAAGTCAGCATATTGATTACATTTGTTTTCTTTATTTCTTGTAACCAATATAGTTTTCATACCTTTTTCTTTAGCTACTTTCATAGCTTCAAGAACATTAGCTGAATTACCAGAACCTGACATTCCAAAAAACATATCATTCTCTTCACCTTGATATTTTAATTGTTCACTAAAAATATGTTCATAACCCAAATCATTACTAACACCAGTTATAGTAGCCTGGTCACTACATAAACTAACACATTTAAATTTATTTCTTGGTATTGTTTGTTTACCCTTATCCTCTGATACAAATGGGTGCATGTTTAAATCTACTACAAGATTTTGAACAGATGCGACATTACCACCATTACCAGCTGCGAATATAGTTCCCTCATTTTCATATACATCAAACACCATATCTACAAATTTAGCTATTTGTTCACTTGATATTGAATTGAATACATTATTTGATTCTTTTTTATATAAATTAATTAAATCAACTTTGTTCATTTATTCTCCTATGAATTTAATATTATTAATATACGAAACTTTTACTATATAAGTCAAGCATTATTTAAATGTTTTGTAAGTAAATATTTTCCATATAAAAATAAAAACTTACCATACTCACCATTTTGGAAGTTATCATACAAAGTACATATGTTTAAATAGTGTAAAATTCCAAGTAATTCAACATTGTACCAATCGTAACCATTGTCATTACACCAATCCTCAAAGATAGTTTTGAAATAAATAAGGTTACTTTTAGCGTAAAAGTGTACAGAAGCTGAGTCTATTTTCGTTTCATAATTATACATACCTTTTAAAATACTATTACCATTAATTAATAATGCATGATACAATTTAGATAAATCATAATAAACATCTCCAATCTCCACACCATTACCAAATCCTTCTCTCCAATCAATTAATGTAAATTTATCATCATCTGAATTATAAATTATATTTTCTGGTTGTAAGTCTCCGTGAAAAGTTGATGGTATGGCTTTTTGATAAAGTCTATCCCAATTTATTTTAGATAATAAATGTTTGATTGATTGAACCTCTAAACCATTGATGGTTTTTATTTTATCAAGGTCGTTGTCAATCAACTGTGACAATCTATTTTTTGTTTTATCCTCATACATAATCTTACAATCATCTATAAATCCATCAGTGGTGGAAGTTTTTTTCCATAAATTAGATTTACAAAAGTCAAGAAATTTATGAAGAACACTTTCATCTAAAACTTCTGATAATAATTTACCATTGATAAAATCATAAGAATACATATTATCATTAATTAATTTTACTCTTGGAGCATTACCATTTAAATATTTAGCTCTTTCAATTCTTGTCTTCGCTCTTTTTGAATCGTTAAAATATTTAACCACTTTTTCATTGTGGAGAAAAATAGCCTCAGAACTTTTGTTAGCCACAATCTCTTTGTTGAATTTTTCTTTGGTTTTGTAATAAGATTTATTGTTACCAGTATCATACCAAGTAAAATCTATAATCCTCATTCTGTTTAAACCTTTTAAACCAGAGTCAACTTGATATTCATCTTTAACCACATCTTTGTTCTCTAAGTGTTTCCAAAAATCTTTATAATCATTAATACCAGCCATTCCAACAAAAGCTCTATTACCAGTTCCATAAAATAAGTTATCCATAAACTTATCACCCCTAACTAAACAATATTGCATAGATTCATCTAAATCTACTTCAGACACACCTATCCAGTTCTCACTTATATAATTAAATGCAACATCCTCCTCAACAATGGTATCACACGCGGTGTAAATGAATGGTTTTTGTAGTTCATCTTTACAACACAATAAACTATAACCAGGACCTGAGCCAGGTTTGTCATAATTGTCAACATCAACATAAGTTATTTTCCTATCAGAATAAATTTCACTTAAATATGATTTTATTTGTTCTGATTTATAACCAACAGCAATTACTATCTCAATCTTTTTTTCTAACTTATCAATGATGTGAGATATTATAGGTTTATTTTCCAATGGTAGTAAGGCTTTGTGTAATCCCTTAACATCATTGTTTCTTGTACCTTTACCAGCAGCTAGTATACAAAATTTGTAATTATAACTTAATTCTTCATCACAATTTGTACAATAATATAGCCAACTTGTACCTGGTCCATAATCACTTGTAACTTTAACATGTGTTTGACAATTCTGACAAAATGCTCTTTTCATTTATTTCTCCTTGACGATTGATAAAATTTCATTTACACTCATTATAAGAAACTCACCATGCTCGTGAACTTGAGCGTGTTTGTTATACAATATCGTATCACCCTCAGAAACTACAAGTGGAATCATTGTCCCTTGTGCTGAATACATTCCCTCACTCGCAGCTATAACTTTACCCTCAAGTAACTTACCATCTTGTACAGTATCTGGTAGAATTATACCACCACTTGTTTTTTCTTCTTTGATTTCAATTGGTTTTACAACTATTTTATCGTTTACAGGTTTTAATCTCATTTAATTCCCCTCATGCTCTGTTTGTATTTTACCACTTGTTCTATCAGAATCATCTTCAAACCTAATACAATCATTTAAATGTGCAGTAGAACACTCAAGAGCTGTATAATCAGTTTTAGCGATTACTCTATGTTTTGTTTTTAATGGAACACACCAACCTTGTCCAGGTTTGTATATTCTTGATTCCATAGTTCCATCTTCATTTTGAAGTAAGACTTCAGCTTCACCTTCAATCACATAATTAGTTTCAACTTTCTTTTCGTGCCATTGTAAACTACTTTGATTTCCAGCTTTCATATGAATTAGTTTATAGGCGTAGTGTTCATTAAGTTCTAACCATAACTCATGACCCCATGGTTTATCAACCCTATATGAACTGATATCTAATCTGTGAGAT
>MDTB01076923.1_pt1 | contig 10886 bp, 9 predicted proteins | sample 811161 | NCBI WGS metagenome assembly MDTB01 (sample SAMN05326650, study PRJNA326480) | marine metagenome | isolation source: seawater | place: Mediterranean Sea | collected 2009 | reverse complement strand
ACCTACGAATGCCGACTCCAAAAACCGGTGCCTTACCGCTTGGCGACGCCCCAAAATATGACTACTCTCTAATATTTAGCTTAAAATAAGTCAAATTCTTAGATTTTATATTAAAATTCTAATCATATCTTTAAATTTATCAAATAATTAAATACTTATATTATTATTTTTTTAAAGTATGTTAATATAATATCTTCTTTTGTGAGAAATACAAAAAAATTTATTTAAAATAAAATGACAAAAAATAGACTTGATAATTACAATTACATGAAAATCCTAACTGATTGGGTTGATAAAGATGATATTTTTGAAAAAGATTTTGTTTGGCCAAGACAAATGGAAATTCATTTACCATCTAATAAAGAAATAGCATGTGATTTTGATTGTTTTTATTGCCAAGGTAGTAAATTAGATATGGGCCTTGGATTGGATGAAAAAAAAGCTCTAAAACTTATGGAGGAAATTGGTCCTAACACATTTGAGTATTATGTTTATGGAGGTGCCTACACTGAACCTCTTCTTAATCCTTACTTTATGGATTTTATGAGACTTACAAAAAAACTTAATGCTCATTTTGGAATTCACTCAAATGGCTCTCAATTAAGAAAACTCCAGGAAAAAGATGGTTTTTGTACAGAATTAGTTAGTTTAATGAGAAGTAAATACGATTATTTTTCTTGTAGCTTAGATGCTGGAAGCCCTGAGAGTCACATGAAAACTAAAAATATAAAATATGATGCGTGGACAGATATTATTGAAGGAATAAAAATTCTTGTAGCAGAGAGAGAAAAGCAAAAATCCAAAGGTTCAATTAGAGTCGCTTACCTACTTAATAAATGGAATTCTAGTGAAGAAGAGCTATCTAGATTCATAAATTTAATGAAAGAAATAAAAGTAGACTCATTAAGATTCTCAATACCCTATGCCCAGTATGGTAATGAAATTCAAAAGGTTCAAAAATATAAGCAAAATATTGAGAATAAAGAGCATCAAAAATTTAAAGAACTCCTTGAGCCATATATGTCAAAAAATAAAGATGAAAAACCATTCATATTTTATTTTGCACCTGTTAACCAAGATATCGATAGAATGTTAGATGAAAATTATAAACAATGCGCATATACTTATTATCAAACAACTCTTGGCTCAAGTGGTCATATTTATAGATGTTCAAGCATTGCAACTCCAACATTTGATTATGGTATTTTAGGTAAACAACCTGAAACTGTTGATGAGTTTAAAAAAATGATTAAAGAATCTCAAGATAAAGAATTTCATTGTCATACGTGTATTCATTCAACAGCAAGATGTAATCGTATGGCTTTAGAAATTAATAGTGAGTGGAATCAATATGCTAAGCCAAACAACTCTATAGCTAAACAAGAGGAGACTGAATATGTTGGACCAAAGGATAAATCATTAGGAAAACATATATATAAGGACGAGAACTCAAGATGGAGTCAAGAAGAAGCTATCTCATATATTAAAAGGTATTCAAGAGAAAATAATAAAGTGAAATTAAATACTCAAGAATAAATTCGATTGAAATTGAATGCCGCACTTATAGGTTTTGGACATTTTGGAAAAGTCCATTTCAAGTATTTAAATAAATCAAAAAGAATTAATCTTAAAAAGATATGTGTTAGAAAAAATTTAAATGTAAGATTGAATGGGAAAAAAATAGATATAATAACAACAGATAAAAATTTAATAATAAATGATAAAAAAATTAAGTTTATTGATATAGTTACTCCTATAAAAACTCATGCTGAAGAAGTAATAAGTTATTTAAAAGCTGGAAAAAAAGTACTTTGTGAAAAACCTTTAATTTTAAAAGTTAATGAAGAAAACAAAATAATAAATCTTTTAAAAAGAAACAAATGCTCGCTCAAAATATCATACCCATATTTATTTTCAAAAAGTCTAAAAAAATCAAAGGAATTAATTAATAAAAAAAATTTTGGTAGTGTAGAATTTATAGATATTCAGATTTTTCAATCAGGGAGATTTACAAATTTTGATGTATTTACTTTACTTGGTCCACATGCAATTAGTATATTAAGTTTTTTCTTTAATATTTCAGAAATGAAATTTAAAAAAATTGGATATTTTAAAAATAAAAGTATTTGTGAAAGTGGGATTATAAATTGTTTTTTAAAAAATAAATTTGTTAGCAATATAAACTTATCTACTAATTACATTAATAATAAGAAAGTAAAAAAAATATTAATACATTGCACAAATGGTACAATTATTTGTGACTTAGAAGCAAAAAATAAAAATGTTGAAGCCACAGTTTATTTAAGAGAAAAAGAAGACACATATTACAAAGCAGTAATAAGTAAAACTATAAATTATACATTTGATGAAAAAAATAATATTAAATATGTTATCGAAGATACATTTAATAAAGATTATAAAAAAAATTTTATACTAACTCAAAATATAAATAAATTTATTAAACAAAAAATTTATTATGGATGATATAACTATAATTTTGCCAGCAAAAAATGAGGCAGAAAATTTACAAGTAATTCTTAAAGATATTATAAAGTATATTATAAAATCTAAAAACTTTAATAAAGTTGAGACAATAGTAGTAAATGATTTTTCAAATGACAACACTATAAATGTAGTTAATAAATTTTTTAAAGAAATTGAAAATTTGATTTTAATAAATTTAAACAAAAATATTGGAAAAGCATACTCTATTGATATTGCTCTCGATTACAGTAGTGGCGATACAATTATTGTTATGGATGCTGACTTACAATATGAAACTGAGGATATTTTACTACTTTATAATGAAATGAATAACAAAATTGACATGGTGAATGGTAAAAGAGGAGTTAGAAAAGACTCAGCTCTCATAAACTCTTTTTCAAACTTATATTATTTTTTTTTATCAAAATTTTTTTCTATTAATAAGTATGACTACTTTTCTGGGATAAAAATATTTAAAAAAAGTATCTATAAAAAAATGGAGTATCGAGGATTAATTAGATTTTTAATATTTTATTGCTTGAAAAATAATTTAAACGTTATTGAAAAAAAAATAACTCATAAAAAAAGAAAATATGGAAAAAGCACTTATTCATTCTTCAGTAGATTAAAACTTACATTTGCAGATATTTTTACATTAATAACATGTGTATATTTTGGTAGTTCAATTAATAAATTTATAAAATATGTGTACTATGTCTTTAATGTCTTATTAATAACTTTAATGATTTATTTTTACATTAAAGGTATGATAATTTTACACTTTTTAATTTTTATTAGTGGAATTATCATTTGGATGTTTATAATTTTAAAACTTGTTTTTAAACAATTTTTTAATTACAAGAAAAAAAATACAATGTTTTACAAAGACAGAATTAAATCAATAATTAAAAACAGCACATGAAGATTACTTTCTTAGACATATATAGAGAATCTAAATATAAAATTTCTAAAAATACAAATGCTGGCATGGGAACAGCTAACAATTATGGAACAAATTTTATTGCTAAAATACAAAATATTCTTATTAAAAACTCTATACACTACCCTCCTCAGAACTGTCTTTACGCAATGGCAGTTTTAAGAGATCAAGAAAATGAAGTGATATATTCTGATAAATTAATAAATAATAATAGTGACATTTATATATTTACAACATCAATTGTTAATCATGAAACTGAAATCGAGTCTATTATTAGTTTAAGAAAATTAACTAAAAGTTTATTTATAGTAATAGGACCATTTGCTGAGTGTGTTACTGAAAAATATCTAGAAGCTGATGAAACTAATAATACTAAAATTATCCTTGGTGAACCTGAAGGTTTTTTTTACCTAAACAGAAAAGATATTAATTTAAATTATTTAAGAACACTACCGAATAAAATTATTTTTAAGGAAATGGTTGATTTAGATAATTTGCCTTTTCCAGCTTGGGATATAGTATTTAAATCATCTAAAGATAATGCCATTAAAAGCAATATGCGTTTTTTAGGAAATTCTAATTCAGTTACAATTGAAGCGCAAAGGGGTTGCCCATACTCTTGTTCTTATTACTGTTGCTATCCAAATATTCAGGGTAAAAAAATTAGATTCAGAAGTGCAATAAATGTAGTTAAAGAAATGATTCATCACAAGAATAATTTAAATGCTAAAAATTTTACGTTTAGAGATCCAGTATTTTCAATCAGTAAAAAACATGTAGAAGCAATATTAAATGAAATAATTCTATCAAAAGAAAAATTTAATATATGTATTGAAACTCAGTTAAAAGATCTTGATGAGGAAATGCTTTTACTTATGAAAGAAGCTGGTGTTAAACTGATATATATTGGAGTAGAATCAAGTGAGAAAGAAGTTTTAGACTCTGCAAAAAGAAAAAATTTAGAAAATAGAACCATATACGAGAAAGTTAATCAGATAGAAAAAATGGGCATTATGATTAAATGTAACTATATCTTATGTTTACCTGCTGACAATTATATTACCGCAAAAAAAACAATTAATTTTGCTAAAAAAATAAACTCAAGTTTTGCTCAATTTACCATCTTTACACCAATGCCAAAAACACCAGCTTGGTTAGAATATTTCCCAAAATTAAATTTTAAAAAGTTTGAACAGTTTACTATGTGGGACTTAGTTATTAATCATGATAAAATAACAATAGATCAATCTATCAAACTTAAAAATAAGGCGGCTTACTATTATACTAGTTTGCGATATATATTTACCAGACTGCCTAAAGTATTACAAAATATTATTTTTAATTAATAATTCTTCTATACATATTATTTTCTAAACTTATATTCCTTGACTCATATTTATTAATTATTTCAATACTATTAGAATACATCCCAGAGATATGTTTACTATTTAACAAAACATCTTGAGTAAAATAAATTAAACAATTATTTTTTTTTATTATTTGAATTAATTTATCATAAAAATCTTTAAATTTTTTCTTTTTTATATATTTACCCGACCATTGGAGCGTTAAATCATAACCATCAAGAGCAAAATTATTTATATAATTTTCTTCTTTGTGTTTTTTTATACCTGCCCACCATGATTCGTACCCATATTGTTTACATATATTGTAAATTGAATTCATAATTTTAATAAAATTTTTTTTAGGAATAAGAATTTGGATATTATACTTGCCTCCATTAAATAGTTTAGACTCGAATGGAAGATTATTCTCTTGTGGATAATAAAAGTCCTTAAATTGAATATTGTTTTTAGTAGAGTTTCTTGTAAATATAAACAATAACTTATTTAGAAATTTTATCGTATATCTGTTAACAAATAAATATTTAGGAAAAAAATAAATTATTGTTAAAAAAAATTCGTTTACAAAAATATTAGATTTTTTAATTTTTTTATAATTAAAACTTAGATCATCATTTAATTCCCATGTTGCTGCTTTGAATATTCCATTTGAGTCTCTTTTAAAATGATCTATCCAAGATCCTAAATATATAAAATTATTTTTTTTATAGTATTCAAATAATTCTTGCATTTGACTCAAGTTGAAAAATTTTTTTGTTACAACTTTTAAACTCCTAGAGGGAATTGGGGTTATTTCTAATTTTATTTCTAAAATAATATTAACTAAACCAAATGTTCCAATTGTATAAAGAAAATCTTTATGTTTCTTATTTATTGTTTCTATTTTTCCATTTTTATTTAAAATTTTTAGTTCAATAATATTTGATCCAAAAACCCCATTTGTATGAGAGTCTTTTCCATGCACATTCGAACCTATGCATCCACCCACAGTGGCATTAAAAGTACCTGGCAAACTATTAATAATAAAATTATTTGGTATGAGCAAATTTAATAAATCTTTTAATTTAACACCACTTTCAACAGTAATATTCAATTTTTTCTTATCAAAATTTATTATCTTATTAAAATTTTTTAAATTAATTATATTTCTACTCATAAAACAGTCACCATAAGAATTGCCTGATCCCATTATTGAAAATTTAATATTATTTTCTGTCAAATAATTTTGTAAATTAATTAATTCAGCAATATTTTTAGGATAATAAATGGAGGCTGTAAGTTTTTTAGTCTTACTCCAATTACTAATTTTTTTAATTATAGAAGTTATTTTCATATTTAGTCATAAAATTATCCAGATTGATTAAGTTCCATATTGGTAATCTATTTTCTTCTTTATAATTCCGATGATTTTTAATTAAATTTGAGAAAAATTTTTCTTTTTTAGTTAAGAATTTAGATTTAATTTTTAAATCTAATTGATTATTTAAAATCATTTTTGATATTGGTGAGCTAAAACCTATTTTTTTTCTGTAAACAAATTTTTTATCAAAAATTTTCTCAGCCATTTTTTTAAATATATATTTATTAATACCATTTTTTAATTTTAATTTATTTGGTATTTTCCTTACACACTCAACAAAATCATAATCTAATAGAGGTGCTCGAACTTCAAGGCTATTCAACATACTGAATCTATCAGTTTTAGTTAATATTTGATTTTGTAAAAAAAATTTAGTGTAAAATTCTAATGCTTTATCAAAAACACTTAAATTATCATTACTTTCCCACTCTTCGATAATTTCTGAATATATTTCTTCATATGATAATTTTTTATCAAATAAAACTTCTATTTGATTTATTTGGAGAGGTGATAACCATACAGGGTTAGCCAAAGCCAAATTTTTTTGATTATATTTTAAGAATCTATCAATTTTGAATTTAAAATTCATATAACCATAATTATTTGAGGGTATTAGTTTTGAAAAAAAACTCAAAAAAGGATATATTTTTTTTCCAGAATTAAATAGTCCATTATAATCATCATGCAGTTTTAATGCTTTAAATGTATCATAACCTGCAAATAATTCATCTGCTGCATCACCACCTATTGCTACTTTAACTTTTTTACTAGTGTTTTGACAAAGCAAGTAAAATGAAAGTATAGAGCTATCACTGATTAGATCATTACATTTATTTATACTCTTCTGAATATGAGAACCGGAATTGTTATTAAATAAAATTGGATAATGTTCTGTATTAAATTTTTTAGAGATATTTAATGCATAATTACTCTCATCAAAATCAGTTTCATTAAAATTTATTGAAAATGTTTTTAATCTATTTGAGGAATGCTTATTTGCAAAATAAGATATAACTGATGAGTCTAAACCCCCACTTAATAGTATTCCTACCTCAGTATCCGCTACCATTCTTTTTTTTGTAGACTCATCAAGTAAAGAATATAATTCATCGACTAATTGACTCTCACTTTTTTTGTAATCAGGTTCAATTTTATATTCCCAATATCTAGAAATTATAATTTCTTTACTATGAATTTTAAAAATTAGATTAGTGCCTGCCTCAATTTGAAATAAATTTTTGTAAGGTGTTAGTTTTCCAGGTAAAAAACCTAATGCACAATATTTAATCAAACTATTATTATCAATTAATATATTTTTGTTTAAATTGACTATGGATTGAGTTTCTGATGCAAAAGAAAAATTATCTTTAGATTGATAATAGTAAAGGGGCTTTTCACCAAATCTGTCTCTACTTAAAAAAATAATATTATTTTTTTTATCATAAATAGTGAAAGCCCACATACCATTTAAATAATTAGTTAAATTAGTACCCCATTTCAAATAAGCATTAAGTATTACTTCTGTATCAGAATTTTTAGATTTAAAAGTAAAGCCTAATGAAATTAATTTACTTCTTAGTTCATCAAAATTATAAATTTCTCCATTAAAAATAATTACTATATCTTGATTATTAGAGAGCATTGGCTGTTTACCAAATTCAATATCTAATATGTTTAATCTTTTATGACCAAAGTGAATTATATAATTTTTTTCTTTATGTAGATAATAATTTGTATCATCAGGACCTCTGTGATTTAATTGTTCAAGCGTTTCATTATTTAAAGAACTATTATTAAATGAAAGTTGCCCTACAAATCCGCACATTATAAATATTTATTATAATTTAGTTTGAGAAATTTAAATATTTCATTTGTATTCTCACCATTATCAGAAATATATTCTATAGAAACTGATTTTTTATATTTTTGTTTAAGTAAATATCTTAATACTTCATCTATTCTATTTAAATCAAATTTTCTTAAGTCTGTCTCACTTAAATGAATATGATTTATTGATTTTTTATATTTATTATAAATTGTTTTGTAATCCAAGTTATCATCTAATAAATTTCCAATATCAAATAGTAATTTTAATTTTGAAGAATTTACATTATTTATAAATTTATTAGTTTCAAAATGATTGTTTAAAAAATTCACATTATATTTTTTATTTATTGGCTCTATACTTAAACAACTTTTTTTACTTGGAATAGAACTAATAATTTTTTTTATAATTTTAAAGTTAAGATCTTTAATAATTGTATTATTGAATTGTAATTTTCTTGATGGCATGTTGCCAAGTGAAATATTTTCGATAGAAAAAATTTTTGATTTTTGAATTATTTTTTTTAAATAATTATAATTGTTTTCTATAAAATTTTTATCATATCTTATTTTTTTTTTCAAAAAATAATGACTGTAAAGATATTATTTTTATATTTGATTTTTTTATAAAATTTTCTATTTGCTCTATAATTTTTGAATTTTCAGAATTGAAACCTAGAAATTTAGGACTTGTTTCAATATATCGAAACCCATTATCTGATATTAATTCTAAAGTTTTTAAAGGATTTAACTTAGTAAAAGATAGGGTTGAAATTAATATTTTCATTATATTTTTGTTATTTTAAATAAATAATTAATTACAGATCTCGGAATAATAAAGGATATAATTTCAATTATTTTCCAATAAAAAGGAATATAATATTTTCCATTCATTAATTTATATTTTTTTTTAATTTTTCTGGCTAAATTTATTGTGTTTAATTTTGAGAATGGTGTTTTTTGAATGCCGCCCATCTCAGTGTCAAGATAACCAAGCATCAGATTAGATACTTTAATATCTAACTTATTTTGATAGATATATGATGATAATGAAACAAAATAACTATTTAATGCATTTTTAGCAGCACAATAATTTATTTGCCTAGATCTTGGTATTATTGTGGTAACTGATGAGCAGTAACAAAGCAAAGAATTTTTTTTTAATTTATTATTGCTAATTAAAAATTCAGTTAATCTAGTTATTGAAAAATAATTAGTTTCTAAAATATTTTTAGCTTTATTTTTTTCAAGTAAAACATCATCATTTTTATCAACAACTCCAATAGTAAAAAATACTGCATCTAAACCTTTATAAGGTATTTTCTCAAACAAATTATCAAAATTTAAATCATTAATATTTTTTTCTATATATTTTAAGTTTTTATTATTATCCTCTATTTTTGTTCTAGATATTACAAATGTAATGTTATCCTGAGAAAATACTTCAGCTAAAGACTTGCCAAAACCTCTTGAACCTCCTACTATCAGTATCATAAATTTATATAAATATTTTAAAAATTTATTTTTAAATACACTTTAATCATTATGAAATCTAATAAATATTTCTTTTTAATATGTATCTTATCTTTTATATTTGGTTTGATTTATGCACTGCATTGCATAATTCCTTTTTTTAGCAATGAATATTTTGTTCCTATAAGATTATTTGGTAATCCAAAAATTGGATATGATGACAATTACTTTTGGTATTCAATTATTAAAAATATCATTGAGGGTGACTTTATTTTTAATGACCCAATAACTTATGAATTTAAAAAATATCTGTCTATAAACAATACATATAATTTATCATTATTAGTAGGATCTATTTCAGGATTAATATTTGATAAATTAGCAAATGTATATTTTTTCAATTTTCTTATTTTTCCTATAATTAATTTTATAATGATATCTCTATTAATAAGAATTTTTACAAAAGAAAATTTATTAAATATTACAGTAACAACATTTGTAGTATTTTTTACTCACCCTACAGATATTTATAATATTTTTTTTACAAATATTGATTTTTTTATTCAAAATATTAACTCACATTTTAATCATAAAGAATTTATAGTTTTTAACAGTAACCAACTCCATCGAATGCCGAATATTATGGTATCAAATATTTTTTTATTCATAAATTTTATACTAATTTTTAATTATCACAAATTAGATAATAAATTAAAAAAAATTTTCTTTATAACTTTAATTGGATCTTCAATTTATTTTTCAGTAATCAATTTTCTTATTAGTTATAGTGCTTTATTTTTATATTTAATTTTTTTCTTCAAAAAAAAAGATTTATATAAAAATATATTTTTAATTTTTTTGAGTATAGCAATCTCTTTGCCAGGAATTATTTTAGTTATTGAGTCTTTTTTTTCAATAAATATCATAAATCAGATAAAGGTAAATTATGATAATTTCAAAGTTAATCAATCTAAGAATTTTAATTTTAATATTTTTTTTACAGCATATAATTCTATAAAAATAATTTTTTATATTTTTTTTATTTATATAATTTCTAAGACTAAATTTATTTCAAAAAGAAACACTAATTACCTATATATATTACTTCTTTCTACTTTAATTCCCTTCATTATAGTTTCATTATTATTTGGTGATTATTTTGGTTGGAGAATTATAAATAGAGGTGGAATTATATTGATAACAGTTTCTATTTATTTTACATTTTTTTATTTTATAAAGAATTATTTGAGAAAAACTTTTATTATTTTTTCAATTAGTTCCATTATTTTTATAAATCTTTTTTCTTTTGTTATACATCTTAGTAATGCTCTAAATAATAAAATTCATTATAATGATAAAGAATTTTATTTATTAAATGAGTGGATGGATAATAACTTATCTAATAAAGATGTTTTAGTATCTCTGGATCCTGACATTATTT